>OLGA01002344.1_pt1 | contig 13613 bp, 9 predicted proteins | sample 1604881 | NCBI WGS metagenome assembly OLGA01 (sample SAMEA3888896, study PRJEB22519) | human gut metagenome | biome: human gut; feature: human-associated habitat; material: faeces | place: Denmark | collected 2009
ACTTCTTCGGCGGGAGCCTCAACAAGCTCGCCGGCGGCGTCGGCCAGGTCTCCGTAGCCGTGACCTCGCAGGCATTCCGCAACTACTCGCTTTCCCTCGTCAATTTCTTTGACGGCTTCACCGGCAAGCTCCGTCTGGGCACGCTCCTGTTCTCCTACGGCTTTTTGACCTATGTGGCGATCATCCTCGCCGTTGCGATCTGGTTCTTCCTGTCGAAGACCCGCACGGGCCTGAGCCTGCGCGCCATCGGCGAAAATACCGCCACGGCTGACGCTGCCGGTATCAACGTCACAAAGTACAAGTACCTTGCCACCTGCATCGGCGCCGGTATCTCCGGCCTCGGCGGCACATACTACGTCATGAACTACATCAAGGGCACCTGGGAGAACCAGGGTACGATCGAAGCCCTCGGCTGGCTGGCCGTCGCGCTGGTCATCTTCGCAACGTGGAAATCTCTGCGCGCGATCTGGGGTTCGTATCTGTTCGGCGTTCTCTACTGGGCGTATAACTACATCCCCGGCCTGTCCAGAAGCACGCTGGAGCTGTTCAAGATGCTCCCCTACGTGGTCACGATCCTTGTCCTGCTCATGGTCTCCATGCGCAAAAAGAAGGAGGATCAGCCGCCTCAGTCCCTCGGCATCCCGTACTTCCGCGAAGAACGGTAACCGCACCGCACAACACGCCCTGCGAGGCTTCTCGCAGGGCGTGTTCAGCATATCAGATTGCTTCCCTTAGAGGAGGAGCCTTGGATGCTGCTTTCGGCTTTCGAAAAGTCAAGGAATGTTCACAAATCGTTCCTTGACTTTTCATATTTTTCGTGTATGATTTAATTCAATATTGAACAGTTCGATATTGGAGGTCTTAACTCATGCCGGAACCCCTTCTGACCGCGTCTGCCATGTTTGCCAATGCTGCACGCTTTTCTGACGCCTATCACGCCGCGCTTTCGCCGCTGTGCGCGGAAACCGGTCTGCCGCCTGCGGCGGCGGATATTCTGCTGTTTCTGGCGAATAATCCCGGCTGCGAGACGGCGGGCGCGATCTGCCGGATGCGCGGACTGAAGCCCGCGATCGTGTCGTTTCATATTGACCGGCTTGTGGGCGAGGGCTTTCTGCAGCGGCAGCCTGTCCCCGGCGACCGGCGCAAGACGGCGCTCGTGCTGACCGAAAAGGCAGCGCCCGTCATCGAGCAGGGCCGCAGGCTACAAAAGTCGTTCGCCGACCGGCTCACCGAGGGCCTGCGTGCGGAGGACTTAGCGCACTTCCGCCGCTGCGTGGCCGCCTTTGAACGCAATATCGAACGGATCCGCATGGAAAATCCCAAAGGAACGGAGATGTAACCCCCCATGATCAAACTTCTCAAGCGTATGCGAAAGCGCGAGGCGCTGATGGCGCTTTTGTGCGCAGTTCTCGTCGTGGCGCAGGTCTATTTCGACCTGAAGCTGCCGGATTACATGACCCGGCTCACCACGCTCATCAAAACCCCCGGCAGCGTCACAGCGGATATTTTATCCGTCGGCGGCGAGATGCTCCTGTGTACGCTGGCCAGCGCCGTTCTGGCTGTCGGCTGCGGCTATCTCGCGGCAAAGACGGCCTCCGGCTTCAGCTTTTCCGTCCGCGCCGACCTGTTCCACCATGTCATGGACGCGGGCAGCGAGGAAATGCAGTCCTTTTCCGTCCCCAGCCTCATCACCAGAACGACCAATGACATCACCCAGATCCAGATGATCGTCGCCATGGGTCTGCAGATGCTCATGAAGGCCCCGATCATGGCCGTCTGGGCCATCATCAAGATCCTCGGCAAAAGCTGGACGCTCTCGGCGGTAACGGGCGGCTTCGTTGTGGCAATCGTTGTGATGGTGCTGCTGATCATGTCCAGCTGCCTGCCCCGGTTCCGTCAGGTGCAGAAAAAGACCGACCAGATCAACCGCGTCGCGCGGGAAAATCTGACCGGCATCAACGTCGTCCATGCCTTCGGCGCGGAGGACTATCAGAACCGGAAATTCGACGGCCCCAGCCGCGAGATGATGAACCTGCAGCTGAAAAACCAGCGACTGTTCGCCCTGCTCCAGCCGATGCTCGGCTTCGGCATGAACGGGCTGGCGCTCGCCGTCTACTGGGTCGGCGCGGCGCTGGTTGAGTCGATCGCGCTGACAGATCCCGCCGCACGGCTGACGATGTTCACAAACGTGCTGGTGTTCAGCACCTACGCGACCTATGTTGTGATGTCCTTTATGATGCTCGTGATGATCTTCATGCTCATGCCGCAGGCGCAGGTCTCGGCAGAGCGCATCAACGAGGTGCTGGACACAAAGCCGCACGTCGTCCCCGGCGCGAAGACAGAGGGCAGCGGGACCGGCACGGTCGAGTTCCGCGATGTCTCCTTCCGCTATCCGGGCGCGGCTGCGGATGAGCTGGAGCATATCAGTTTCAAGGTAGAAAAGGGCCAGACGCTGGCCATCATCGGCGCGACCGGCAGCGGCAAGACGACGCTGGCCTCCCTCATTCCGCGCTTTTACGACGCGACGGCTGGCACTGTCCTTGTAGACGGGCTGGACGTGCGCGAGTATACGTTCGACGCGCTTTACAACAAGCTCGGCTATGTGACGCAGAAGGCCGTTCTGTTCTCCGGCACAGTTGAAGACAATGTCTTTTTCGGGCAGAGCGCAGCAGAAAAGACGGACGCGTCGCTGCAAGCCGCGCTTTCCCTGTCGCAGGCTGCGGAATTCGTGGACAAATACCCTGAAAAGGCCGCACATCCCATCGCCCAGCTTGGCCGGAACGTCTCCGGCGGGCAGAAGCAGCGGCTTTCCATCGCGCGTGCGCTGGCAAGAACGCCGGAAATTCTGATTTTCGACGATTCGTTCTCCGCGCTGGACTATAAGACCGACGCAGTGCTCCGCGAGGGACTTGCGAAGGAGCTTCCCGGCACGACGAAGATCATCGTCGCCCAGCGCATCAGCACCATCCGTAATGCCGATCAGATCCTCGTGCTCGACCGCGGCGAGATTGCCGGACTCGGCACGCATGACGCACTGATGGCGTCCTGCACGGTCTACCGCGAGATCGCCATGTCGCAGCTGAGCGAGGAAGAGCTCAAGAAAGGAGGCGCATCCAAATGAGGCCCAATATGCGTCCAACAGAAAAAACGGATCCCAAAGGCGCTCTGAACGACCTGAGCGCGTATATGCGCAGGAGCCTCGGCGTCGTCATTCTGGCGCTCGTGCTGGCGGCGCTCAGCGCCGTGCTGACCATCATCGGCCCGGATCAGGTCGGTAAGATCGCGACCATCATGTCCGACGGCCTGCTCGGCGGCATTGATCTTGCAGCCATTGCAAGAGTCGGCATACTGCTTGCCGTCATTTACGGCCTGAGCGCGCTCTTTGGCTTCATCCAGCACTATATCATGGCGAGCGTCACGCTCAAAATGTCCTACCGTATGCGCGCGGAGCTGTCCGAAAAGATCAACCGGGTGCCGCAGAAATACTTCAACTTTCATGCACAGGGCGATATTCTCAGCCGCATCACCAACGATGTCTCCACGCTCCAGCAGGGACTGACCAACAGCCTGCCGACGATCATCTCCGCCGCGACGCAGTTTGCCGGCTGCCTCATCATGATGTTCGTGACCGAGTGGCGGCTGGCGCTTGCCGCGCTGGGCATTACGCTCGTCGGGCTGCTGCTCGTCGTGCTCATCATGTCCCGTTCGCAGAAATACTTTACCGCCCGGCAGGAAAGCCTCGGCAAACTGAACGGCTATGTCGAGGAAATGTATTCCGGCCACGAGGTCGTGCGCATTTCCCGCGCGGCAGAGCCTGTCGGCAAGACCTTTGACACGCTGAACGACGCTGTTTACGACGCGAACTGGCGTTCGCAGTTCCTGTCCGGCGTCATGCAGCCGCTCATGAATGTCATCGGCAACCTGTCCTATGTCGCCGTGTGCGTGCTCGGCTCGATCCTCGCGATCCAGGGCATCATCGATATCGGCGTGATCGTCTCGTTCATCCTGTATGTGCGCCTGTTCACCTCTCCCCTCACCCAGATCGCGCAGGGCATGACGAACCTGCAGACAGCCTCCGCCTCCGCGCACCGCATCTTTGACTTCCTCGGCAGCGAGGAACTGCCCGATGAATCGGAAAAACCGGAGCTGCCCCGCCCCGTGCGCGGCGAGGTCGACTTCGAGCACGTCCGCTTCAGCTACCCGGATTCACCGGATAAGATCATCATCAAGGACTTCTCCGCCCACGTCGCCCCCGGCCAGAAGGTCGCCATCGTCGGCCCGACCGGCGCTGGCAAGACGACCATGGTCAACCTGCTCATGCGGTTCTATGAGATCTCCGACGGCTGCATCAGAATTGACGGTGTGCCGTCATCTGAGCTCAGCCGCGAGGACGTGCACAAGCTGTTCGGCATGGTCCTGCAGGACACATGGCTGTTTGAGGGCACAGTCCGGGAAAATCTTGTCTACAATCTGTCGGACGTGACCGATGAACAATTAAATCGCGTCTGCCGCGCCTGCGGGCTGGATAAATTCGTCCGTTCGCTGCCGGACGGCTTCGACACTGTCCTGTCCGAGAGCACCAGCATTTCCGCCGGGCAGAAGCAGCTGCTGACCATCGCGCGCGCCATGCTCCAGAACGCGCCCATGCTCATCCTCGACGAGGCGACCAGCTCTGTCGACACGCGCACGGAGCTGCTCATCCAGCGCGCCATGGATAAGCTGACGGAAAACCGCACCAGCTTCGTTATCGCCCACCGTCTGTCGACGATCAAAAACGCCGACCTCATCCTCGTCATGAAGGACGGCGACATCATCGAAAGCGGCACGCACGAAACACTCATGCAGCGAAACGGCTTCTACGCCGCCCTCTACAACAGCCAGTTCGAACAGGCATCATAACGCGCTCCATAAAAAACTCTGCCCGCAGCTTCAAAGGTCTGCGGGCAGCGTTTTTATTGATAGAATTTTTCCTCGATTTTGACCACAACGCCGTTTTTCAAAGTAAGCGTATACGGCTGGACGAGCAGCCCTTCGTTTTCCTGCACGGCGGCGGCAAAGTCCCGCCATGTTTTGAACGTATACAGCCGGTCCTCGCCTGCGCCATATTCCTGCTCGATATCGTAGATCGTGACGGATGCGTTCGGGTCGACTTTATAGGTGTAAAGTTCGCCGGAATCGACCCGGTAATATCCATAATAATAATTCTGCGGTGGAATACTCAGCGCCTTGAGCGTTTGCAGATCCTCTTCGAGAGAGGCATTCAGCAGCGTAATATGCTCAGCCGTGATGGAATCCCCGGTCACGCTCTGCAGAACTGCGTTCCGGCGCGTGCTGACTTCCGTGATCTGCGAGGTCTGGAGCGAATAGGAGAGCGTCAGCACGACGTCCGCCCGCGTCATTGTGACGATCAATGATTGCCGGTCTTCCGATAAGTCCTTCGTCCAGATGGTATCTGCGTCCAGATACCGCAGGTCGGCGTTTGCACCGCTGAAATACTCGACGAATGCGGAATAATAGCGCGGCCACTGGGAAACATCGCCCGGCAGATCGCTCATTTTGCTGTCCTCGATCTGGAATTTCCGAACGATATCCTCATATTCCGCCGTCATGTCCTGCGCCCAGTGTGCATAGTCCAGCTTTTCGTGAACATATTCCCAAATCATATCATCAGAAAGAGAATCCGCCGCAGGCGCGTCACTTGACGGGGCAGTGGAGGCAATCACCTCCAAATACTGCTGGAGTAGATTCATGTCTGCCGGGAACCAGTCTCCCGCTGCCTCCGGCAAGACCCACGCTCCGTCCGCGTTCTGCATGGCAAGCGGGCCGCAGAAATCGCGGATCCAGTCGCTCAGACTCCCGCTCGGGTACTCCGCAAAGCCCGTGCAGATATTGCCCGGCGCATCCAGCTCGAATCTCGCCACTGTCGTTGAGCCGCCCCCGTTCCACTCCCAGTCAGGGCCGGTGTAGTCATAGTAAAAATCATAATGCAGGTAGCAGATGACGACAGTTTTCCCGTTTTCCTCAAACGAACCATACTCGCGCAGGCTCGGCAGCACGATATCATTGTCGCTGCGCGGATACCGCTGCGCGACTGCCGCGTCAAAGAGCACCGCCTCCCGCCCGGTCAGACCGAACATGGAAGAGGTCGGGATGGGGAGCGTACCAACCGGCTCGGTCGTCGGAAGCTGCTCCTCCTGCATAGTCGATTGCTCCGGCGAAGCAAGCGTAAAGGAATGAATGTACCAGTTTTCGCCGTCCTTCACCAGCTTCAGAACAGCCTTGCCGGAAAGAGATCCCGCCGTGCTGCCGTACAGCAGCGCAGTATCTCCGTCAGGCTCGATCTCGCCGCTGGTGCAGCGGAAATAGCCGGGGCTGTAGTCGCTGGTGGTGGTATAAAATGCGTCCGTGTCTTCGAGATAGGTATAGCCGGAAAACGGCGTCTGCATATCCGTCAGGTCGGCAAGGCCGATGCCCGCGAAGCGCTTCAGGACGCCTTCGACCGCAGACGCAGGATACCGGTGGATGGGCAGCGGGAAATCCTCCACGCTGTCGACGCGGAATTCCCATTTGGCGTTCAGCTGGGCAAATTCCTCCTCCGAAATATCCTCCTCGCCGCATTCTCCGAAGTAAGAAAGGAAATTGTTCAGATTCAGATCGCGTACATCGTCATAGGTCGAGGTGAAGAAGCCGTTGACCGCGAAATGACCGAGTGTTTCGTCAGTCGAAAATTCATAGTCGGCAAAGACCGCGTTGACTTCGTCGATCTGTTCCTGCGTCAGCGGCGTCGCGGTTTTCTGCGCTTCCTGCTGTGCGGGTTCCGCTTCCTCCGGCAGCGTGATTTCCCCCGTTTTCTGCCGCGTCAGCTCCGCAAACGAGCATCCGGTCGCAGACACGACCAGCAGCACAGCCAGAATGACGCACAGAGCGCTCGTGCGCTGCTTTTTCGTCAGGAACAGAATGCGCTCCCTGACCGGAGGCCCGGCAAGGCTCAGGGCCGCGGCCTTACGCGGGGCCTGCGCCAGAATCGCCCGTGCATAGACAAGGCGCTGCGCGTCCGAAAGCCCGGCGGCGACAGCCTCGTCGCACGCCAGCTCCGCGTCGCGCTTGGAACAAATCGCGGCCAGCCAGATAAACGGGTTCCACCAGTAAGCAATCACCGCCGCCGTCCGGCAGAGCGACCACAGGAAATCCAGATGCCGCAGATGCGTGAGTTCATGACGTAAAATCAATTCCGTCGAATCCGTTTGCAGCACGTCCTCCGTCAGATACACCGCCGGAACCAGCCCGGCCAGACACGGCGATTTGACCGTGCTGGAAATGTAAATGCGCGTTCTGCCCTGCCTGCCGAGGAAACGCCGACTCTTGTGAAGCCGAACTGTGAAGACCAGCCACGTGCCCAATAACCAAGATCCGAGCAGCGCACTCCCGCCCGCCCAGACGATCTGAAAGATCTGCATCGCTGTCAGCGGCTTTGCGGGCGCTTCCGCGGCCTCCTGCGCCGGGGAGACCGGCTGCTGCACAGGTTTCTGCGGCTGCGTCACAGCCTGCACAGGCTGCTGCGCCGGGAGAGGCTGCACGGGTAGCTCCACGCGCTGCACCGGCGCGGCCGCTTCCTCTGCCGGGGCCGGAGCCTCCGGCGCCTGCAGACCGGCGGCGGCCTTCGCCACCACGGCGGACGCGGTCTCCTTGTCCAGCGCCGCTTTGGGGACGCTCTCTTCCTGACAGGCACTCAGGCCGAAAGCCAGTGCCATGAGGCACACCAGCCACAGAAAACGAACGGGACGCCGCATCATTCCACATGCTCCGCGATCCAGGCATCGAGCCCGGTCAGATCAGGCCCCCAGGGGAAATCCCCGCCCCTGAGATCAGGCCCGGTGCCGTAGAACAGGGTGCCCACCTCTTCGGCGGCATTGCGGTCCGTGGAGGCGTCGCCCACCATGAGCACCTCGTCAGGCAGGACGCAGGCCTTGTCCACGATCATGGCCAGCAGTTTGGCCTTGGACGGCGGCGAGCCGTAGATGCCCGTAAAGCAGCTGTCCAGGCCGCGTTCCTTGAGGATGAAGTTCAGTTCTTCGTGCGGTGCGCCGGAGCAGACATAGAGCGGCAGTTTGCCCTGCCAGTGTTCCAGCACCCGGGCGATGCCGGGGATGAGCTCGCAGCGGCGCACTTCGTCCAGGGCGTATTCGGCAAAGCGCCTGCCCCACTCCTCGGACTCGGCGGGCGTGATCTCCCTGTCCAGGATCTCGCGGAAGAACCATTCGAATTTTTTGTAACGGCTCACGCCGCCGTGCACGGTATGGTACATGACGAAGCGGTCGCGGGCCTCCTCGCCGTAGGGCTCGGCCAGACGGGCAAAGGCGCGCGTCTTGACCGGCACGCTGTCGAGGATCACGCCGTCACAGTCGAAAACAAGACATTTCAGGGCCATGCAGACTCCTTGTTCGCGCCGCCGGGGACGACGCCGTACAGGAAGGATACGGGGACAGGCCCGCGCCCCGCCGCCAAAGCGGCCGAGCCTTGCGGGCCGGAGCCGGAAGACGGCACACACCGCCTGCCGGTCAGGAAAAATACCGGGGATGCGGGGACGCCGGGCACTCCCGCCCCGGGGCTACGACCGCTCCGGGCATCCGCTGCGGTCGCGGTGACCGATGGGACGTGCCGGGACACCGCCCACGATGGTGAAGGGAGCCACATCACGGGTGACCACGGCGCCCGCGCCCACCACAGCGCCCCGGCCGATATGCACGTCGGGCGTGATGACGCAGTTGGCCCCGATCCAGACATCGTCCCCGATGACGATCTCGCCCGGATGGTGTCCCCTGTTGCAAGATGGGCACATCATGCCGGGAAAAACAGTGGTTGGCGGCCCGCAGCACCGTGCCGGGACCCACGGCCACATGCCTGCCCATGACGATGCGCCCGCCGTCGGCCGCCACATGGGCATAGGGCGAGATGGACACGCGGTCGCCCAGGACAAGTTCGCCGTCCCCGGCCGTGATGATGCAGCCCCTACCCAGACGGACGGCATCGCCCAGCCGCATGTGGCGACAGCCCACGAAGCTCAGGCCCGTGCCGAAGCGTACCGAACCGCAGCCGGCAAAGAGCCAGCGCCAGGCCAGCCAGCGCAGGGCCAGGCCCAGCGGCGTGGGTATCCAGGCGAAACAGGCTATCCAGAGCTCTTCCCAGGCAGCCCGGAGGCGGGACAGCAGATCCATCTACTTCGCGTACTCCCGCATGAGGGCATCCCCTTCCATGAGCCGCGTCACGCGGGCCAGGTCTTCAGGGGTATCCACGCTCCAGGTGCGGGCATCGGTGGGCACCATGCGGACTTTTTCCCCATGTTCGAGGATGCGCATCATGTCCACGGACTCGCAGATCTCCAGCGGGCTTTCCTCCATCTCGTTGAAGCGGATCAGGTAGTCACGACGGAAGGGGATGATGCAGACCTGCTTGCGCATGGGCACCTTGTCGGCCCCCTTTTTGCGGGAGGGGATGGGCTCGCGCGAGAAGTAGAGGGCATCGCTGTTGCGGTCCACCACGACCTTCACCTCATTGGGGTCCTCGAACTCTTCCAGGGTGTCCATATCGGCCATGAGGTTGACCACATTGATGGTAGGATCTTTGAGCATGGGTTCCACAGCGGCGTCGATCATGCCGGGCAGCACCATGGGCTCGTCCCCCTGCACCATGACCACGATGTCCGCCTTCCGGCCCGTGGCCGCCTCGATCTTGAGCAGGGCCTCGGCCGTGCGGGTGGAACAGCGCACATGATGGTCGCCGGTCATGACGCACGCAAGGCCAGCCTCCTTGCAGTAATCTTCGATGACCGTGTCACAGGTGGCCACATAGGTGGCGGAAAGGCAGCGGCTCATGGCCGTGCGGAAGGCCACATGGCCCACCATGGGCACACCGTGGATCAGGGCCAGAGGTTTGCCGGGAAAGCGGCTGGAGCCCATGCGGGCGGGGATGATGGCGATGATGTTCATAACTTCTCCCTGGGCAGGGACTGCCCGGCAAGGGGATGACGGGAAGACGGGCGCGGCCCCCGGCGGACGTTTCATGACCGGGACAGGCCTGGCGCCGCATGGGAAAAGCCCGGAACCGGGCACACGCCGGTGGCACCGGCAGGCAGGCCGCCGGAAAACGTGCGGCCTCAGTCGTCGGTGGATACCAGATAGCCGCCCTGGCTCTGCAATTCCGGGTGGATCTGGCGGTGTTCCTCTTCCATGACGCGCAGGATGCCCTGCCCCAGGTCGACGGTCAGCGGCGGCACCAGCTTGCGGCCCATCCGGGGCATGAAGGCATAGGGCGTCACCTGATAATGCCCGCTGTTGGGGTCGTTCTGGTATCTGATCTCCAGCTCCTTGCCCAGCATCTCGCCGATCATCCTGAACAGATCGGCCACGCGCATGGGCTGGTTGCCGGAGATGATGATGTTCTGGTTGGCGAACTCCGGCCCCAGGACATGGAGGGTGGCGGAGGAGGCATCATCCACGTGCACGTACTCGCGCAGGGCCGTGGGCGTCCCGTAATAGGTGATGCTGCCCGTGGTCAGGGCCTCGTGCACGAAGCGGTGGATGGCATTGCGCATGTCGGCACGGGGGCCGTACAGGGAACCGTAGCGCAGGATGGTATACGGCAGGCAGTACATGGCCTGGTAATTCTCGATGTAGATCTCGCAGGCCTGCTTGCTGCACCGGTAGAAGCCGCCGGACTTGCCGTAGACATAGAGCGAGCTGGCAAAGATGTAGCGCCCGGTACCGGCCCGGCGGCAGGCCTCCAGGACCATGACGTTGCCCACCACGTTGAGGCGGGCCGTATCCACGGGGCGCTCGTTGGCTTCGCCGATGTCGGCGATGCCCGCGTAGTTGAAGACCACCTCGGCCCCTTCCACGGCGGCCTGCACGCAGTCCTCGTCCAGGATGCTGCCCACCACCATCTTCTGGTCGTCACGCAGCCAGGGAGAAGGACGCACGTCCACGATGGTCACGTCGTGCCCGGCATCGGAGAGCTTGTCACAGATATGCGATCCCAAAAAACCGGAACCGCCGAAAACAGTCACCTTCACGGCCTTCCTCCCGATGCCCTGCCCTACGCTCCGGCGGGCCGTGCGGCCGCCTGCCAGAGGAAGACCGAATCGATGCCGTAGGCGATGAAGCGGCAGCCCGCCGCCACCTGACGGCGCAACTCCCCGGGGTCGGGCTGCACCACATGCAGGCCCATACGGGCATGATGCCGCCAGCAGGCCTCATGGATGCGGTCCATGACGGCCTTGAAATCAGGATGGTCGAACTGCCCCGTCAGGCCCATGGAGCCGGAAAGGTCATAGGGGCCCACCATGATGGCGTCCAGACGCGGCTGGGAAAGGATGGCGTCCAGCTCTTCCACGGCGCGGATGTGCTCGATCTGGGCCACCAGGAAGATCCGGGGCGCCGTGTCCCGCATGTAGGCATCGAAATCCTTGCCGAAGGCATTGGCCCGGCAAAAGCCCACGCCGCGGTTCTCGCGCAGGGGCTCTCCGCCCCGGCGGCCGTCGTCGTGGCCGGGATACGTGGCCCAGCTGATGGCCTGGTCCAGCTGTTCCCGGCTCTCTATCATGGGAAAGATCAGGCCCTGTGCGCCCGCCTCCAGCGCGGCCTTGATGGCGGTCTTGGTGTCCTCCTTGGTGAGACCGACGATGGGGCCGGCCTTCACGGCGTCCTTGATGAAGACGTAAGCCTGGACGCACATGGCCAGCACAGTGGGGATCACCATCGCCCAGAGCATGGGGCTGTTGGCAATCTCCAGATAGGCTTTGTTTGTCATGGTATCCACAAACATGGGGTGATACACGCTCCTTTCATTCTAACACAGAGTGGAAACAACGGGTGGATTTTTCGCACCAGGGACAGGGAGGAGGTGGACAGCCTCCCTGTCCCTGGCGCGGAGGAGGGAAACGTCACATGCCCTTCTCGTCCAGCTTCAGGACGGCGTTGAGCATGACGGAAGCAGCCTTGGTGCAGAGTTCGTCGCTGGTGTGCTCGGGCTCGCAGTGGGACAGGCCCTTCTCGGAGGGAGCGAAGATCATGGTGGTGGGGATCATGTAGGAGATGTACTGGGCATCGTGGCCAGCACCGGAGTTGATGTCCATGTGGCTGTAGCCCAGCTCCTCAACGGCCTCGCGGACATAGCCCACCAGGGTCTTGTTCCAATACACGGTGTCGCGGTTCCAGCCCAGGACGACCTCGCACTTGCAGCCGTTCCACTCGCGCTCCTCGAGGGTCTTCAGGATGGCGCGGACCTTGTTCAGGACCTCGGGATCCTCGTGACGGACGTCGATGGAGAAGTCGAAGAAGTCGGGGATAACGGTGTTCACGCAGGGATGGATCACGACCTCACCGGTGGTGTAGACCAGGTCCTCATAGCCCAGCTTGTCGATCTCCTCATGGAGATAGCAGAGAGCCTGAGAGGCGGCGTAGAAAGCGTCATGACGCTTCTTCATGGGGAAGGTGCCGGCGTGAGCGGCGAAGCCATAGAACTTCACGCGATAGAGCATCTGGCCCAGCACGCAGGTGACGACGCCCACGTCCTTCTTGGCATCCTCCAGGATGGGGCCCTGCTCGATGTGGGTCTCAAAGAGAGCCACATACTTGTCGGGGCTCATGCGGTTGGCCTTCTCGCCGCGATAGGGGAACTTGGCCAGCTTCTCGCCGAAAGTGACCTCGGTCTCCAGGATGGAGTGAGAGGCCATCATCTTGTCATAGGCGAAGTTGTCGCGGAAGCGCTCGGGCATGTAGTCGTGAGCCATGGTGCCGGAGCACATCATGCAGGGCGGGAACTCAGAGCCTTCCTCGTTGGTGAAGATCATGGCGGTGAGGGGATGCTTGTGGGGGATGTTCTCGGCGACCACGGTCTCCAGAACTTCCATGGCGCTCATGACGCCCAGGATGCCGTCATAGTTGCCGCCGTTCTTCACGGAGTCGCAGTGGGAGCCCATAACGATGCGCTTGGCGTTGGGATCGCTGCCGGGGATGGTGGCGTACATGTTGGCCAGGTCGTCGGTCTCGATGGTGGCGCCGATGGCGGTCATGCGCTTGACCCACTCGTCACGGGCCATCTTGTCCTCGGCGGACAGGGCGTAACGGGTAATGCCGCCGTGGCCGGCGTCACCGAACTTGCTGAAGGTATGGATCTTGTCGCTCATCCGTTCCAGACTGCAATGATACATAAATAATGCCTTCCTTTCAATGCTATCAGGATGTTTGATTTGACTCCCCCAAATGTACACAGGCCCATAAGCGGGCCTGTGTACATAGAGGGTGGGAAAACCGGGGAATGGTACGTTAATTCAGTGGGGTGTGGATCACTTCTCCACGATGGTCATAGCCTCGTCCTCTTCGCGGGTGACGAAGCCCTTCTGAGCGGGAGTGCCGAAGGCGTTGGAGCGCATCAGGATGACATACACGATGTAAGCCACGGCGAAGGAGAAGATGTAGCCGTTGGCGGCGATGTACTGGATGAAGTTGGGGGCCAGGCCGGAGCCGGACTTGTACAGGAACACGGTGTTGCCCAGGATGGGGATGATGAAGGAGCAGAGCCAGGCAATGATGGCGCTCCAGTTCCAGCCGTTGGAG
>OLGA01002352.1_pt1 | contig 13579 bp, 13 predicted proteins | sample 1604881 | NCBI WGS metagenome assembly OLGA01 (sample SAMEA3888896, study PRJEB22519) | human gut metagenome | biome: human gut; feature: human-associated habitat; material: faeces | place: Denmark | collected 2009
TCAAGAAGGGTCGCTATCGCAAGTTGATGGAGGAATAAAGATTCGAAAAAGATAATTACTTAAAAAGCCCAGGGCAATTTGCTCTGGGCTTTTATTTTTCTGATATTTCGCTGATTGATAAAAAGCGGAATTATTTCACTACTACCTTGCGGGTAGAACCATCACTCATGCGGATAATGTTGAGACCCTTCTGAGGAGCAGAGATGCGCTTGCCGTCAGCAGAGAATCGAGCCACCTCGCGAAGCTCTACACAGTTCCACTTGTTGGCAGTAATGCCTGTAGAAACATTCTTTTCGCAACCTACATTGTCGATGCAGACATAGGTAGATGTATTCAGATAGCCATAGCTCTTATCTGTACCATCGAAACTAATGCTCAAGGAAACCACCTTGCCCAAAGAAGAAAGGTCAAGCCAAGCCCAATCAGTCAGGCAAGTCCAGTCTGCCTCATTCTCAGAACGGTAATCAGCCAAATAATACTCTACAGAAGCAGTTGACTTGTCAGCCTTAGTACCGGTAAAGATTACCTTGAACCAAGAACCCTGCTTAAACTTATTGGCAGCTCCATTGCCATTCTTCACGCATTCTACAACCCAAGCAGAGTTGGTGATGTTCATACCCTTTACTACTCGTCCATCAGGAGCATCAGCCACCTTGATTACTTCCATTGGCATATTGGGAATAGAATTACCGTACAATACGCAATAATTGGCAGAACCATTTGCACCATGACCTGCTGCAGAATTCCACTGGTCTTTGTCATAAGATTCAAATGAGGTTGCTGTCATATTGCTGTAAGAGCAACCCATCCAGGAACCATAAGTTGGGTTTACAGAGTTGACAAACTCATAAGAGCCACTCTTGAATGTACCAACCCATTCCGGACCATAAGCACCAGATACTTCCTCTGCATTATCAGCAGGGCCAGCCCAGTGGCTCTCAGGCTCCAAAGTCAAATCGTCGAAGGTTGCCACAGCAGCATCCTGCGAAGCCTCAGCAGTCACTGCTGCATTGTTATCCTGTGCATTCGCTACAGATGAAACACTCAACAAGGCTGCAACGAAAGCAGCCGACAAAGAATACGAGTAAATCTTTTTCATACTTTACCTTATTTATTATTAATAACTAAATTTTCTGTTTGATTGATAATTCGCCCCGGAAGAGAACTTTACTTGAAAATTATCTTCTTGCCATTTCTGATATAAATTCCCTTCTGCGGAGTAGCCACACGGCGGCCCATCAGGTCGTAATAGCTATCATCCTTGGCGGCAAACTTACTGTCGGTCTTGATGACTGAAAGTCCTGTAGAGGTACGAGGGGTGATGATGATAGGATTCTCATCATAACCTTTTACCAGATGAAGATCCTGGAAGCCTGTTACCTCGGTAGAAGTCTCGCCTAGCCAGCCACAATACTGGAAGGTTCCGTTCACCACCTTCACGAAGTTGATTTCCTCCAAATCCACGTGGTTGCCCTGCTCATCCACCGCCCAGTCGATATCGAAGGTGGAGTAATCGTCATCGTTGAGAGAAGCATCCACGTAGCCATACGAATCCTTGGCGTAGCGATAGAGCACCCAACTTTGCGAAGTCTCTGTTCCATAATTCACGGCATTGTTGGGCAATTTACCTCCCTTGAAAGTCAAGGTTTCTCCTTCCTCCCACAAAGGCCAGAAAGACTGCTTGTGGAATAAAATCTTCATGTGATAGCCCGTAGAATCCCGGCGTTCACCGTTCTTATCTGTCCATGAAGCCTCCCACTTGATATAGTTATCAAACGAAGAGAACATCTGCGAATGCTCTCCTTCCTCTGCCACTGGCTTGTGATAGGTGATGGAGAAATCGTGAATCTCATCTGTATAATACTCAGAACCAGCCAGCTCATACCACTTGCAGGTGTTCACATCATTGCCCACACCCACATAAACAATACCAGGCTCAAAAGAACCGCCGATGGTCTCCTTGCCATATTTCGGGTCACCACTGCTATAGAAGCCGTTGCCCTTGATGCGGAGGTCGGAACCTCGCTTGTTCTGCACAGGGTGGTCGAACTTCACGGTTACGTATCCGCCGTAAGTACCCAGATGCACAATCTGACCATCATTCAAGGCTTCGGTAGCCTCCTTGCAAACCTCCTCGTGGGTGGTTCCCTCCTCAGCCTGGGGCATGGTGTTGACAAACTGGCCTGGAGCTGGATGCAACTCCACTACTTCCACATTCTGTGTCTGTGCCGAAGCCATTCCCATCGAAAGGCTCAGCAAAGTGCTCATTAAAATTCTATTCATATCTTTCTTTTATTAAAGCTGTTATGTTAATATTTCTCACTTATCTCACTTATTTTCATAAATCGGCAAAGCCAGGATATGCGCCGGATTTACATACACTTTCTGAGGCGCAAACACCTGCTGGCCTTCCTTCGTATAGCCATAAAGATAACCTGCAGAACCATAACTATTAGCATCCGTGAAATACACATTTTTGGTATAAGGCGAGATATAAAGTTCGTATGGCGAAGTTATCTCCTTGATTTTCTGAGTGATGGCTTCACAGAAGATTCCATCTTTCACCTCCTGTGTCTTAGGATTGATGGTCTTGATGGAATAGACATACTCACCCGTATTATAGGAGAATTCAGAACCTACGGTGTAAAAAACATCCCCATCCGTACTGTTATAGGTAGCAGGGAAATCGAAGGTTTTCACCTTATCTGTCTTGCAATCCACTATCACCGTCTTAGGCTTCACATCATAATAATCTCCGCAGGAATTGATGCAGAGATACTGGCCTGCCTGCGACATTTCGCCATAGAGATTGATGCAGCCCGTATCGATGGTCTTGATGGATTTCATCGTCTCAGCATCCACCACCTGCACGGTGGTTTCATACGCATGATTCTCGGAGAAAGCGTAGCCTCCGGTATTGGCCACATAGAGTTTGCCCTCATAAAGACGCACGCCTTCTGGCTCCCAGCCCACCTCGCAAGTGGCAATCACCTGCTTGGTCTTCACATCTATCTTAGCCACATACCCCTTTTCGAAGGTCTGGTTGCCACATTTGTGAGCATAGGAGGTGATGTAGAGATAGTTGCCGTCTGCGCACATTCTGCGATTGTTGGGCACATTCTCGGTAGCCCCGCAAGCCGTTCCGTCGGGATGAATATACTGGATGATGTTCGACCAGTTCACGGCAATGGCAATGAGCGTATCATTCACCTGGATAATATCATTGGGCGTATCTCCCAGTTTGCTGCCGTTCACCTTTCGGAACCATTTGTTGGTGAGCACGCCCGCCGTTCCATCATAATAGGAAAGCTGCCCGTTATCCGACTGCCAGTTTCCCTCGTTGCAGACGATGAGATTCTCGCCAATGATTTCCGGCTTCGGAATCTCCGGTGGTCTATTATCTTCTCCATTCTCGTTTGAACAGGCAACAAAGAAAAGCGATAATCCCATCATTGCCAGCGTTCCTAAAATCTTATTTCCAAATCTTATCCTCATTTTCAGAAACATGATTAATTGTTAATTATCAATTATTAATTCTAAAGGTTACGCCAAATCTCCTTCCCGGCATCGGCCAGCGCTGAATCATCTCGTAACGCTCGTCAAAGATGTCCTGGCACTCTGCCTCCACCGTATAGTGGCGCAGGAATCGGTAGCCTATCTTCAGGTCGGTGCAGTTATACGCAGCCAATGGGTCTTCGATGGCATTCTCCGCCGTCCAATATCGCTTATCCACAAACATGTGGGAGATGGAAGCTGTCCACCCCTTATATAATAAGGTATAGACCGCCGTCATCGACCATCGTGGCGAATAAGCGATGAAATCATTGTAGGCATCTTCTTTCGGATCAGTGCGATTCCGATCATCCTGATACGTGCCTGTAAGGAGCAGAGAATGCTGGCGATAATGCGCATTCACGCTCACATCCACACCCATGCAGCGGGTGTAGCCGTAGTTGAGCATCGTCCACTGATACGAACCCTTCAGCGGCAAACAGACGATGCGGTCTTCCACCCGATTGTAATACCAGTCTGCCTGTACATCGATGAAAGGCTTGCGGAAGGTGATTCCCACATCCACCTGCTTGGTGTATTCTGGTTTCAGATTACGATTGCCCACCATCGTATAATAGAGGTCGTTGAGGGTTGGTGCCCGGAACACGGTTTTGTAGAACGAGCGAAGGGTCCAGTCGCCCAACGTATAGGAAGCCAGCGCATTCCACGTCATCTTATGCAAAGGCTTTGCCTTACCCTGCGTATGGTCAGCCATATTCGTATAAAGTCCACTCACACTCACCTTCAGTCCTCTGTACTGATAGAAAGCCGAGAGCGAAGTCTTACTGTCCAGGCGATAGACGTAGTGGAAATTCTTCACATCGGTAGTGAGGTCACTCCATCGCAAATCGCTGGAAGCCGAGAAGCCGAAATCATGAATCAGATAAGATGCTGCCAGTGCTGCATACACATCCTGCTGATGATATCGGTTGTTGGCATGTACAGATATATTCTCCGGATAATCCGAACGGTAATGAAGGAAATCATTGGCATATTTCAATATCGCCCTGATGCCTATCAAATGCTGATTTTCCGATGAAGTCTGATGCTTTCCAAAAGGAATCTGCGTGCGATACGACAACTGCGAGAAGAAGTTGCGATCCCATTCCCTGCCCACATCAGTATAGGCATCCGAGAGTCGGCGCACGATTCCACCCGGCAATCCCCGTCGGGAATTGAAGTAATACGTGTGCCATTGCAATCCCTTGTAGAAGGCGCAGCTTTCGATGCGGAACATTGTGATGTCGGAGTTGCGACGGGTTCCCGTGGTGTCTTCGTATTCCGTATGATATTCAAACGGATAGTTGCCCTTGCTATGCGTAAAGGCTGCATCAACAAAGCCCCAATTCCGGTAGCTGTAAGTGGCAGCCAACTTGTGGGTTCCAAACGAGCCCAACTGGTAAGACGCCTTGAACTGAGTACTGTCGGGGCGATGGGTCTTGAGATAGACCGTGGAGGCGGAAGCATATTCCGAAGCCGTCATCAGCATCTCCGTCTTGTTGGCATTGAAGAGCGAAACCGATTCCAGGGTAGAGAGCGAATACTTTCCCAAATCCACCGTACCGTTCTGGGCATTGGTGATGCGCACACCATCCAGATAAACGCCCACATGCTGAGATCCGAGCGACCGCACGTTCACGGTCTTCTGTCCGCCCAGTCCGCCATAGTCCTTGATTTGCACACCCGCCATATATTTCAGCGCATCAGCCACATTGTTGGATGGCAGGTTTTGCAGTTGCTGATAGTTGATAGACTGATGGGGAGTAACCTCTTGCATCGCCTTCACCACCACATCTTCCAAAGCCTGCACCGAATCTGTCCTGAATCCCTGGCCATACGATACACCACTTGCTACCATGCATCCCACGACGCATAGCAGTAATTTCATTATTCTCATTTAATCTTCTTATACCTTAATATAATAAGTAAATAAATAGTATGTCTCCATCACGAACCCATCCCACGGGGTTGGATAGAATCATCGGAATCTCTTACCCTAAAGACAACCTTTAATCATATCGTTTCCGATGGCAACGGCAGGTCTTCTGACTTGCATCCTCAAACTCATGGCAAGCGGTCTTCCCGAAAAAATGTCAGTGACCATGGTGCTTACCGCAATAAGACGCTTACAGCAGCGGGACTGTCCGGGCTTCTCACCCGATTCCCTTTTAATCACTACGCACAAACCATGCCTGCGGCGGCAGGAAGTGGCAGCAAACCAATTGCGCTTGCAAAGGTACGATAAAAAAATGAATAAAAGATTATTTTACCTGCTTTTTTATTCTACAAGCGATAAAATAATCTTTCATTCATTTTCTGTTTTATTCTTTTACTTCTTGATTTTATCTTTTTACTCCTTGAGCATTTTATGCTTTCAGAAACATTTATCCTTTTAGGATTTCCTGAAGTTCGGCGAAATCATCAATGATCCATTCTGCAGCGGCAAGCTGCTCACGGGTTCCGTTGCCATAAGTTACGGCACAGGCCCTACAACCGGCATGATGCGCCATATCCACATCGAAATTCATGTCACCAACCACTAAGGTTTCTTCAAGCATATCCTTCACGTCATCAGGAGAAGCTACAGGATTTTTCATTCCTCTCATCTCTCCCAGTGCCTTGAATACCATATCGGGTGCAGGCTTCACATGCTCCACATCATCACCCGCCACGATAGAGGAGAATATATCCTCCAACTGCATCTGTTTCACATATCCATCCAACGAGCAATGGTTTCTGCTGCTTGCCATTCCCAATACAAATCCGCGATGATGCAACTCCCTGAGCGTTTCTATCACATGAGGAAACGGCTTTACGATCATCGTTTGCTTGTTTTCCAGGAATATCTCGCGATAAGTAGCAGCACACTCCCTCCCTTCCTCATCACTCATATCAAAGAGCGAGACGAAAGCCTCATCCAGTCGTAAACCGATAGTCTTGGCACATTCCTCATCCGATTTCACTTCGAGATGCCTGGCCCTCATCGTGTCCTGCAAAGTCTTGACGATCAGACTTTGAGAATCTCCGATCGTACCGTCAAAGTCAAAGATAATATATTTCATGTTTCTTTTATAAACTGTTTAAAAATCTATTATTGTAAAGATAACTTTCCCGAGATTTCTCTTTACGATTGCAAAGTTAACGATATTTTGCGACTCCACCAAATTTGGGGCGACGATTAAACCCCACATTACATCTTTAACAACTTTTACTGATAGAACGGCGAATGTTAAATATTACATAAATTCTTTGCCAAAAGTTTGCAGATAGTGAAGAAAAAGCGTATATTTGCCGTAAGAACAGTAAAGGAATTCATTATGAAGAAGAAATTAGTTTTGACAGCAGCTGTCATAGCAGCTCTGTCAGTTGGTTCCTGCAATAGCAAGAAGACCAACAATCAGGAAGCTGACCAAGATAGTCTCAGCTATACAGAGAAGGATTCACTCGAATCCAATGCCTTCGTCCTCGATTCTATCGCAGGAACTTACGAAGGAACACTCCCTGCAGCCGATTGCCCAGGTATCAAGACCGTGCTCACACTCAATGCCGACAGTACTTACCAGTACTCAGCCGACTATATCGAGCGCAAGGATGGTCACGACGAAGCAAGCGGAATCTTCAAGATGATGGCTAATGGCGTAGTAGAAATCACCCGCCCTTCAAGTGGCGAGAAGTCATACTACAAGATAAAGGATGCCCAGAGCCTCATCATGACCGATTCTCTCGGCACAGAACCAGAGGGCGCAATGGCCAAGCACTATGTGCTGACCAAGAAGAAATAAGCCCACAGACTTCAACCGTCAGTATCGCCTCAAAGGACGATATCTGACGGTATAAATCTGGTTGAAGTAAGCCTTCCATTCATTCGGCTCCTTATCGTCGCTTCTGACAATACGGATGCCATAAAACCGGGTGCCCGTCTCCTTGTATTCCTTGAATCTCGACAGCATAGCCTGCGAGGGATTCGGAATCAGGAAGTCGGTTATCCAAAGTACGTCTGCATTCACATAATGCAATCCATCATGATCGAGCAACTCAAACATCTGGCTCATCATTTTTTTCGCAGATGTTCCTCCTCCGATAAAAGGGAGATGACTGGCTGATGCAGTCTCTTCCGTCCCTTCCACAATATTGATTCCAATCTTCTTCAGCCGTTCCACCTTTCTCTTAGCCATGAGATCGATGGCACGTGTACTCACCGAGAAATCTATCAGAAAACAGTCTCGCTCCAATTCTTCTGCCGTTTCTTCTATCAGAGAAATGAGCGTGGAAGAAATTCTTTCTGGAGTGCCATACATACTCGCAGAAGTATCGAGGCAGACAATCATAGGACCCTTGCGTGAGGCATGCGTAAAACCGAGTTTGCGGGAAGGCTTAGCCATCTCACTCTTGTAGCGGAAAGTCTGCAACCTACGCGTGCGATACTTATATATAAAGAGTCCCTCCATGTCCTCATCACTGTATTGTGCAAGTTCGAGCGGAAGAAGCGAGTTGAGATCATCGCCCACGGTAATGCCCTCAATATCACTTCCTGAGGAATGTTCCATCTTCATATCAACCCCCGAAGCGATGGTCAGCCGGTCCTTACCATTGGCATCCGCCACACGTCCCATCTTCGCTACGATCTCCTTGATTTCAGGATATTGATCCTGTATTTTCATCTCATTCAGTCGACGCTCAAATTCCGTCTCTGTCCAGGCGTTCTTCATCATTTCCCATGCCTGAACCGCCCGCTGTTCAGAAATACCCTTCAACTTCATATTGCGGGTTATTTGATCCATCATGCGGACCAATCCGGTCTCGAAATGAGTCTGTCTGAGCGCTATGAAGTCCTTCAATTTAGAAATCACCTGCTGCTCTATACAAGCCTTCCAATCCCTTACCAGCCGTTCCCAGTTCTCAGCTTTGGAAGCGCCGATAGAGGAATGCAACCTATCAGTATCTCCATCATGAATTTCTCCATTATGATTAGCTTGAATAGACTCCTCCCCGAAAAGCCGGAGGAAGAAGGTTTTGTCGAATCCATCATTCCGATGCTCCTCATCAATCTGGTCAAGCAAGGGTCTCCAAACCTCTTCGTTCATCCTACGGAAGGGAGTCCAGTCGAGCACATCATCAGCCCGATGACTTTCCGTCCAGGCTCTCTGTCGCTGGAATCTCATGTGGTGAACACATTCCACGATGAATTTTCCTACAGTCTCATAGAAAATCTTGCTCTTGATTCTGCTGTTAACCACCTGGCGCTGGAATTTCTGCACCTCTTCACCTGTCTCTGCAATAGTAACTTTCAAGGTAAAGAGGTGAATCAGATAATCCTTGAGCGGATCTTCCTTCAAATCCCAAGGCATGACAGTACTTGCCGGATCAGGAATTTTCACCTGTCCCGACTTGCAGAAATCATCCAGCATTTTCAGGTAGAACTGGGATTCTACCAAGTCCTTATTGGTCTGATATTTCATTTTTCCATCAGATATTCAGCAAAGATGCGGGCAGCACTCTCCACCTTTGCAGCACAAGGGCGAGATTTGTAGTATTCTGCCGTACGGGCTGAAGCCACATAACTGGACTGTGCCTTCTCATATCCTTTCAGACCGAGGATTTCTGCACAGATGATACTGCCATTCTGCTGCTTTGACTTAGCTAACAAATCCTGCACTACCTTGTAGCAGGCAGACTTACCTTCCCGGTCGTCGCCTTCGGTCTGCCCACAGTCCAGCCCCACCAGTACGACAATACCTGATACTGCGCCACACATCATTCGCATTCTACCCACTCCACCGCCGAAGCCAGCACCGATACGTTTAGCCATTGTTTCATCGAGACCATACAGATCAGCAAAAGCAGCCACCACAGATTGGCAGCAGCCATAGCCCTGCATGAAATTCTCCACTGCCTGATGCACACGAGCCTCCAGTTCTGGAGACAATATTTGATTTTCTTGATTCATATTTCCTAAATTCTAAAATTGTTTTGCAGAGATGCAGTTTATCTTATACAAAGATAATGCAAGCGAGCGCAATGTAAGCTTGCTTGCAAATTGCCGAGTGCAGCTTATCTTATACAAAGATAATGCAAATCGAATGCAGAATATTTTCTGCAAAGTTACTAAAAATCCACGGGAATTACAACTTTCCTTCTAAAAATCCACCACTAACCATTCTATTTTTCGCTACATTCTGAGCAACTAACTCCGTAAATTTTTCTTTTGAAGAAGTTATAGATTTCCAAGGCATACGTATCCATTTAACCATTGAGCGATACATTATTCATTATAAATTTGCTCTTTCACAAAAAAATCACTATCTTTGCAGGCATAACATCGAGTATCATAACTTCTATAAGTTCCTTTTAAACAAATAAATTACGAACTATAATAATAAAATTGATATACAATGAAGAAAATCATTATGCTATGGCTTTTCGCCATTATCTCCATCGTAGGTATTGCACAGAATACCACGGAGCATCTTAGTTATATGGGGATTCCTATCACAGGAACTATCACGCAGTTCCAAACCAAATTACAGGCAAAAAGATGTTCACTTGATAAACAGACAAGTAATTCTTTAGGAGTGGGATGTCGTGCTTTCAAAGGAAATTTCATTGGAAATAAAGTAACTATTTTTGTCTATTATGATGAAAAGACTAAGGTTGTCTATCGTGTTAAGTCTGTCATTTCCAAGATATCAGAAAGTATTGCCGACCAAAAGTATGAGTATATAAAAAACATGTTGCTACAAAAATATGGCATGACATATAGTAATTATGGTGAGCAAACAGGAAAGGAATCATTTTCTATACTTGTCGAAGGAAAGTTATTAAATCCAAAGATGGACTTAACAAGCCTGCCTTTATCATTAAATGGATTCAAAGGAAATATTGACCTTTTTATCGCTAAGGCTGAAACATTTTTAAGCTATCCTTTTGACTATAACTTGCACATTGACTATTACGATGCCATCAATTATGAGAAACATCTGAATCGAGATTTAGAAGACATATAAACTTTAAAATAAAAAATATGAAGAAGTTAATTTTGATATTAACCATTCTACATATATCAATGAAGGTACAACAGAAAGTACCATGATCTATGACTTTAGAGCAAGTGAGACCACATCCTTTAGGATTCAAAAGAAATATAGTACAAAAGAAGATTTTAACAAAGCCGTACAAGAAGAATCAAAAATTGTTTTTATATCCAAACGAGGATGCGCCAAGTAACAAACGCCTTGGTACATCCTCGTTTTTCTTAATCCTCATACAGTTTCATTGTGTCCTGTCTTGTGAAGGCAAGTTCCTTATAGAAGTCTCTCAGATAAGCTGAGATTTCATTTTTATCATCAGACGAAACAAAGAGATTCTCACCCAAACGTCTTTCCAGCGAACTCAGATTATCTGAGAGGGTTTCTATTTCTCCCTCATAGTCTCTGCCCTCATCCGGGCTCTTACGAATGCGATGATACTTGATGTCTTCAGCAAGCGCATTCTTCATCTCCACCAGTTTCTCTGCCAAAGGAGCAAAAAGAGCACGGATCACAAGAGTACGGATGGCATCCCTTTCCTCCGGTTCCTGCCAGAGACAATGATAGATAGGAAGCAAGTCGCAGCAATCAACCTCTTCCCTGTCCTGCATGAAAGCAGAAGTACGGAGCAGACGGGCAATATTCTTCCAGCGACGATCGCTCACGTAGATATTCCTGCGCTCAGCAGCCTCATCCACATTCACGGCTCTCAAGGATTTACGAATGACGGAAATGACATCCAGCACCTCCTCCTTTACACCTATCTTATTGATATTCTCCGACCATTCCGCATACTCTTCTGCAGTAATCGCATTTGAATTCTTCACTCTTTGTTCTTCACTCTTCACCTCCAAGAGCATCGCCCTGAAATTCGATTCCTTCTTAATCGGACGACTCTCTATGCGAATGACAAATCGGTCCCAGAGAGCCTCCAAGCCCTCGCCCTTTGCCGGCAACTCATTGCTGGCAGCCACGAGAAGTTTCAGCGGAAGGTGCATCTCCCGATTACCATTGCGGAACAGTTTTTCATTGATCACCGTGAGAAGCGTATTCTGAATAGCAGGCCCCGCCTTCCAGATTTCATCCAGAAAGACCACATCAGCAGTAGGCAGATAACCATCCACCGCACGCTCATAAGTATCAGAAGACTTTAATTTCTGAATACTCACAGGACCGAAGATTTCATCAGGAGTAGAGAAACGCGACATCAGGTACTCAAAACTATGAGCATCTCTGAAAGCAGTCTTCAACTGACGGGCCACCATACTCTTCGCTACTCCAGGAGGACCTAAAAGAATAACGCTCTCGCCTGCCAGAGCGGCAAGGAGCGAGAGCGAAATTTCAGTATCTTTTTCATATATGCCCCGGTTCATTTCCTGGAGCAAAAGTTTAAATCTTTCCAGCATGCAATTACTTTACATTGCCCACCTTAATCAAGTACTCAGCAATCTGCACAGCATTCAGGGCAGCACCCTTACGAATCTGGTCACCAGTGAGCCACAAAGTATTGCCGTTGTCATCAGCCAAATCCTTGCGGATACGACCTACATAGACATCATCCTTACCAGCGCTCTCCAAAGGCATTGGATAAACGTAGTTCTGAGCATCATCCTTCACAGTAACGCCTGGAGCAGCCTCCAGAGCCTTGCGGATATCCTCTACAGCCAATGGCTTCTCTGTCTCAAACCATACACTCTCTGAGTGAGAACGGAGAGAAGAAACACGCACACAAGTAGCACTTGTACGAACATCAGAGTGCATGATCTTGCGAGTCTCGTTATACATCTTCATCTCCTCCTTGGTGTAATCATTTGGAGTCATCTTGTCAATCTGAGGAATGACATTGTAAGCCAACTGATGAGGGAACTTATTGATATGATCGGTCTTACCTGTCTCAATGATGTCCTTATACTGCTGCTCAAGTTCAGCCATAGCTGCAGCACCTGCACCGGAAGCACTCTGGTAAGAAGAGATATGAATCTTCTTGATATGACTCAAGTCATCGATAGGCTTCAAAACCACTACCATCATAATAGTAGTACAGTTAGGGTTGGCGATGATATTACGAGGGCGGTTCAGCGCATCCTCAGCATTCACCTCAGGCACAACCAGAGGCACATCGTCGCACATACGGAATGCACTTGAGTTATCTATCATGACAGCACCATACTTAGTAATGGTCTCAGCAAATTCCTCAGAAGTACCACCACCAGCAGATGTGAAAGCAATATCGACATCTTTAAAGTCATCGTTATGCTGCAAAAGTTTGACCTCATAGTCCTTTCCCTTGAAGTTGTATTTTCGTCCAGCAGAACGCTCAGAACCAAACAACACCAAATCATCCATTGGGAAATTTCTCTCTGCAAGGATGCGCAAGAATTCCTGACCTACTGCGCCACTTGCACCAACAATTGCTACTTTCATAATCGAATCTTTTTAATTTAAAAGTTGTTATAAGTGTGAACTTGGAAGCGAGAATCAGCAAAAAACTGCATATTATCTCAAATCCGCTGCAAAGTTAAGACTTTTTCTGTTAAACCAAGCATATTTTTGCAAGAATTGTTGCTTTTTGCTGCATTTTTCTCATTTTAACTTACATTTCTATCAATAAACCTGCATTTTTACTAAAAAAACATGTATTTCTATGGTTTTAAGGGTCAATACAAGCGATTTATTAAGGTCTAATGAAGCGCATCGTTAGGTGTCATTGTTTCCGTCCCTATACCCACTTTTATTTTTCCCTGCCCAAGGAAAAATTCTTGCGTGGGCAGGGAGAAAAAAATACCTGGGCAGAGAAGGGAAAATATAAGAGTACTTGTAGGAAATGGGAGTGTCATCAAAAAAGAGTATGATTTAACAATTATTGTAGGAAAATACAGATAGAAAAAAGGGTGCGTCCTGTAGTTATGACACACACTCTTCTTGTTCAGCAGCAAAAGCCTGCATATAACTTTTTCAGAAACTTTTCCCAGAAAGCTCTTGCGGGTTTGGAAATAAAGTCG
>OLGA01002361.1_pt1 | contig 13547 bp, 9 predicted proteins | sample 1604881 | NCBI WGS metagenome assembly OLGA01 (sample SAMEA3888896, study PRJEB22519) | human gut metagenome | biome: human gut; feature: human-associated habitat; material: faeces | place: Denmark | collected 2009
AGTCTGGCGTACCAGGTGGCCCCACATGCCGGTCAGCCGGGGCAGCAGGTACTGGTACTGGGCCAGCTCCACCTGCAGGCAGCCCTCCTTGGTTCTGGCCCGCTGGGCAAAGATGTCCAGGATCAGGCCGCTGCGGTCAATAACCTGCACGCCCAGCAGCTCGGTCAGGACGCGGATCTGGGACGGCGACAGGTCGTTGTCGAAGATCACCATGGTGGCCTTTTCGTTGTCCACCATGCACTTGACCTCCTCCACCTTGCCCTCACCAATGAAACTGTGGGGATCGGGCTTCTCCCGGCTCTGCAGGATGATGCCCGCCGTGTCGCCGCCCGCCGTATCCACCAGCTCCGAAAGCTCCATCAGGCTCTCCTCGTCGGCGCTGTCCTCGCCCAGCACCGGCGAGCGCAGGCCCACCAGCACGGCGTGGTCACGGGATTCCTTGTTGTTTTCCAAAGTCTTACGTTCCATAGTACCCTCGGTCAAAAGAATTTTCCCCTATTATATACGTTTTCCCGGCGCTTGTAAACGAAAAAAAGACCTGCACCCGAAGATGCAGGTCTTTCATGTGTCTTGTTAGCCCTCCAGGCCGAAACGCTTGTTGAACTTGGCAACGCGTCCGCCGGTATCGACAAGCTTCTGCTTGCCGGTGAAGAACGGGTGACACTTAGAGCAGACTTCCACGCGAATATCCTTCTTCGTAGAACCTGTCTCAATCACATTACCGCAGGCGCATTTGATAGTAGTCTGCTGATAATTGGGATGGATTCCTTCCTTCATTGCTCTTGTTCACCCCTTTCTGGTTCACTCGTCGCCGCGGCATCGCCGCAAACGCAACTGTGATAATAGCACACTCTTCCCGCAAATGCAAGCATTTTTCGCTATTTTCACAAAGAAATTTCTTCTCCGCAGGCGAAGAAATACAGAATGCGCTCCGTCACCGGCTTTTCCAGTATCCGCGACAGCGCTCCGGCGTAAGCGTCCAGCTGCGGCCGATAGGCCTCCGCCCGCTGGGACGCCTCTGCCGCTGTCACCCGGTCGGTCTTGAAATCCACCACCGTCAAACCCGCCGTCGTCTCAAACACGCAGTCTGCCACGCCCTGCAGGAGTATCTCCTCCCCTGCTGCCGCGACGTCATAAATACCCGCATCGGTGAGCAACGCGAAGCGGTACTCCCGCCACACCTGCGGCGCAGTCCGTATCCTCTCTGCCAGCGACGACGCCAAAAACCGCGCCAGCGCCGGGATATCCAGCGCCGCAGCCTGCTCCGGCGTCAGCAGCCGTCGGGCCGTCAGTCTTTCCGCAAAAGCCGTCACTGCCTCTGGTACCGCAGGAGTATCCAGCGGCAGAAACTGCATCGCCAGGTGCATGGCTGTGCCGCGCTCTGCCCCGGTCAGTCCGCGCTTTTCCTGCAAAAACCGCGGCTTCTCCGGTGCGGCGGTCCGCCGCGCCGGCAGTGTCCCCTCGGCGATCTCCTGGTCAATGGCCCGCCCCTTCAACTGGGTAGCCGTCACCTTGGAGGGCGTCACTGTCGCCGCTCTGTGGCTGTACCGGAACGCCAGCGCCGCCTCGTCCGGCTGCGGATCCGGTGCCCGCGCTTCCGGCTCCTCCGCCGGCATCGCCGAACCGCCGTCCTCCTCACCGCTGATGCGGTGCAGCCGCAGCGCCAAGCCCTCCGGCCCATTGCACAGTACCGCGGGACGTACCCCGGTGTAATCGTGGAACACCCCTGCCTGATATGTGCTCAGCAGCGCCAGCAGCAGCCAATCGCCCGGGCAGTTTACCGCGGCCACCGCCTCCGGCGGCGCCGGCAGTTCTGCCAGTGCACACAGCTCCTTGAGGTGCTTCTCCGGGTTTTTCCGCGAGCATACCATGATGAGCTTCTCCTGCGCACGGGTCATGGCTACATACAGTATCCGCAGCTCCTCCGCCTTGGCTTCCCGTTCCAGCGTCAGCGCCAGCGCCGTTTTGGAGACGGTGTCGTATCTCAGCCGGCGTTCCACCTCCACGCGCTCCGCACCAACGCCCAGCTGGGGATGGACCAGCACCGGTCGATCCAGGTCCTGTCGGTTGAAGCTCCTGTTCAAGTCAGCCAGAAACACCACCGGAAACTCCAGGCCTTTGGACTTATGCACGCTCATCAAGCGCACACCGCCCGCCGCACCTGCAGCGGTAATGGCCGGCGCATCGCCGCTTTCCAGCAGCTGCCGTACCTGCCGCACACAGTCGAACAGGCTCGTTCTGCCGCCCTGCACAAGCCGCCGTATATAGTCATACAGTGCCCTCAGACGCGCCTGGCGGGCTGTACCGTCCTCCATGGCACCGAAGATCGCCTGCACCCGGCAGCGGTCATAGATATACCACAGCAGCTTATCGGCGGACAGTTCCCGCGCCACCTGCCGCAGCTCATGCAGCAGCGACAGGAACGCCTGCGCGTCCTCACCCTCATCCTGCCGCAGCGCCTCGTAATAATCCCCCTCACGCTGTACGGCCCGTATCTCCGCCAGCCGGTCGGCGCTCATGCCTACCAGTGGCGAACGCAGCACCGCGATCAGCGGCACATCCTGCCGTGGGTTATCCACCACCTCCAGCAGTGACAATACCACTGCGACCTCCATCGCCGAGAAGAAATCCTCACTTTCCCCGCCGTCGCAGGGGATCCCCTCCCGTGCCAAGGCGGCGGCGAATACCGTCTGCCGGGCGCTGGGTGAGCGCATCAGTATCACGATATCCTCCGGTACTGCCGGACGCATGGTGCCGTCCTCACCCCGGACAGTGAACCCTTCGTCCAGCATACGGCGAATACGCTTTGCCACGAACCGCGCCTCGGCCTCCGCCCGGTCGAACCGCTGCTCCGGTGTGTCCTCCACAGCCAGATAGTGGAACTCCGTCTCCCGCGGCACCTCCGGATAGTATTCCGCCCCAAAGTGAAGATGCTGCTCCTCTGTATAATCCAGCTCGCCCATTTCCCGGGACATCAGCGCCGCAAACACAAAGTTCGCAGCCGCCAGCACCTCCCGGCGTGACCGGAAGTTCCGGCTCAGTACCCGCCGCCGCGGCGCACCCGGCGCAGCGTGGTCCGCATCGGCATAGGTCCTGTATTTTTCCAGGAATATCCCCGGTTCCGCCAGCCGGAACCGGTAGATGCTCTGCTTCACATCGCCCACGGCAAAGATATTCTCTCCCTGCCGCGATACCGCCCGGAAGATACAGTTCTGCACTTCATTAGTGTCCTGATACTCGTCCACCATGATCTCCCGGTACCGCCGGGACACCTGCTCGCCAAGCTCCGTGGGCGTTCCGTCCTGGCGGCACAGCATCTGCACGGCGTAGTGTTCCTGGTCAGAGAAATCCATAGCGTTCCGCCGCACCTTCTCTGCCCGGAACCGCTTGTCGAAGTCCCCTGTCAGTGCCAGCAGCGCCCGCATAGCGGGCGCGATGACCTGCAGATCGCCCAGCAACTCCGTCTCCGCCGTCTGATACGGTGCGGACAGCTTCTTCAATGCGTCACGGCACTTTTCCAGCACCGCCCGCGCCGCGTCCTTCGCCCCGGCGCACTCGTCCCCCTTCACCACGCCCATCCGCCGGAAGGCCGGCTGCACACGGCCCATGGCATCCCAGCCCTCCCGGGCCGTGGCCGCGTATTCCCGCAGCTGCGCCGCCGTTTCCAAAAACCGATCTCCATAGGCGTTATACACGCTCTCGCAGTCTTCCATATCCTTCACGGCGCGTTCCAGCCGCCCCGCCCAGTAACTGCCGCGGCGCACCGTGTCCTCCATGATCGTCCGGCCGTACACGCTGTCGCCCAGCCGTTCCGGCAGGTTCGCCCAGCTCTCCGCAGCCTTCTCCAACCACTTGTCCGGGTAGGGATGGCTCTGCAATTTTCCGTGCAGCTCCGGCACCAGCGCCGCCAACGCCCGGTCATCCCGGCCGAAGCCCAGCGTCTCTGCCAACGCCCGGCAGCCCTCGTCCCCCTGCTCGATCCGCTGATAGAACGCCTCCAGTGCATCCTCCAGTGCCCGCTGCTTCAGCACGCCGGCCTCCGTCTCATCCAGGATACGGAAGTCCGGCGTCAGACTCCGCCCATCCACCGGCTCCAGCAGATGGATATGCTCCCGCAGCAGCCCTGCACAGAAGCCGTCCACCGTCTTGATGTCCGCCTGATACACCCGGAACATCTGCTGCCGCAGGTGACTGTTCTCCGGGTCCTGTGCCACCCGCTTCGCCAGCTCTGCGGCCAGCTTTGTCCGCAGTTCGGCGGCAGCGGCGCGGGTAAATGTGATAATAAGGAAATCGTCTATGTGGCAGTGTTCCTCCGTCAGATAAGCGAACACACGCTCTATCAGCACCTTCGTCTTGCCGGATCCGGCGGCGGCGGACACCAGCAGGCTGCCGCCCCGGTCCTCCACTGCCCCACGCTGCTGTGCCGTCAGTTGGATGTCAGCCACGGCGCGTCACCTCCTCGTCCACCAGCTGCCAGAATTCTTCCTGCGTGGTCTTTTGCAGATAATGGGGCTTGTCCCGTTTCTCGTCAAACCAGCAAGCCGACGCGAAGGGACACCAGTCGCAGGCACTTTCCTGAGGCCCCCTGCGGCATGGATCTGCGTCAATATTGCCATCGCCCAGCTCCCGGGCTACCTTCCGCAGCAGCTCGTCCACATACCGACCCATTTTGCCCATCTGAGCTGCATCCGCCAACACACTGGCCGCCAAACCGCTGACCGAACCGTCCTTTTTCACTGCAATAGGCAAATAGCAGGGTGACTCCAGCGCGCTGTGCTCCATGGCTGTCAGCACCTCTGGGTCGGACAGCACCATGCCCGTCCGACGCAGCTCGCCCCGCAGCAGCGCGGCCAGCTTGTCCGGCGCGATGGCCCGATCCGCCTTTTTAACGACGTCCCTCGCCGGCAGGTACAGCACTCCCGCCGGCTCCACCGCCGCCCCAAAATAGTCCCCGCCGTACCGCTGCAGTGCGAAAAGATACAGCAGCATCTGAATACCCAGGCCGTAGCGCACATCCGCCAGATCAAAAGCCTTTTTCCCGGTTTTGTAGTCCACTACTCGCAGATATAGCTTCCCGTTCTTCAGCCAGCCGTCCACCCGATCCACCTTACCGGTGACGGACAGCGTGGTATCTCCCGCCGTCACCGTGACGGCAGGCAGCTGTCCGTTTTTGCCGCCGAAGCCCAATTCAAAGGCCACAGGCCGGAAATCCGAATGCTCCAGCTCATCCAGCACGTTCTCAACAATGACCAACGCCGTCTCCCGCAGCCGGGAAAACAGATACCGGAACCGTGCGCTCTTCTCGCCGTAGCCGTCGATGACCGTCCGGACATACTCATCCGTATACCGCCGCACCAACGCCGCCAGCGCCGGTCTTTCCGGCCGCTTCCCCTGCTGCTCCACCTCCCGCAGGACATTCTCCAGCAGATAGTGGATAAACGTCCCCACCTCCGGCGCCTGGAAATCCGCCTTTGTCCGTTCCCTGGCCCGCAGGCCGTACTCCATGAAATAGCCGAAGTGACAGCTCTTCACCTGGTCCAGCCGCGAGGCGGACATGGCCAGCGTACTGCCGTACAGGCTGCGTACCGCCCCGGGCGACAGCCTTCCCCGGCCCATAGCCCGGGCCGCTGCCATCTTCTCCAGCGTACCGCCCTGTCCATGCATCTCAAAATAACGCCACAGCGCACCGCCGGGCCGCTGTCCCGCCAGTGCCAGCGCTGCCGCAGGCAGTCCGCGGCGGTACGCGCCGTCTTCCCGTTGTATTTCCACTTGAGGGAACAGCTTGCGGATACGCTCTACCACAAAGGACGGCAGCAGCTTCGCCCCCGACTCATCGCCGGCGCACCAGGACACGGTCAGTGTCTCCGTTGGCTGGGCCAGGGCGGCATAGATATTCTGCAGCTCATTGCTCAGCGGGTCGAACGTGGCGTCGGACAGCAGTATCCCCTGCTGCTGCAAAAGCTCACGCTCCTGTTCGTCCAATATACCGCCGCCCTTCTCCACCGTGGGCAGCACATGGTCATTGGCGCCCAGCAAGAAAAGATGCTGCACTGTATGGCGGTCATTGCGCGTCAAGGGGCTTACCTTTACCTGGTCCAGCGCAGCGGGTATGGTGGCCACGGCATACTGGCTCAGCGTCAGCCGCAGCAGCCGCGCAAACTCATCGCCGTCCACCTCCGTGTCACCCAAAAGCGACACGAACTGGTCCAGTACATCGCAGAATATCCGCCACAGCTGGGCATACTCCTCTGCCGCCTGCATCTGCCCCTGCTCCAGCAATTCTTTCTCCCGCTGTTCCAACACGGCCGGTGTACCGGCGTCCTCCGCAAATTTATAAAGCGTTTCAGCTTTACCTCTTACCGTTTTATTGACTTTCATCCCATCACTCAGGGTAAGAAACAGTTTTCTGACTTTCCTTCTGACCGCGTTTATCTCGGCCAGCTGTTCCCGGCGATAATCAGTTATCTCTCCGCTGTATCCATCCGGATCCGCCGTCCAGTCGGCGTCCCGCAGCCACATATTACCCCGAATTTCCCAACGGATCACGTAGTTTTCCAAAAGATCGCATTCCGCCGCTGTCAGTGCCGTCATGCCGGTCTTCAGGCAGCGAAACACATCCTCATACTCGAAGCCGCCTGTCACTGCGTCGACGGCGGACAGCAGCAGCGTCAGGACCGGCTGCTCCAAAATGTCGCTCCGGCGGCTGATATAGGCAGGGATATCATCGCGGCGGAACACGGCCTCCAGCAACGGGCCATATACCTCCATATTCCGCGCCGCCACGGCCATCTCACGCCAGCGAACGCCATTTTGTGCCAGCGCCCGCAGCTGCGCAGACACATATTCCACCTCAGAATAGGCGGTATTGGCCTGGTACAAGGTAATGGACGGCGTGCTGCCCGTCCACGCTTTTTCCGCGCCGAGGAAGTATCGCTCCAGGTGCGAAAACGCTGTGTCGCTGTTCCTGACAAGGTTTTCTACTTCACAACTACAACCGGCGTCCTTCGCCAGTCTGCGCAGGCGTTCCCGCTGCTGTATGCCGTTGCGGAAGAGCTGCGGGTCACTGTCATCGCCCAGCAGAGTCACTGTAACAGAGTTGGCCTGTTTCAGCGCGGCGGCAATGATATCCTCCTCCGTTCGGTTGAAATAGGAAAACCCATCAATGTAGATATCTTTTCCGCATAAATAGTCCGAATTCGGCAGTTTATCGCAGAGTTTCTGCACTTTTGACCGGGCATCAAAGTCGCCGCTGTGGAGTCGCGCGTCATAAGCGCCGAACAGCAGCGCCGTAGAGCGCAGCTTATCTCCGGCGGCGCCCGGAATGTCCTGAACCTGTTGCAGCAGAAGGGACGGCGCGATTTTATAGGCGTACAACTCATCGGCCAGGGCCACCAGCTCCCGCAGAAAGGCCGGGCGCTGTGACGGCTTGGAAAACACCGTCAAATATGACGAAACTTCCTGCAAGGCGCGGCGCATTATCAGTATTTTACCACCACTATCTAACGTTATATCGGATATTCCTCCGGTTTGTGACAGTACGCGGGTGGCAAGGCTCTGGAAGCTCAGCACCTCCCCGTCACGGCTGGCGGTATCCCCCAGCGCGCGGCAGAGATCCAGCTCCGCCTCGTGGGTGGCGTGCTCCGGTACCAGCAAAATCTGCGGGCGCTCAAACCGTTGTGCCGCAATGGTTTCGAGCACCAGCTTACTTTTTCCCGCACCGGCGCGGCCGGTGATGATACGCAGCTTCACCGCGTCACCTCCCCTGTTTTCTCCCCCATAGTATACCGCAAACCGGCCCTTATGGGAAGTAAAAGTCGAAAAAAGGACGCGGGATCTTCCCGCGCCCTTTGACGGTGTATGTCACTTTCGTTTACTTTAGGCTGCTCTTGTTGGCGCTCTCCTGCGCTCTTATTTATACCTTTTTGTCACCTGTGGTACACCATAGCGCAACGTTTGTTAAAGGGTCATGGTACGGCGCAGCTCGTCTCGGTTTTCCACGGTGACGGTCACCAGACGCACCCGGGGATGACCGGCCACCGCCCGGAGAAATTCCGTGTCCGCCTTTTGCAGGACGCCCAGAACGGGAAGGTCACCGTCCAGGGCCGCGAGCACCGCTTCGCAGAATTTTTTGGCACCGGACTCCGCCGGGCCCAGCTCGTCCATCAGCAGGACGTCGCCGCTGCGGTCACGCAGGGCCGCCGTGCCCAGCGTGTCGAACCTATCGCAGGAATAAGCGCCGCAGTAAAACAGCAAATTCTCCGCCGACGGTACTCCGCCCACCGCGGGCAGCAGATGCACAGAGGGTCGGTCCAGCACGCCTGTTACCCGCACCGTGCGGAAGCCGCAGGGCCGGTGGTCCCGCAGCAAGCAGCGCGCCAGCGTGGACTTGCCCACACCCTTGTCACCGGTGAGGAACAGATGGTCAGTGCATGGGGCAGCCATGGTGTACCTCCCCTGCCGCTTCGCGCCGCGCGGCACGGACGCAGATCATCTCACCGGCGATGGACACGGCGATCTCCTCCGGCGTCACGGCCTTGATGGGTGTGCCCACCGGCGTGTGGACAAAGGCGATCTTCTCCTCGGGAATGCCCGCCTCCCGCAGGCGCTGGTTCACGAAGGCCGTTTTCTTCCGGGAGCCGATGACGCCCACATAGGCCGTCTCGCCCCGCAGCACCTGCACCTCCGCCTGAAAGTCGTGCTCATGGCCGTTGGTCATGATGACCACATAGTCCTCCGGCGTCAGCGTCAGGTAGTCGCTGATGCGGTCAAAGTCGCCGCAGATGGTCCGGTCCGCCTGGGGAAAATGCTCCGCCGTGGCAAAGCCCGGCCGATCATCCACCACCACGGGACGGAAGCCAACCGTCCGCAGCAGAGGCGTCAGCGCACGAGCGATATGTCCCGCGCCGAAAATGACCGCGCGCTCCCCCACCGGCAGCGGCAGGGAGAACACGCCCTCGCCTGTCTCCGCCGTCTCGGCGATATGGGGTGCGGCGCCGTCCAGCGGCAGCACCAGCCAGCCAGGCACACGGTCACGCACACAGCGCAGCACCTCCGCCGCCAGCGCGTCCCAGACGCGATCCGACAACCGGGCGGGAGTGAACAGCACCGTCACATCGCCGCCGCAGGCCATGCCCAGCTCACCGTCACGGGAGAGCTTGAAGTCATACAGGGCGTCCACGTGCTGACCGGCCAGCAGTGCCCGGGCCAGCTGAATGGACCGCAGCTCCACCGCGCCGCCGCCGATGGTGCCGGAGAGCAGACCCTCCGCCCCCACCAGCATCTGGCTGCCCGCGCCGCGGGGGGCGGAGCCGTCATCCCACACGATGGTGGCCAGCACGGTGTCCTTCTGCTTTTCCCGCTGGTAGAGCAGTGTCTGGAAGATGTTGTTCATATGTGTCTCCTTTCAAGGGCCATAGGGAGCGGCGGTGCCGCTCCCTGTTCGTTTATTCAGCCGGCGGCCTCCACAGCGGGGAGAGAATTGTCCACCAGCGCGTTGTACTGGTCGATGGTCAGGTCGCAGTGATAGAACAGTTGGAAATAGGTCTGGGCGACCTCATACATATCGTAATCGGCAGCCTCGGGGTACAGGACCTTGGCCATCCACTGCATACCCAGGATGCGCTGGACGCTTGGCGGGAAGCCCATCCAGTTGTAGGGGCCGAAGGGCACCTCGTAATACTTGCCGTCCTTGATGGCAGGTATGGTCTGCCAGTTCTCGTTATCGGCCACGGTACTGTAAATGCTGCCAGGGGCGAAGAACACAATAGAGGGGTCCCAGTTCAGTATCTGCTCCATGTCCACCTCGTTGCCGGTACCCTTGGAGGAGGGCTCGTCCACCACAGCCAGATTATTGCACAGCATATCGACGACCTCGGCGTGATAGGAGTCCCTGGCGATGACGTTCAGGCCCTCTTCACCGGTGATATACAGGACATCGGCCTTCTCCACGCCGTCCACGATGGCCTTGACGGTGTCATAGGCATTGCGGCAGTAGTCGGCCAGGGCCTGACCCTCGTTGGGCATAGCCAGCAGGTCGCTGAGCATGGCATAGGTATCGTCCATGGAGGCCAGGTAGGCGTCAATGTGGACAAAGGGGATTCCGGTCTGTTCCTGCAGGCCGTCCAGGTCCTCCGCCATGGTGCTCTTGGGCTCGCCCACATCGATGACCACGTCGGGATCGGCCGTCAGCAGCGTCTCCAGGTTCAGTTCGCCCTTGCCGCCGTACAGCTGGCCCAGCAGGGGCAGGTCCAGATACTTCTGGTCAAAGTAATTCTCAGCGGTCTCGTCCCAGGCATTGGCCACACCCACCATCTTGTCCGGGGCGATGGCAAAGACCACCATCTGGGCCAGCGGGCCGGAGACGGCCACCTTCTGGATGTCGGTGGGCACCTTGACCTCGCGGCCGCAGGAGTCGGTGAACACGCGGGTGGTGTCCTCCGTCCGGGTGCTGTCGTCGGTCTTGTCGTCCTGGGCCTTCCGGCCGCAGGCAAACAGGGTCAGGCTCATCACCAGCGCCAGGACCAGCGCCAGCAATCGTTTTGTCTTGTTCATATGTGTTCTCCTTCTTCTGTCGAAAATGCAATCATTCCAAAGCGGCGGACGCCGGGCAGCTGCCACGGGAAGTCCGGATCGCCGGTGGAAATAAGTTTGGTGCGGAGATCGTCCTCCGCAGGCGCTCCCCCGCCGTAGAGGGTCAGGAATGTCCGGGCATCCTCCAGGGTGCGGAAGGGCTGGGGAAAGTCCAGCGCCGCACGCTGCGCCGTATAGGGGATACCGTGGGCGTCCAGCACACCGCAGGCGGCATCGAAGCTATGGCGGCCCGGCGCACGGGGTGCCCCGGAAAAGCGGTGGCACACATCGTCACGCACCACGGCCAGCACCGTGCCACGGCATTGGCGGAGGGCGGCGGCCAGTATCTCCTCCATGCTGCCGAAAAAGCAGAACACCATGGCGTCGAAGGGCATCGGCGGCATATAGGCCAGCACATCGGTGCACAGGGGCGTCACATTGGCAACGCCCCGGGCGTCCAGCTCCTGCCGCAGGACGGACAGGGCCGCGGCGTCGCGCTCCGCCGCCGTGATATGGGCCGCATGGGATGACAGGGCCAGGGACAGGTATCCCAGGCCGCAGCCGGCGTCGCAGATATGATCCGTGGGCTTCAGGTACGGCAGCAGCAGCGCCGTCAGCTTTTCGTGGAAGTCGGTACGACGGCAGGCATCGGCCATGAAGCGGACGGTGTCCGCCGACCAGCTAAACATGGCGGTCACCTCCCCGCACCGGCAGCAGGGCCGCGCCGTCGGGCGTATCCAGCAGCACGGACTCCACACCGTAGAGCTGCCGGATCAGGTCCGGCGTCAGCACGCTCCGGGTATCGCCCTCCGCCGCCACGCGGCCCCCTTGCAGGGCCAGGACGCGGCGGGAAAAACGCAGGGCGTGCTGGGGATCGTGGGTGGAGAGCAGGACGGTGTAGCCCTGCTCCGACAGGAAACGCACCTGCTCCAGCACACGGAGCTGGTTGCCGTAATCCAGAGAGGCGGTGGGCTCGTCCATGATGAGGAGCTCCGACTGCTGGCACAGGGCGCGGGCAATGAGCACCAGCTGCTGCTCGCCGCCGGAGAGGGCGGCGAAGTTCCGCTGCGCCAGGTGGGCCACACCCAGCTGCTCCAGGGCGGTCAGAGCCTGCTGCTCCAGGGCCTTGGAGGGGCTCTGGAACGGGGACAAGTGCCGGGTCAGGCCCATGAGGGCGGTGTCCAGCACGGAATAGCCGAAGGTGGGACGGTGTATCTGCGGGATGTAGGCGATGCGGGCCGCCAGCTCCCGGCGGGAGAAGGTCCGCACGTCGCGGCCGTCCAGCGAGATGGCGCCGGTGTAGCCCTCCAGGCCGCCCAGCAGGCAGCGGAAGAGGGTGCTCTTGCCGGCGCCGTTGGCACCCAGCACGGAGAGGAAATCACCGGCGGGCACGGTGAAGGAGACATCCTCCAGCACCGGCGGGGCCTTGGGATAAGCGAAGGTCAGGTGCGATACCGTGAGGGTCACAGGCGGTCGCCTCCCTTCACCATGAGGTAGATAAAGAACGGCGCGCCCACGAAGGCCGTCAGGATACCGATGGGGATCTCCGTCGCCGCAAGGGTGCGGGCCAGGTCGTCCACCAGCAGCAGAAAGGCCGCGCCGAACAGGCAGGCCATGGGCAGGAGCCTGCGGCAGTCGTTACCCACGAGGCGGCGGCTGAGATGGGGGATCACCAGACCCACCCAGCCGATCATGCCGGAGACGGAGACGGCGGAGGCCGTCAGCACCGTGGCGCAGAGGATCACCGCCAGACGCAGGCGGTCCGTGTGGACGCCCATGGCGCGGGCTTCATCCGGCGAGAGGGTCAGCAGGTTCATGCGCCAGCGGAGCAGCAGCAGGGGCATCAGCCCTGCCGCCATACAGACGGCGGCAAAGGCGACGGTGTGCATACGGGTGCCGGAGAGGCTGCCCATGAGCCAGTAGGTGATCTGGGGCAGTTGGTTGGTGGGATCGGCCACCAGCTTGATATAGGAGGTACAGGCCGAGAACAGCGAGCCTACCATGATACCGGCCAGCAGGAGGCTCACCACACGGCTGCCCCGGGATCGGCGGCCCACCAGATAGACCAGGGCCACGGACAGCAGGCTGGCCAGGAAGGCGAAAACGGTGACCATCACGGTGCTCTGGCCCGTCAGGATCGCCAGCGCCGCACCGAAGCAGGCACCGGAGGACGCGCCCAGGATATCCGGCGCGGCCATGGGGTTCTGGAACACGGTCTGGTAGGCGGTGCCGGCGGCGGAGAGGCCGCAGCCCACCAGGCAGGCCAGCAGGATACGGGGCAGGCGGACATTCCACACGGCGATGGCCATGTTGTCCGTCCAGGTCTGTTCAATAGAAAAGACGCGGGAGAGGAGTATCTTTACCACCTCGCCCAGGGGGACGCCGTAGCGGCCCAGCACGAAGGACAGCAGAAACAGCGCCAGCAGCGCTGACGCCATGATCGTTATGCTGCGTGTGGGGTGCCGGGGCGTATGCATGGACGGGCCTCCCTTTTCAGTCTGTTCCGCTTCCGCGCGTACCGCGCGGAGGTTCGCTGTCTATTTTACAGGATAACGCAGAAAATGCAAGGGGCATTGTTCGGTATTGTCGTATGTTTGTCCGTCTATATCGTTTTTTGTGTTCAGAGCGGCAGACCGGCTGCGGCCGTGGAATTTCCAGTTTCTGGGAGAAAGTGGTTCATTTTTATGCATATTGCATAATGCATAATGCATATTGTGGCTGATTGTGCGATATGATGGCATTTTTTGTGAAAACACCGTTGACTTTGGAATTTTGCTTTGCTACAATAGGCCCAACATTTCCGAAGCGAAAGGAGGCGGCCGTGATGACCAAGACCACGAAGAAAGCCATGAATACCATGATGACCGCCGCCTGCGCCGGTGCTGCTTTCTGCTGCGCCTGCGCCGCTTCTCATACTGTCATCCTGTCCGTGCTGGGCGCCATTATTATGGCGTCCATTATTATTTGCGCTCTGGTGC
>OLGA01002362.1_pt1 | contig 13546 bp, 8 predicted proteins | sample 1604881 | NCBI WGS metagenome assembly OLGA01 (sample SAMEA3888896, study PRJEB22519) | human gut metagenome | biome: human gut; feature: human-associated habitat; material: faeces | place: Denmark | collected 2009
GATGACCCGCGAGTATAAGACCAAGGATATCTTCACCTCCGGTGTTGGCGCCGCCATCGCCGCCGAGATGATCGAGGCCTGCAAGTATGCCCGCAACCCCGACCCCTATGCCGGCACCAACTACCACGGCCACTTCACCGATGCCGAGGTCCGTACCCTGGGCGTGCCTCTGGTCACCCGCGACATCCCCGGCTTCGTGGTCATGATCGGCCCCGCTCCCAGCAAGGAGGAGGCGCTGGAGACCGTCAAGGGCTATCAGTCCCGCGGTATCTTCGTGTTCCTGATCGGCGGCATCATTGACCAGCTGATCGAGTGCGGCATGACCATGAACTTCGACGTCCGCGTCGTCCCCGTGGGCGAGGACATCTGGTCCGTGGGTCACATCATCTCTCTGGTGGTTCGCGCCGCCTTCATCTTCGGTGCTGTCCAGCCCGGCGATTATGACGGCCATATCGACTACTCCTTCCACCGCATTTTCGCGTTCGTCAACGCCTACGCTCCCGTGCCCGATATCACCGTGGCCTGCGGCGCCGGTGCCATCCAGCTGGGCTTCCCCGTCATCACCAACGATACCGATGACATGTGGGCCGTTCCCAAGTCCCTGATTATCAACGAGAATACCCAGGACTGGATCGAGACCTCTCTGGAGGCTCGCGATATCAAGATCAAGGTCACCAATATCGACATTCCCGTGGCCTTCTCCAACGCCTTCGAAGGCGAGATCATCCGCAAGAACGACACCCAGATCGAGATCGACGGCTCCCGCGTGGACTGCTGCGAGTTCTGCCGCACCGAAGAAGCCCAGAATATCGAGGATCACGCCATCATTCTGGACGGCCCCGATTTCGACGAGTTCGAGCCCGGCTCCAAGATCTGCCTGACCATCACGCTGGAGGTGGCCGGCAAGTCCTGGCAGACCGACTTCGAGCCGGTTGTCGAGCGTAAGTTCCACAACTTCCTCAACTGCATCGAGGGCGTCATGCACACCGGCCAGCGCGACATGATCCGCGTCCGTATCAGCAAGGCTGATTTCGAGGCCGGCTTCAAGTTCCGCCACATCGGTGAGGTGCTCTATGCCAAGATCAAGTCCGAATTTGACACGGTCGTTGACAAGTGCCAGGTCCGCATCGTCGTTGGCGACGAGCCGAACGCCGCGCTGCGCAAGCACGCCAACGAGGTCTTCGACAAGCGCGACGAGCGTCTGAAGTCCATGACCGACGAATCCGTGCCCGTCTTCTATTCCTGCATCATGTGCCAGGCGTTCTCCCCGAGCCACGTCTGCATCGTCACCCCGGAACGTCTGGGTCTGTGCGGCGCCGTGTCCTGGCTGGACGCGAAGGCCACCAACGAGCTCGACCCGCAGGGTCCCTGCCAGGTCGTCACCAAGGAGCGCTGCATCGACGAGCGCACCGGCCGCTACGAGGACGTCGACGAGGCTGTCGCGCAGTACTCGCACGGCGCGCTGGAGCACGTCACGCTGTACTCCCTGCTCGAGGATCCGATGACCTCCTGCGGCTGCTTCGAGTGCATCTGCGGCATCGAGCCGTGCTCGATGGGCGTCGTCATCACCTGCCGTGAATACGCCGGCATCACCCCGCTCGGCATGACCTTCTCCGAGATGGCCTCCATGACCGGCGGCGGCGTGCAGACTCCGGGCTTCATGGGCCACGGCAAGCAGTTCATCGCCTCCAAGAAGTTCCTGGCTGCCGAGGGCGGCATGGGCCGCATCGTCTGGCTGCCCAAGGAGCTGAAGGATCAGATGGCGGATCGCATCAACGCCACCGCCAAGGAGCTGTACGGCATCGACAACTTCACCAGCATGATCGCTGACGAGACTGTCACCACCGACATGGAGGAGCTGTATGGCTTCCTGACCGAGGTGGGCCATCCCGTCCTGGAGATGGAGCCCCTCATGTAAGGGAAGCTTTCCAAAAGAAAAAACCGGATTCGGGCAAAGCCCGAATCCGGTTTTTTATGCGCAGAATATGGTTTTGACACGTTCTTCTGCTGCGGTCAGGACGGCGTCCGTGCGCTGGCCCAGCGTCTCGCGCAGCCATTTCTCCTCACTGAGGGTGCCCTCCACATGGGGCACCCGGAACGCGCCCGCGTCACAGCCCAGGCCGATGAGTCCGCCCAGACCGGCCACCCTGCGGACATTTTCCTGCGCCGACCGGAGGATGTGCTCCGCCACATCGTCCGGGAACCGTCCGCTGCCGATGAGATTGCCGATGGTGGACAGGGCGGGTACCCAGACGGCGCGGCTTTCCGCCAGCGCATGGCAGGCCTCATCGTCCAGATATGCCCCGTGCTCGATGCTGTCGACGCCTGCCAGCACGGCGTTTTTCACCGCTTCCGCTCCGTTGCAGTGGGCCATGACGGCGTACCCCATATCGTGGGCGGCGGCGATGAGGTCGTGCATTTCCGCGCCCATCAGCGGCGTCTCTGTCAGCCGTCCGTAGATGGAAAAATCCATCAGGCCCGACACCATCAGCTTGATAAAATCCGCGCCTGCGGCCTTTGCTTCCACCAGTAAGGTGCGGTACTCTGTTAAATCCGACCATCCGCAGCCGATGAAGCTGCCGTAATGGCCGCGCTTGTAGATCGGGAAGCACGGCGTCCGGTAACAAATGCCGTACTCACCCGCGATCTTTGCTGCAAATTCGCCCGCGCCCCAGCGGTCGCCGCCGTCTCTCAGAAAATCGAAGCCGAGCGTCTGAAAGTTTTTCAGCGTTGCCCGGATGAACGCCTCGTCCGGCGCGGTCTTGTGCCGGGCGAGCGCCGCTTTCCAGTCGGAGCCGTCCAGCGCCATATGAATGTGACAGTCGCAGTGCATGCTTTTGCCTCTTTTCCTGCGTTTTCGCCCACATCATAGCAAATTTTCCTGCAAAAAGCAAGCACGCCAGATCCGGAGCGCAAAATGGCGGCGTCCTTCAGGAGAAGGCCGCCGCCGGATGGAAAGGGATAAGCTTATTGATGGATGACCGTGCCGGTCTTGCCCGCGATGCCGTCGCGCGCCTTTTCCAGCAGCGTGATGAGGGCGGAGCGGCCGGGGGCACTTTCGGCAAACTCCACGGCGGCCTCCACCTTGGGCAGCATGGAACCGGGGGCAAAGTGCCCCTCTCCGATGTACTTGCGGGCCTCGTCGGGGGTCAGGGAATCCAGCCACTTTTCATCAGGCTTGCCGAAGTTGATGGCAACCTTTTCTACGGCAGTGAGGATGATAAGGGTGTCGGCTTCCACCTGCTGAGCCAGTACGCAGGAGGCGAAGTCCTTGTCGATAACAGCGGCGGCGCCCTTCAGATGGTGCCCCTCAGTCTTGTAGACGGGAATTCCGCCGCCGCCGCAGGCCACCACCACCAGCCCAGCCTCTACCATATCCCGGATGGACTGGATCTCAATGATCGATTGAGGTCTGGGAGAGGCGACCACCCGGCGGTATCCGCGGCCGGCATCTTCGATGACGTTGTAGCCGCGTTCGGACACCATCTTGTCGGCTTCCTCCTTGGTCATGAAAGCACCGATGGGCTTGGTAGGGTTCTGGAACGCCTCATCATTCGGGTCCACCTCAACCTGAGTAAGCACGGTGGCCACGCCCTTTTGGATGCCCCGGTCCAGCAGTTCTTCCCGCAGCGCGTTTTGCAGGTCATAACCGATGTAGCCCTGGCTCATGGCCACGCATACGGACAGAGGACAGGGAATGTACTTCTCCGGCTCGGAGCGGGTCAGCTCGGCCATGGCCTTCTGGATCATGCCCACCTGGGGGCCGTTTCCGTGGGCGATGATGACCTCGTGTCCTTCTTCGATCAGATCGACGATAGCCTTGGCAGTCTGCTTCACGGCGATCATCTGCTCAGGGAGATTGCTGCCCAGAGCGTTGCCGCCCAGCGCGATCACAATACGCTTACCCATGAAAAACACCTCAATTTGTTTAGAATCTATACATTTTAGAGCAAAAACGGCAATAGATGCCCCGTGTTGTGGGGGGTGCCGCTGAGACGGCTGCCATGGCCGCCGGTGAAAATGAGGGAGCCCGTCCGCACAGATACAGGCAGGTTGACCTATGCGGACGGGCCTCCGAAATGGAAAGAGAATATCAGGCGGAAAGCCTATGGGGTTCAGACGGTTCTGAGAAGGCTTACTTCTGGAACCAACGGGCGATCCCGCGCTCCTCCAGAGCCTTCAGAGTGGCCTGGGGATCTTTCACCTTAGCCAGGAAGATCATAGCGGCGATGATGTAGGGCTTGTAGGAAGCTTCCTTATACAGGGGCGTGCGGTAACGGTCGAACACAGAGGCCTCAACCTCGCCGTCCTTGCAGGAAACATCGTTGATGTCGGCAGGGAGGCAGTGGAGATACAGGGCCTTGCCGTCCTTGGTGGTCTTCATCAGCTCCTCGGTGCAGCACCAGTCCTTGTGATCGGCGTTCTGGGCCAGCAGTTCCTTCTCCAGAGCCTTGATGCCGTCGGCGTCGCCCTCAGCGTACAGATTAGTGCGCTTCTCCATAGCGGCGAAGGGAGCCCAGCTCTTGGGATAGACGATATCAGCGTCCTTGAAGGCCTCGGCCATGGAGTTGGTCTTGGTGAAGGAACCGCCGGTCTTGGCGGCGTTGGCCTTGGCGACCTCCTCCACCTCGGGCATGACCTCGTATCCCTCGGGGTGAGCCAGCACCACGTCCATGCCGAAACGGCTCATCAGGCCGATGACGCCCTGAGGCACGGAGAGGGGCTTGCCGTAGGAGGGGCTGTAAGCCCAGGTCATAGCGATCTTCTTGCCCTTCAGGTTCTCCACGCCGCCAAAGTGGTGAATGATGTGCAGCATGTCGGCCATGCACTGGGTGGGGTGGTCAATATCGCACTGCAGGTTGACCAGGGTGGGCTTCTGCTCCAGAACGCCGTCCTTGTGGCCCTGGGTCACGGCCTCAGCCACTTCCTTCTGATAGGTGTGGCCCTTGCCGATGTACATATCGTCACGGATGCCGATGACATCGGCCATGAAAGAGATCATGTTGGCAGTCTCGCGGACAGTCTCGCCGTGAGCGATCTGGCTCTTGCCTTCGTCCAGATCCTGGACCTCCAGGCCCAGCAGGTTGCAGGCGGAGGCGAAGGAGAAACGGGTGCGGGTAGAGTTGTCCCGGAACAGGGAAATGCCCAGACCGGACTCAAAGATCTTGGTGGAGATGTTGTTCTCGCGCATATAGCGCAGGGCATCCGCCACGGTAAAGACGGCTTCCAGCTCGTCATCGGACTTCTCCCAGGTCAGGAAGAAGTCACCCTCGTACATCTTTTTGAAGTTCAGGGCATTCAGCTTGTCGATATATTTCTGCAGAGTAGCGTCCATGATAATTGGCTCCTTTATAAATCTATATTTTGTAATTTGTGAGAAAAGGTCTGAAACGGTTTCTGTGCGAATTATTGAATGTCGTTGTTGGTCTTGCCGGCCCGGAACTGGGAGACATCGGCAGTCTTGTTCTCCTCCTTGTACAGACCGGGCACGGCGGCGTACAGGGCGGCGCAGGTCACAAGATCCTGCTTCCAGGTGATCTCATTGGGGGCGTGAGCCTGAGATTCCGCACCGGGGCCGAAGCCAACGCAGGGGATGCCGTAACGTCCCTGAATGGCTACGCCATTGGTGGAGAAGGTCCACTTGTCGATCAGGGGACGATGACGCAGGTGCATTGCGCCGTCGGGGCCAATGCGCTCCTCACCGTACAGCGCGTGGTGGGCATCCACCAGAGCCTGCACGTGGGCGGCGTTTTCTTTGTTGATCCAGGTGGGGAAGTAGCACTCGGTCTCGTAGACCTCGCCGGTCCAAGAGGGCCGGTCATACATATACATGGAGACCTTCACATCGTCACCGTACTTCTTTACGCTGGGCAGCTGGCGGATCTCCTCCAGACAGGAGTCCCAGGTCTCACCGGCAGTCATGCGGCGGTCGATGGAGATGGAGCAGGAGTCAGCCACAGCGCAGCGGGAGGGAGAGGTGTAGAAGATCTGGGAGGTGGTGCAGGTGCCCCGGCCAAGGAACTGAGCGTCCTCGTAATGCTCGGGGTTGAATGCGGGATTCAGCATCTTCACAAGGCCCTTGATCTCGTTGGAGGGGCCGTCACCGTTCTCGTTGAGCGCGCGGACTTCCTGAAGAATGTCGGCCATCTTGTAAATGGCGTTGTCACCACGCTCGGGTGCAGAGCCGTGGCAGGAAACGCCCTTCACGTCCACACGGATCTCCATGCGGCCGCGGTGACCGCGGTAGATACCACCGTCGGTGGGCTCGGTGGAGATAACGAATTCCACCTGCTCCTTCTTGATGCCGTTGGCGGGGAAGTACTTGTTGACGATGTACTGCCAGCACATACCGTCGCAGTCCTCCTCCTGCACAGAACCCACCACCATGATCTTATAGCCGGCGGGGATCAGGCCCAGATCCTTCATGATCTTGGCGCCGTAAGTGGCAGAGGCCATACCGCCCTCCTGGTCGGAGCCGCCGCGGCCATAGATGACCTGATCATCCTCGTAGCCCTGGTAGGGGTCATGGGTCCAGTTGTCGATGTTGCCCACGCCTACGGTGTCGATGTGGGAGTCGATGGCGATGATCTTGTCACCGTCACCCATCCAGCCGATGACATTGCCAAGACCGTCGATCTCCACCTTGTCATAGCCCAGCTTTTCCATCTCGGCCTTGATGCAGTGAACGACTTCACGCTCCTCGCAGCTTTCACTGGGGTGAGAGATCATGTCCCGCAGGAAGCGGGTCATATCGGCCTGATAGGCCTGAGAGGCTGCTTTGATCTTCTCAAAATCCATGGTAGTAACCTCCAATTTTATTTCTCAAATTTTGATCGGGTTCGCTTCTGGACCGTGCATTCAGCAGGGCTTCTGCGGGGTGTCATCGGTGGGATACTCGCCATCCCACACCACCCGGCGATACTTTTCGGGATCGGTGTTGCCCTCAGTGGAGAACATGAGCACCCGGCTGTGCCGGTCCAGCTCCAAAGCGTCCCGCAGCTCCTTGTAGGTGTCATCGCACATGATGGCGTCCAGAACGCCCATGCCCACGGCGCCGGATTCGCCGGACACCACGCGGGGATCGCCCTTGACGGGGGAACTCAGCATCCGCATACCCTTGGCGCTGACCCAATCGGGGCAGGAGATGAAGGCGGACACATGGTTCCGCAGAATGTCCCAGGAGATCGTGTTGGGTTCGCCGCAGGCCAGACCGGCCATGATGGTTTTCAGATCACCGGTGACGATGCGGGGCTTGCCGTCATTGGCCAGCGCGCCCTGATACAGGCAGTCAGCCGCCTCGGCCTCCATCACCACGAACTTGGGGGGATCGTTGGGGAACAGGTTTGCGAAGAAGCCCACCACCGCACCGGCCAGAGAGCCGACGCCGGCCTGGACGAACACGTGGGTGGGACGGTTTACGCTGCACTGACGAAGCTGGTCGGCGGCCTCATTGGCCATGGTGCCGTAGCCCTGCATGATCCAGGAGGGGATCTCCTCGTAGCCGTCCCAGGCGGTATCCTGCACGATGACGCCGTGTTCCGTCTGTGCGGCTTCCGCAGCAGCCATACGCACACAGTCATCGTAGTTGACTTCCTCGATGGTGACCTTGGCGCCCTCCTTGGCGATATTGTCAAAGCGGGACTTGCTGCTGCCCTTGGGCATGTGTACCACCGACTTCTGGCCCAGCTTGTTGGCCGCCCATGCCACGCCGCGGCCATGGTTGCCATCGGTGGCGGTGAAGAAAGTGGCCTGACCGAATTCCTTACGGAAGGCTTCGCTGGTCAGGTAGCTGTAATTCATTTCGGACACGTCCCGGCCCATCTCGCCGGCGATGTACCGGGCCATGGCGAAGGAGCCGCCCAGCACCTTGAAGGCGTTGAGACCAAACCGGTAGGACTCATCCTTCACATACACACCCGCCAGCCCCAGATACTGTGCCATACCGTCCAGCTGCGCCAGAGGGGTGATGGAGTACTGGGGGAAGGACCCGTGGAAGGAGCGGGCCTTGGCCACATTGGGCAGGGACATCACATCCAGATGCTGATCGTCACTCTTCGGCATATGATTGAGGACCCATTTGAGCTGATCTTTCATGGAATACTCGCCTCCAAAATCTTTTTACTTCATGGCAAAATTTATTTAGCTTTCTGAGACCATCATAGCATGTGTTCTTCGGTTGTCAAGCAGAAAAACTCAAAAAAATGCTGTAAAGCTAAAACTTTTTTTGGTTCCTCTTGCGGAACCTGTGCGCAAGGCTGTTTTTTCCAAAAATCGGGCCTCCGCAGCAGGGATATTTCCCCGGCTTTCCATGCATGGAAGGTTTGGAAGTGCCCTTGCTTTTTACGGAAGGCCACTTCGTGAGTGGAGGGAGATCTGACTTGTTTTCGGATATATCGCTCCTGCTGCAATCTGCTTGACGGCCCAGATACTCTAACGAGAAAATTAAAAATTTTTAGGTCTCAAAAAAATGGTTGAAACTCATTAAAATTATGATACAATAATGGAATAATCATGGCAGGCCTGTCAGCGGCAACGGATCAGACCGTGTATTCCATAGTTTGCCCTGTTCTTTTTGGGGCGTTTCTGCTGCGGACCGGAAAAGGAGGGCATTTACGTGCCGAATGCATCTACGCTGCAATTTCTCTTGACGCTGGCAAAGGGGATCGCCAGTCAATTCGGCCCCAACTGCGAGGTGGTGGTTCACGATCTTGCCACCAATGACCCGGAACGGTCCATCGTTGCCATTGAAAACGGACACGTCACCGGACGCAAGGTGGGGGACGGGCCCTCCCATGTGGTTCTGGAAGCCCTGCGGGGGAACCCCGAACAGCTCCACGATCACCTGTCCTATCTGACCCGGACCAAGGATGGGAAGATCCTGAAATCCACCACCATCTATATCCGAGATGATGACGGTGCCCCCATTGGCATCTTCGGCATCAACTACGATATCACCCTGATGCTGGCCATGGAGAATGCGATCAAGCAGTTTACCGCCACTGAAAAGGACGAGAAGGAGCCGGAGCCGATTGCCCGGAATGTCTCTGATCTGCTGGATGAGCTGATCGAGCAGAGCGTGAAGGTGGTGGGTAAGCCGGTGGCCCTGATGAACAAGGAGGATAAGGTCAAGGCGGTGCAGTTTCTCAATGAGACCGGAGCCTTCCTCATCACCAAGAGCGGCGACCGGGTATGCAAGTTCTTCGGTATCTCCAAGTACACTCTGTACAGCTACATTGACGAATCCAAGGCGTAAAACACCTCAAACACAGACGTTCAGATGCTTATTATGCTTATTATTAAGACAGATCGGCTGCAAACCGAGGTTTGCAGCCGATCTGGTTTTGCCGATAAAGAGGTAATTTTCCCTCGATGGAAAGGAAGGGTGTGCGCGGGAAACCCAAGAAGGGTGTCCTGCGCCATTGAAATCAAACATTTTCAGAACTTTTATAAAGTTCGGAAAATAGGGTCAGCGGGGCGGAAAACCTTTTCGACACGCTGAGAGCGGCTGCAAACTTCGGTTTGCAGCCGCTCTGTCTTGTTTAACAGGATAACGAATGGAATGTGAAAAACCAAAAGGGGGAGGCTTCTTTACGAAGTGCATCTGTCAAGTAAAAGTAGACACGAATAAAAAGTCATAGCATCAGAACCCCAATTCAGTTCTGTACTGGATTGGGGTTTTGTAATCCAAGGCAGCGGCAAAATGTTCGGAGTTAAAGTATAGGACATATTGATCCAGTGTCTTTTTGAGGCTGGAAACTTTACTGATACCAAAATCCAGAATCAATTCGGCCTTCATCCATCCGTTCAGAGATTCGATAATTGGGTTGTCCGTAGGTGTTCCGGCTCTTGACATTGAGCGAATTATGTTACAATTAGAATGAGTCCTTGAGAAAGCTCTGGAGGAGTAGACTGCGCCTTGGTCGGTGTGCAAGACCGTACCTGCGGTCTGCTCCTTCACATTTTTTACGCGTTTGCATAGTTGATCCAAACAGTTATAGTAGGTTTTGGGATCTCCTCGATAAGGGTGAATTTTGCCTGGAAACTCAAAAATCACCCTTAGGCGCAGACAGAGTGCACAACCCGCTGCAAATCGGATTGTGCACTCTGCTCATTAAAATATTTACTTGTTCAGCAGTTCACTGCTGCGGCCGCAGCTTGCAAACAATTCGATATATACCTTCAGCTCGTCAAAGGAGTCCACCTCCAGCTTGCGGTAGAGGTTACGGTTGTGGGTCTTGACCGTACTGGCGCTGATACACGCCAGCTCCGGGATATCCTTAACGGTATAGCCGTCCATATAATATTGCAGGATGGTACGTTCCGTGCCGGTCAGCGTACTGGCCCGCTCTGCAAAGCCCCGCAGCCGTGCCTCCACATCCGTCGGCAGCGTTCCCGTTGGCCGATCACGGATGGCGGCAAGCAGCTCGTCGATCTCCGGGATACCGGAAGCGACCATCTCTGTACCGCCCCGGACTGCCGCCAGACTTTTATTGATGGGCTTTACGAATTGGCGGGACAGCACCGTTGCCACTACCAGCATGGCCAGCAGGAAGAGAACCGTTCCCAGGAACCATGCAATCTGGGACCCCTTTTCATAGCTGCGGAAGGTCCCGTCCGGCACCAGCGTCACAGCGGCAAGGGGGATGCCGTCCCACGTGGCAGCATCCAGAAGCTGGTGCCGCCCCAGATAGGTGTTCTTCCCATCGCTGTAAGTGGTGTAGTATTTTCCGTCGCTGATGTGCAGAATGCCGTTGGCCGTCAGGCGGGAGCCGTCAGTGGCACCCAGCATGGCCCCGGAGAGAAGCAGGCTGTCGCCGTCTATGGGGGCTGCCAGCGTCAGCATATTGCCGAAGGCGCTGGGGACTGTATTATGGGAAAGACTGAAATAAAGATCGCTGATCTCCGCACCGCAAAAGCCCCTTACGGTACCGCCGCCATCCAAAATGGGTACGCACAGCAGCATGACCTGCTCCCAGGTGTCCAGCAGCTCTGTGCGTTTTGTCCACAGGCAGCCATCTGCCAGCCGGGACCCCTGATAGGCGGTGACCTGATCGCTGCCGGGGATCAGAGCGGCGTTCAGCTCCGGATTCCAGCGGTTGTGCATTTGAAGCTGCAAGCTCCGGGCCGTTTCCGCCGCACCCCGGAAGCAGATCACATCCTGCTCTGAGGCTACCGTTGGCTGTAAGCCGGAATAGCGGAGGTATAACCCCGCCCGGAAATCCTCTGCATTTGGCAGAGAGGTGTTGGCGGTGACATTCAGACCGAAGAAGATCCCACTGCACGAGGCTGCGCCCAGAGTGTTGCTTAAAGGCGTATACAGGCGCTTTTCCAACTCCGCAATGGTATCCGGATCGTTGTTCAGCTCGTCAAAGGCGATACCCTTGGCGGCAAGAAAAGCGTCCAGCTCTTTTCCCAGCTTTTCCGACATAGCCATGCTTTGCGCTGTCAGTGCGTCCATCTGGGAGTCCAGAGCGGCGTAAGTGTTCCTCTGCTGAATATCCAGCGTTCCGGACAGCTGATGCGCGGGATGGGACAGTACGCCGGTGGCCATCAGGGTAGACAAAATCGCCGCCATCAGCAGCAGCACCATGGTGAACCAGTACAGCAGCAGCCGCAGCCCCATACTGGAACCGGCTGCACGCTTTTTTTGAATTGCTTCCCTGATTGGCCGCATTGGCGCTCCCTCTCTTATGTACCGTAATCTAACTTAAAGCTGTCCAGCGTGTCCCAAACCAACTCCTCCGCCGTACCGGAGCCCTCCTGATATTGGGCACGGCCAGCCATCAGCTTCAGCCGGGACAGATTTTCAAACCGTGTTTCCAGATCCAGATAGTTCTCCATCTGCGGCGCGTAATAGAAGGTGTAGGATTCCTGCATCTTGAGATAGGTCTCATACAGAGAGACATACATGGGGTTGTTGAGCTGCTCCACAGCGGCGGGAAGGTAGGCATCAAATGCCTCCTGCGTCACCGGCATATAGCCGAGGCTGGTGACAAATTCTACGTTTCGCTCCGGCGACGTCAGCCATTTAAGGAAGGTGATACACGCCTGCTCCCGCTCCGGGGTGGATTTTGTTGTGCACATTCCCACGCCCCGCTGCATGACCAGTTTTTCGCCGCCGTCAAACACCGGGTAGGGCATGGAGGCGATGGTCACCTGCTCCGAGGTGTTGTCAGGGTAAGTCACCGTGTCGGAGTAATAGAGTACACTGGCAGAGGACGCTACGGAGACAATGGTATCGCCGGTGCGGAGAGATTCCGTGGCGTAGCCGTCCTGTAACCACACACCGCCCTCCAGCGCCGCGTGGGCGTAAGGCTCCCATGTCCGCTCAAAGGCTGGGCCGAAACGGACACCGTCATTTTGGAAAAAGTTCTCTCCCAGCGACTCCACCCCTACCTGAAAGTAGTTGAAGTGATAGTCATTGACAAGAAAGCACTTCCCGGTGTCCGCGGCATACCGCTCCGCTAAGGCGTAAATGCCTTCCCAGGTGGTCAGATCGTCATAACTGGCCCCGGAGGTGGCTGCCCAGCGGTCAAACAGCGTCCGGTTGACGAACAGTACCTCAGTGGATTTGGCCAGGGGCAGGATGGCCTGCTTGCCCGCCGATCTGTCCCTCCTCCACAAAGGCGGGGATAAATGTTCCCAGTTCCTCCGGACTGAAATAGTCCCGGTAGTCCACGATCATGTCCTGATCCGGGAGGGCCAGCACCGTTTTGGGGTAAGACACGAACATATCCGGCAGGGAAGGAGCTCCAGGGTCACTGTTGGCGGCGGCCAGCACGCTTTTATGGATGCTGCCGCTGTTGCTGACCAGCTCTACCTTCACCCGGATATTCTGCTCCGCGCCGATGGTGCTGTTGAACTGCTCAATCAAACCGTTCAGTGGGGAATCCACCTCACCGCCGTAGACATGCCACAGCGTCACGGTCAGCGGGTCCGCGTCCTTTTCCTTTCCGCATCCTGTCATCGCGGACAGCAGTGCCAGCGCCAGCAGACACAGAACGATCCTCTTTTTCATATCAGCCCCACCCCTTCCAAAAGAATACCGTGGCTGCGGATATCTTATCCGATATGATATAATAATGTAGTATAGCATACTTTTCTGTCGCTCGCAACAGAAACAGATGTCTGCGAAAGAGAGACGGGGGGATCGTGGACTGCGGCTGGTCCCTTCAAACAGTTTCGGTGCGCTAAAAGCTGTGACGCAAGTGTTTTTTCTGCTCTGCCTTATGGCGAAAATTATGTAAACTTAAAATTCGCGGAATACAGCGCTTCTCGTGGCAACTTTTGGCAACCAAACGCAGCCTGTGGCAGCCGATGGCAGCCGAATGAAACGCTGTGTGTAATGCCCTCCACCTGCCCTATAAGCACGGATTATTGCTTCTCTGGCTGAATAATTCTTTCAAATATCACAAGAAATTGCCAACAAGTGCTTGACAATCAAGCCTTTCCGTGGTATCCTTACCAAGCTGACGATTTACTCGGAGGGCAATGCAGGTGTAGCACAATGGTCAGGGCACCAGCCTTCCAAGCTGGGGATGCGGGT
>OLGA01002368.1_pt1 | contig 13525 bp, 8 predicted proteins | sample 1604881 | NCBI WGS metagenome assembly OLGA01 (sample SAMEA3888896, study PRJEB22519) | human gut metagenome | biome: human gut; feature: human-associated habitat; material: faeces | place: Denmark | collected 2009
AGCCGCCGAAGCGGTGCTTAAGCCGTAAGGCGGGAATTGTGCGGTGTTGCCCTATAATTCTATTCTATCGCCATTAAAGTTTTTCGCCAGGACTTTTTTCAAAAAGGCCGCCAATCTCCCGTAAATAAAACCTCACATCTTCGGGAAGATAATGCGGATGGTGGTGCCGGTGCCGACGGTGGATTCCAGATCAATGCGCGCACCGTGCAGAACAGCGATATGCTTGACAATGGCGAGCCCCAGGCCTGTTCCGCCGGTCGCCTTGGAGCGGGATTTGTCCACTCGGTAAAAGCGCTCAAACACGCGGCTCTGGCTGTCCTGTGGGATGCCGATGCCATTGTCCTCCACGCAGAAATACGGGCAGCCGTCCGCATTGGTGCCGCAGCTCAGCTCCACATGGCCACCCGGCCGGTTGTAGCGGATGGCATTGTCGCACAGGTTGGTTACAAGCTCGGTCAACAGGTCGTGGCTGCCGCGCACCGTAACGGGCTGTACTTTGTATTGCAGCGTAATGTAGGCTTTGCGGGCGTTCACCGTCATGTTGGTGGCAACATCCTTGACCAGCACGCCAAGGTCCACCGGTACAAAATCGGCGGTGGGGCTGTTTTCCTGCTGCTTGCTCATGCCGTCCAGTTCCGAAAGCTGCAAAATATCCGATACCAGCGTGATCATGCGCTGGGCTTCCTTGTGGATACGGTGGCCAAAGGTGGGAATGTCCTCCTGTTTTGCCATGCCGTTTTCAATCAGCTCTGCATAGCCGGAAATGCTTGTCAGCGGGGTTTTCAGCTCGTGGCTGACATTAGCGGTAAACTCCCGGCGGATGGTCTCATTGTCCTCCCGCAGCTTGCGGTCAGACTGTACCGTGTGCGCCAGCGGGATCAGCTCCTCATACGGCACATTGGCCTCGATGCAGTCCAGGTGCTCCGCCATTCGGGTGATGGGCTGCACCAGGTGCTTGGTAATGACCTGCGCCAGCACCAGCGCCAGAATGATGATAAGGATGCACCCGGCCACCAGAACGGGCAGCACGCGGTTATAGCTGCTCCACATGTTGCTGGTTTCGTCCGCCAGCCGCAAAACGCTTCCGTCCGTCAGGCGCACGGCATAATAATGGGTGTCGTACCCAAGGGTTGCACTGCGGCGCACGCTGGCACCAGTGCCCTCTGCCATAGCCTGCTGGATCTCTGGGCGGTTGGCATGGTTGGGCAAGGTGCTGGGATCAGCAGTGGCAGAATCGTACAAAACGGTGCCATCCTGGGCCACAAGGGTCAGACGCAGGCCGTCTGCATACTGGGCCAGCTGCTCTGGCTGTGGGTCGGCAGAATGCTCATACCCCACCGCAATAGCTTCCACCGTGCGGGAAAGGTCGGTGTCAAACTGCTCGGCAAAAGCGTGCTGGAACAGCAGCGCTGCTCCCACCACGCTGAGCAGGAGGGACAAAATACCCACAGCCATCAAAGTGGTGCGCAACAGGTGAGCCATGCTGCGCGGCGCAGTGATGTGGGCGGTTTCGGCGGTATCAGGCATCTTCCCCGGCCTCCGTGCCCTTGGCGGACAGTTTGTACCCCACCTTGCGCACGGTGCAGATGGCGTCCCCGGCGTGGCCCAGCTTTTGGCGCAGGGTCCGCACGTGCATGTCAATGGTGCGGCTTTCCAACAGGTCGTCGGTATCCCACACGGCTTTCATGATGCGCTCGCGGGCCAGAACTTCTTCGGGATGCTCCAAAAAGAAATGCAGCAGCGAATATTCCTTAAAGGTCAGCTCCACCGGCTCACCGTCCACCGTAACGGTGCGGGCAACGTCATCCAGCGTGATGTCTCCAAACCGCAGGGTGGTGGTGCTGGCTGGTGCGGTGCTGGCGCGGCGCAGCACCGCCTTGACGCGGCTGATGAACTCCATAATGCCGAACGGCTTGCAGAGGTAATCGTCTGCACCGTGGTCCAGCCCTTTTACCACATCAATCTCGCTGGTTTTGGCTGTGACCATGATGACTGGTACGGTGCGGGTCGCGGCGGTCTCCCGCAGGCGGCCCAAAATCTGGTAGCCGTCCTCATCGGGCAGCATAACGTCCAGAATCACCAGGTCGGGCACGGTCTCCCGCACGGCAGCCCAGAAGGAAGCCCCGTCCTCAAACCCGCGGACGGTGTACTGGTTGGTTTGCAGAGCATACTGCTCCAGCTCACGGATGGATGCGTCATCTTCAACAATATAGATCATAAGATCCTCCAAACAAACAGGCCGAAACCTGCGATATGCCACAGGTCCCGGCCCATTTTACAGGGGAAAGCCCTGCGATAATTATTTTTTCTGCTCCGGTGCAGCGGCAGTTCCGCTGGGGCCGGGCTCAAAGGTATAGCGGCCGCGGTAGCGCTCATAGCGCTTTTCAAAACTGGGGCTTTCACCGTTTTTGATGTGGTTCAGGTATTCATGGGTATCAAAGCGGTCCTCCGATACTTCAATCATGGCAACGGCAATGTTGGAGCAGTGGTCCGCAATGCGCTCATAGTTGGTCAGCAGATCATCCAGCACAAAACCGTACTCAATGGTGCAGGCGCCGGCCTGCAGGCGGGCAATATGGCGGGTTTTGACTTCGCGCACCAGGCCGTCCACAACCTGCTCCAGCGGCTCGATCTTGCCGGCGGCGTAACAGTCGTTCTTCTGGAACGCATCCACGGTGCGGTTCACGATATCCTGAACGGCGGCCTCCAGAACGGAAAGATCGTCGATCGCTTCGTGGCTGAAGTGGATGGATTTTTCCTGAATTTCCTGCCCGGCCTTGAGCAGGTTGACCGAGTGGTCAGAGATGCGCTCCAGGTCATTGATGGTGTGCAGCAGGGTGTTGATGGTGCGGTTGTCCTCGCGGGAAAGTGCCTTGGCACTCAGCTTGACCAGATAGGTACCCAGAACGTCCTCGTAATGGTCCACAGCGTCTTCCTTGCGGTTCACCTCGTCGGCAATGGCTTCATCCCACTTGTGGGTCAGGGACATAGCCTGCAGCAGGGAGGTGCGGCAGATCTCGGCCATATCGCCGCCGGTCAGCATAGCGCGGCCAACGGCAACGGACGGGGTGGAAAGCAGGCGTTCGTCCAGCAGGGAATGCTGCTCGCCCGCCTGATCCTTGCTGTCCGGCACGGTCAGGATGGCCAGCTTTTCCAGCACGCGGTTGAACGGCAGCAGGATAGCGGTGGTCACAACGTTGAATATCGTGTGCACAATGGCAATGCCAAAGGTGTTGGCGGATTCGCTGTAGAACGAGAATCCCAACAGCGCATGCAGCCCATAAAAACCGCACAGGAACACCAGCGTGCCGATGAGGTTAAAGTACAGATGAACAAATGCGGTGCGCTTAGCATTTTTGTTGGCACCGGCAGAGGAGATCAGCGCGGTAACGGTGGTGCCGATGTTCTGGCCCATGATGATGGGAACCGCCGCCGCATAGGTGACGGCACCGGTGGAGGTGAGGGCCTGCAAAATACCCACCGAAGCGGAGGAAGACTGCAGCACAGCCGTCAGCACGGCACCGGCCAGCACGCCCAGAACCGGGTTTTTGAAGCTCAGAAACAGGTCCATGAACCAGGGCTCATCGGCCAGAGGACTCATGGCGGTGGACATGGTGTTCATACCGGCCATCAGGACGGAAAAGCCCACCATGATCTTGCCCACGCCGCTGCGGCGGTCCTTATCCTTGCCCAGCATATAAAGGAAGATGCCGATAAAGCCAAGGATGGGGGCCCACGCGTTGGGGTTCAGCATCTGGATGGCGAAGGAATCACCCTCCAGGCCTGAAAGCGAGAGCAGCCAGCCGGTAACGGTGGTACCGATGTTGGCGCCCATGATGACGCCGATGGCCTGGTGCAGCTCCATCAGGCCGGAGTTGACAAAGCCGACCGCCATAACGGTGGTGGCACCGCTGGACTGGATCACTGCAGTGATGACCATGCCCAGCAGCAGCCCGCGCACCGGGCTGGCCGTCATTTTGGAAAGGATGCCTTGCAGTTTGCTGCCAGCGGTCTGCTCAAGGGCTTTGCCCATGAGGTCCATGCCGTAAAGGAACATGGCAATACCGCCCATCAGCGTGAACACATTAAAAATGCTCATACAGGGGGTTACACTTCCATTTCTCTTTTGTTATGTTTTCATTGTTGGGTGCAGCCGCACCCGGAGCAAAACCGAATCAAATCGTTTTGCACATGCCCACAATGGCACGATACCGTTACCTATTATAATAGAAAACAGGGCTTTATGAACACCAAAAGCCAGTAAAAGAATTGTAAAGATCGTGTAAAATGTCGAATCAACGCAAGAAAACTGCTAAAATTGGCACATTGTAAAAATTTGGCGTATTGATTTTGGGCAACTTTACACAAACTTTGCAAAAGGAAAGTTTCCGTTACCAAAGCTTTACCCGGATTGTACTGCACTATGGTCGATACTGGGGAAACAGCGCGGTACAATAAATACGCACTCAGGAAGAACGAATAGGAAAACACGAACCCCTGAGCGAATGTGTGAGATAGAATAACAGATACAATTAAGGGAGAAGAAAGTTTATGTTAAAGCGTAATGTTTCCGTTGCAGTTGCTGCTGCTCTGGCTCTCAGCCTGGCCGCCTGTGGTTCCAGCCCGGCATCCTCCGCTGCTTCCAGCGAAGCAGTTTCCAGCGAGGCCGTCTCCAGTGAGGCTGCTTCCAGTGAAGCCACTGCTGCACCGGCTGCCGGCGATTTCGATGTCGATCAGGACATCACCGTGATTTCCCGTGAGGATGGCTCCGGCACCCGCGGCGCTTTCATCGAGCTGACCGGTGTGGAAGCCAAGAACGATGCAGGCGAAAAGGTTGACAACACCACCGAGGCGGCTGCCATCCAGAGCTCCACCAACGGCGTTCTGACCGCTGTTTCCAACGATGAGACCGCAATCGGCTACATCAGCCTGGGTTCTCTGAACAATGATGTCAAGGCTGTCACCGTGGAAGGTGTTGCCCCCAGCGCTGACACCGTGAAGGATGGTACTTACACCCTGGCTCGTCCGTTCAACATCGTTACGAACGGCGAAGCTGCCGACCCCGTTGCCGTGGACTTCATTGCTTACTGCATGAGCACCGACGGTCAGGCCCTGGCCACCGAGGAAGGTTACATCGGCGATGTTGGCGCTGATTACACCAGCACCCAGCCCGCAGGCAAGATCGTGGTTGGCGGTTCCTCCTCTGTTTCCCCGCTGATGGAAAAACTGATCGAAGCGTATAAGACCGTGAACCCCAACGCAACCCTGGAACTCCAGACCACCGACTCCACCACCGGCGTTTCCGGCGCACTGGATGGCACCTACACCATCGGTATGGCCAGCCGTGAGCTGAAAGATTCTGAGGTTGAGGGCGGCGCAAAGGCGACTATCTTGGCAAAGGATGGCATTGCTGTTATCGTCAGCAACGACAACCCCACTGATAACCTGACCGTTGACCAGATCAAAGGCATCTACACCGGCGAGCTGACCACCTGGGCAGACGTTCAGTAATCCCCCTTTCTAAAAAAGACGGCTGTTGCGGCGGCAAAAGGCGGCAACGGCCGTTTTTTGAAAGCCATCGGTATATAGTTCCTGAGCAAAGACAGGAGAGTATGGGAAAATGAAAACAACAACTTCGCACCTGAAAGAGATCGTCATGCAGGGTGTATTTACCGCCTGCGCGTGCATCTCCATTCTGGCCGTGGCGCTGATCTGCATCTTCTTATTTGCAAACGGCCTGCCCACCATTTTTGAGATCGGCTCCCTCAAGTTCCTGCTTGGCACCACCTGGAAACCCGGCAACAACCTGTACGGCATCCTGCCCATGATCCTGGGGAGCATCTATGTCACCGCAGGCGCGATCATTGTGGGGGTGCCCATTGGGCTGCTGACGGCCATCTATATGTCCCGCTTTGCATCGCCCCGTATCAACAAGGTGCTGTTGCCGGCGGTACAGCTGCTGGCCGGTATCCCCTCGGTCGTGTACGGCTTCTTCGGCATGATCGTTATGGTCCCGGCGGTGCAGGCTATGGTCAAATCGGACTTTTTCAAAACTGTGCTGCACGTGAAAAGCGGCAAGGGCATGAGCCTGTTTACCGCCAGCCTGCTGCTGGGCATCATGATTTTGCCCACCATCATCACGGTCAGCAAAACCAGCCTGGACGCTGTGCCCCAAAGCTATTACGAGGGCAGCCTAGCTCTGGGTGCTACCCATGAGCGCAGCGTGTTTTGCGCGGTGCTGCCCGCCGCCAAAAGCGGCGTAATGTCCGCTGTAATCCTGGGTGTTGGCCGCGCCATCGGCGAAACGATGGCCGTTGTGATGGTTGCCGGCAACCAGACCTGGATGCCCAAGGGCTTGTTCCAGGGGCTGCGCACGATGACCTCCAACATCGTCATCGAGATGGGTTACGCTGCAGACCTGCACCGCGAAGCGCTGATCGCAACCGGCGTTGTGTTGTTCGTTTTCATTCTGCTGATCAATCTCTGCTTTAGTTTGGTAAAGGGGGGCGAAAAGAATGGCTGATTTTGCTGCAACCGCCGGTAAAACCGATGATATGACCCACGCAAATGCGAAAATCGTTCCCCCCGCCCGCCACGAAAACCGCATGGCGGCCCGCGCGTATGCCCTTGTCATGCGCTGGCTGGTGCGGCTGGCGGCCCTGATTACTGTGGCGATCCTTGTGTTCCTGATCGGCTATATCCTGGTCAACGGTATTCCCAACCTCAAGCCGTCCCTGTTTGAGTGGACCTATAATTCCGACAACGTATCCCTGATGCCCGCGCTTATCAATACCATTCTGATGACGGCGTTCTCGCTGGCCATTGCCACACCGCTGGGCATTTTTGCTGCGGTCTGGCTGGTGGAATACGCCAAACGCGGCAGCAAGCTGGTCAAGGTGGTGCGCATCACCACCGAAACGCTGCAGGGCATCCCCTCCATCGTATACGGTCTGTTCGGTATGCTGTTCTTTGTCATGCAGCTCAAATGGGGCTACAGCCTGATCGCCGGTGCCTTCACGCTGGCCATCATGGTGCTGCCGGTCATCATGCGCACCACCGAGGAAGCGCTGCTTGCAGTGCCGGATTCTTACCGCGAGGGCAGCTTTGGCCTGGGGGCCGGCAAGCTGCGCACCGTATTCACCATTGTGCTGCCCAGCGCCATGCCGGGCATCCTGTCCGGCGTGATTTTGGCAACGGGCCGCATTGTAGGCGAAACCGCGGCCCTGATCTACACGGCCAGCACCGTTGCCGCCGTGCCCGCCAGCGTGTTCAACTCCACACGTACCCTTGCCACCCATATGTATCTGCTTTCCAACGAGGGCCTGCATATCAATGAAACCTACGGCACTGCCGTGGTGCTGTTGATCCTGGTGCTGCTCATCAACAGCCTGTCCAGCTTTATTGCCGGCCGCCTTGCCAAAAAGTAATGCCGAAAGGAACTGCATGATGAATAAATTCGAAGTTAAAAACATGGACCTGTATTACGGCAGCTTCCATGCACTGAAAAATATCAATATTGCCATCCCCGAAAAAGAGATCACGGCGTTCATCGGTCCTTCCGGCTGCGGCAAGTCTACTTTCCTGAAGAGCCTGAACCGCATGAACGACCTGGTGGAAGGCTGCCGCATTTCCGGCGATATCCTGCTGGACGGTGTGGATATCTATAAGGATAAGATGGATGTCAATGTGCTGCGCAAGCGGGTTGGCATGGTGTTCCAGAAGCCCAACCCCTTCCCGATGAGCATTTACGATAACATCGCCTACGGTCCCCGCACCCACGGTGTGCGCAGTAAGGCGCAGCTGGATGAAATTGTGGAAAAAAGCCTGCGCGGCGCTGCCATCTGGGACGAAGTGAAGGACCGCCTGAACAAAAGCGCGCTGGGCATGTCCGGCGGCCAGCAGCAGCGTTTGTGCATTGCCCGCGCCCTGGCGGTGGAGCCGGAAGTTCTGCTGATGGACGAACCGACCTCCGCCCTGGACCCCATCTCCACCTCCAAGGTGGAAGAGCTGGCTCTGGAATTAAAGGACCGCTACACCATCGTAATCGTGACCCATAACATGCAGCAGGCCGCCCGTATTTCAGATAAGACGGCGTTCTTCCTGCTGGGTGAGCTGGTGGAAATGGGCGATACGGAACGCCTGTTCTCCACCCCTGTGGACAAGCGCACGGAAGATTATATTTCCGGCCGTTTTGGTTGATCGGAGGAGCAATACCATGCCTAGTGTGCGTAAATCTTATGATGAAGAGCTTTTGCAGCTGGATACCTTGCTGGCCCGCATGGGTCACGAAGCCGGTGCCGCCATTGAAAGCGCACTGACTGCCCTGCGCAATGATGATATTGAACTGGCCCGCAGCGTGGTTGCGCGGGACAGCCAGATCGACGCAAGCGAACACGAGATCGAACACCGCTGCCTGCAGCTGCTGCTGCGCCAGCAGCCGGTGGCTTCGGATCTGCGCAAGGTCAGTACAGCCCTGAAAATGGTAACGGATGTGGAGCGCATCGGCGACCAGGCCAGCGATATTGCGGAGCTGGTGCTGCACCTGCACGCCAAATCCACCGATGCCGTGGGCGTGCTGGAAGATATCCTGAAAATGGGCGATGATGTGCTGAAGATGGTCAAACGCTCCATTGCCGCCTATGTGCAGGTGGACCTTGCCGCCGGCGCGGAAGTGATCGCCCATGATGATGTCATCGACGCCGCGTTCAGGCGCATCAGCAGCGAAATTGCCCAATACATTGCCGCCCACCCCACCGAAGCAGAGACCGCGCTGGATCTGTTTATGGTGACCAAATATCTGGAACGCCTTGGTGACCACGCCGTGAACGTGGCCGAATGGGTCGAATTCTTAAAGACCGGCGTTCACAAATCCCGCAAGATCGTGTGATCTTGCCCGGCGGCGTGTGAGGCCGCTCCAAGGTGAACCTGAAGCCAACTGCTTGGATTTTGAATTTTCAGGTACACCCAATAACATTGCCATTCTCTTTTTTATGTTTTCCTATACCGCACCAAAGGGCCAGCACTGCACGCTGGCCCTTTGGTGTTTTTATGTGTAGACTGCCGGGAATGAAACCTGGCAGAAAAGTGGAAGAAGCAATGCAGAGTGTGTTATACTGGAAAGGACAAATCGAAAACGGCTGCACAATATCAAAAGTGAGGAACATCTCTATGGACGAATTTTCACATCTGAAAAGTAAGCTGTTAGCTGAACAGGTGGAAGAACAAATCTATCATTATATTCTGGACACTCCGCTGGACCCTGGCAGCAAGCTGCCCAATGAGTTTGAACTGGGGGAAAAGTTCGGCGTGGGACGCAGTACCATCCGCGAAGCGGTCAAGCTGTTGTCCAGCAAAGGCATTGTGGAAGTGCGCCGCGGCTCCGGCACCTATGTGCTGGCCACGGCGCTGGGTGTCGGCGACCCGCTGGGGCTGAGCTCCGTGCAGGATAAAACCGCATTGGCATTAGACCTTGTGAATGTCCGCCTGCTGCTGGAGCCCGGTATCGCCGAGATGGCTGCTAACAACGCAACGGATGAGGATATTGCCCGGCTGCGCCGCCTTTGCGAACGTGTAGAAGCCAAAATTCATGATGGAGACCGATACATTGAGGACGATATTGCGTTTCATACCTGTGTGGCTGAAAGCAGCAAAAATATGGTTGTGGAACAGCTGATCCCCATTATTGATACAGCCGTTATGATGTTTGTGAACGTAACCCACAAAAAGCTGATCGATGAAACGATTATGACCCACCGTATGATCGTGGAAGCAATTGAGGCCCATGATCCCATCGGCGCACGGAACGCGATGACAATGCATTTAGCATTTAACCGCCGTATGATCAAAGAATTGTACGATAAAGACCGACAAAAGACGGAATAAGCTGCCGGTAAAACGCCCGCACTGGTTGTCAGACCAATGCGGGCGTTGCTTTTTTGAAGTCATCAGATGTATTTTTTGGCGTTTGACAATGTCAATCCCAAAAAAATGAGTCAAAAGAAGCTCAGATGTATAAAAAAAGACTTTTAATTGTACAAAATGTGCAAATGCTAAGTGGCGATTTTGGCATAAAGTAGGAATGCACCCGTACAACTTGCAAACATTGAGCAGATAAATTACAATAGAGCCATCAGATAAGCAGCACACCCGCACAAGAAATGGAGGCAATTTTTATGAAACTTCATTCTCAGGAAGTCCGTACACTGGCGCCCGAAAACGATCCGTTGAAAATTGGTATGGGGTGGTCGGTTTCCGACCTGAGCAAGCCCCAGATTTTCGTGGAAAGCACCTTTGGCGACAGCCACCCCGGCAGCGCCCATCTGGATCAGTTCGTCCAGCAGGCTGTACAGGCCGTTAATGAACACGGCGGCAAAGCAGCCCGTTACTTTGCCACCGATATGTGTGATGGTATTGCACAGGGGCATGACGGCATCAACTACTCGCTACCCCACCGCGATGCTATCGTCAATCTGGTCGAGGCACAGGCGAACGCCAGCGTTTATGACGGCGGTGTTTTTATCGCCAGCTGTGACAAGTCTGTTCCCGCCATGCTGATGAGCATTGGCCGCTTGAAAGAGATGAGCGCCATTATGGTGACGGGCGGCGTTATGGAAGCCCACACTCTGCCGAAAAAGTACGTTGTCAACGACCCCGCCTGCGCCATCAATGACCTGCTGACGCTGGAGCAGATCGGCAAGTTTGATGCGTGGGAAAAAACCGGTGTTATTCCCAATGAACAGCTGGACTATTACAAGCACAATGCCTGCCCGTCCTGCGGTGCCTGTTCCTTTATGGGAACGGCCTCTACCATGCAGGTTATGGCAGAAGCTCTCGGCCTGATGCTGCCCGGCACAGCGCTGATGCCTGCCACTGCCCCGGAACTGAAACAGGCCGCTTACGATGCAGGTGTTCAGATGATGAAGCTGGTTGAACAGGGCATCACTGCCAAGGACATCGTTACCAAAAAGAGCTTTGAAAACGCTATTATGGTTCACGCTGCCATTTCCGGCTCCACCAACGCCACCATGCACCTGCCCGCCATCGCCCACGAGTTTGGCATTGAAATTGATGCCGATACCTTTGACCGCATGCACCGGGGTGCGCATTATCTGCTGAACATCCGGCCTTCCGGCGATTGGCCTGCGCAGTATTTCTACTATGCGGGTGGTGTGCCGCGCGTCATGGAAGAAATTAAGTCCATGCTCCACCTGGATGTGCTAACCGTCACGGGCAAGACGCTGGGTGAAAATCTGGAAGAGCTGAAACACAACGGGTTCTATGAGCACTGCGATGAGATTTTGAAAGAAAAGACCGCACACCTCGGCATCCATGTTACCCGCGAAGACATCATCCACAGCTTTGACAATGCTAAGGGCACGAATGGCAGCATTGCCATCCTGAAAGGCAACCTTGCCCCCGAAGGCAGCGTGATCAAACATACTGCCTGCCCGAAGAATATGTTCACCGCTACCCTACACGCCAAGCCTTATGACAGTGAGGAAGCCTGCATTGCCGCCGTTCTGCACGGTGAGGTAAAACCCGGCGATGCGATCTTTATCCGTTACGAAGGCCCGCGCGGCAGCGGTATGCCGGAGATGTTCTACACCGGCGAGGCCATCTGCGCCGATCCGAAGCTGGCCTCCAGTGTAGCACTGATCACGGACGGCCGTTTCTCCGGCGCGAGCCGCGGCCCGGTCATTGGTCACGTCAGCCCCGAAGCTGCCGTGGGTGGTCCGATTGCACTGGTGGAGAAAGACGACCTGATTCAGATCGATGTGCCCAACCGTCTGCTGGCCATCGTTGGTGTTAAGGGCGAGCCCAAAACACCTGCCGAAATGGATGCCATTCTGGCCGAACGCCGCGCCAAGTGGCAGCCGAGGGAGCCCAAGTATAAATCCGGTTTGCTGAAACTCTACTCTCAGCACGCCGTCAGCCCGATGAAGGGCGCTTATATGGAGTAATACAGTTCTCCCCTACACTGTATTAACTGCATACAAACAAAAAAAGGAGAAATCGAAATGGAAGCTGTCGCCACTCTTGACCCCACACGGCTTGTATTAGCCGCAATAATTGGTCTTGTTATCCTTCTTGTTCTTATTATCAAATGCAAGGTTCAGGCCATGATTTCCATTCTGGTCGGTGCCATTTCCATTGGTTTGATCGCCGGCATGCCGTTGACAGAAATTGTCAGCTCTGTCAACGAGGGCATCGGCAATACCCTGAAAGGTATTGCACTGCTGGTTGGCTTAGGTTCCATGTTCGGTGCGATCCTTGAAGTTTCTGGTGGTGCACAGACACTGGCGGTTACGATGGTGCGCAAATTCGGCGATGAAAAAGCCGCGTGGGCACTGGGTATTACCGGTCTTGTCATTGCCATGCCGGTGTTCTTCGATGCAGGTCTTATCATTTTGATTCCTCTGGCCTTCTCGCTGGCAAAGCGCACAAAGCGTTCCGCTCTGTTCTACACCATCCCGCTCCTGGCTGGTCTGGCCGTCGGCCATGCGTTCATTCCGCCGACACCCGGCCCCGTGCTGGTAGCTACTATGCTGGGCGTTGACCTTGGCTGGGTTATCCTCATCGGTATCTTCTGCGGTATTTTTTCCATGATCGTGGCCGGCCCTATCTGGGGTAAGATCTGCGGCAACAAATATTTTATCCCTGTTCCGGAATCCGTTGCCAATCAGGAAGATATTGATGAAAGCAAGCTGCCCAAGTTCTGGACGATCGTTGGCATTATCCTGATTCCGCTGGTTCTCATCATTGCCAATTCCGTGGCAAAGGTTGTTCCCGCACTGTCCGGTATTCAGCCGGTTCTGGCTTTCCTTGGCGAACCCTTTGTAGCACTGACGATCGCTGTCATTTCCGCCATGTTCCTGCTGGGCTACAAACACGGCTATTCCAACGAAGAGTTGGAAAAGATCATGACAAAGTCCCTGGAACCCACCGGCATGATCCTGCTGGTCACTGCTTGCGGCGGTGTGCTGCGTTACATGCTGCAAAACTCCGGTTTGGGTGATGTCATCGGCAATGCAGTTTCTTCCGCCAGCCTGCCGTTGGTCGTGGTTGCGTTCATTGTGGCGGCACTGGTTCGCATCTCGGTTGGTTCTTCTACCGTGGCCATGACGATGGCCGCTGGCATTATTGCCGCCATGCCCGGCATCGGCGAGTTGTCTCCTCTGTATCTTGCCTGCGTTACCGCTGCCATCGCAGGTGGTTCCACGGTCTGCTCTCACTTTAACGATTCCGGCTTCTGGCTTGTTAAGAGCCTTGTCGGCATGGATGAAAAAACCACCCTCAAGACCTGGACCATTATGGAAACCTTGGTTGGCGGCGTTGGATTCCTGGTTGCGCTAGTCATTTCGTTCTTTGCCTGATTGGTACATTTATTGAAAAATTCTATTTTATAACCCAAAAGCCCAAAGCGGCACGGTTCACTTAACCGGCAGCTTTGGGCTTTTGCTGTTTTATCAGAGGCAATACCGCATAATTCTAAGTGCCGATACGGCGAGCGAGGTGCGGCAGATGC
>OLGA01002371.1_pt1 | contig 13517 bp, 13 predicted proteins | sample 1604881 | NCBI WGS metagenome assembly OLGA01 (sample SAMEA3888896, study PRJEB22519) | human gut metagenome | biome: human gut; feature: human-associated habitat; material: faeces | place: Denmark | collected 2009
CCTATCTGGAGGCAAATCCGGAGGCGCTGACCCAGTATTACAGCTTCTGCTCGGACCTGCAGGCCAATATGGAGGCCGTAAGCGCCGCCTTCGGCCAGTACAGGACGGAGACGGAGGGCTATATCCGCACCGGCATCGTGGGCTATGACGGGGCCGTGCCTGTATACGGCGTGGCCGTGGGCCAGGGGCTGACGGTGACGGACGTGGACGGGGAGACGGTGGTGGACCAGAACAACTTCCGGGCCACCTTCACCGCCCAGCGGCTGTCCTTCTGGCAGGACGCCAACGAGGTGGCGTATGTGTCCAACAACCGGCTGTACATCACCAACATCACGGTACTGGAGGGGGTGACCCTGGGCAAGTGGCAGATCACCACGGCTTCGGGGCTGGCCTTCCGGTGGATCGGAGGGTAAGATGGCGAGTATTTACGGGGCGGTGTCCGCCACCGGGTGGCGGCTGAGGCTGGATTATACCGTAAGCCAGGACGCGGCGGCAAACCGGTCCACCCTGGCTCTGGCGCTGTATATCTACGACGGGACGGGGGAGTCGTACAACCAGGCGGCCAACAGCTGCCGGTATATTTTGCAGGGGAAAACCGTGTATCATCCGTACCGGTACGAGAAGAAGGGCTGGTACCAGCTGGGGAGCGGGTCGATGACGGTGGATCACCGGGCGGACGGCAGCGGCAGCGCGGCTCTGTCCGCAGCGTGGTACAGCGGCTTTACCTCCCAATGGACTCCGGGGAGTCTGTCCGTGTCCCAAACCGTGACGCTGCCGGTGATCCCCCGGGCGTCTATGCTGCAGGCCGGGGCCATGACCCTGGGGCAGAGCGGAACCATTACCGTGCAGCGGGCGGATGCGGGCTTTACCCACAAGATCGACTACCAGATAGGCAGTACCCATGGCGCGGTGTGCGGGAAAACCGGGGAGACAAGGGTGACATGGATGCCGCCCCTGTCCTTGGCGGAGGAAATCACCGATGCGGTGGCCGGGGACTGTGTGCTGACGGCCACCACCTATTCCGGCAGCAGCGTGGTGGGGACCAGCTCCTGCACAATAAAGCTGTATGTGCCGGAGGAGGTGAAGCCCACCGCCAGTCTGGCGGCCCAGGTGGTGAATGACAACGCCGTCATTGCCGGGTGGGGTGTGTGCGTCCGGGAATACAGCCGCCTGGGGTTCCAGGTGACGGCGGCAGGGGTCCGGGGCAGCAGCGTCCGGTCCTGCCGGGTGCAGTTTGCCGGGCAGACCGTGGAGGGCCTGACCGGCGAGACGGGGATCATCCGGCAGGCGGGGACTTTCACGCCGGAGGTCCGGGTGACGGACTCCCGGGGGCGGTGGACCACGGCGGCGGGGCAGGCCGTGGAGGTGCTGCCGTATGCCAATCCCACGCTGACGGCCCGGCTGCTGGGCCGGTGCGATGCAGACGGGGTGCTGCGGGATGACGGCGACTGCGTGAAGGTGGCGTGCACCGGCGGGTGTGCGTCGGTGGGCGGACATAACGCCGTGACGGTGCGATACCGGCTGCGACCGGTGGGCGGCAGCTACGGCGGGTATACCGTCCTGGAAAACGGGCAGGAGCAGGTGATCCAGGGGGTGCTGAAAACGGCGTCCTATGAGCTGGAGCTGTCGGCGGTGGACGCGCTGGGCTCCGTGCGGACCGTGGAATACGCCATCCCCACGGCGGCGGTGGCGGTGCATCTGGCCCAGGGGGGCACGGCAGTGGGCGTGGGCAAATATGCCGAGCACGACAAAGCCGTTGATATCGCGCCGGACTGGGACGTATGGTTCCGGGGCAAGCGCCTGCTGGACGCCGTGTGGCCGGTAGGCAGCCTGTATCTGTCGGCGGCGGACAGCGACCCGGGGGTGCTGTTCGGCGGCACCTGGCAGCGGGTGAAGGACCGATTTCTGCTGGCGGCGGGGGACGTCTATGAACCGGGGGAAACCGGCGGCGAGGCCCAACACACCCTGACCAAGGCGGAGATGCCCGCCCATACCCATGGATATGATTTCACGGGACAGTCCGACGTCACCGGCGTGACGGCCATCCGGCTGTACGACGCGGACGGGCGCAGGAACGAGTATCAGGGCGCGTCCGCCTCGGCAGGCGGGGGAGCCGCCCACAACAATATGCCGCCGTACCTGGCTGTGTATGTCTGGCGCAGGACGGCGTGAGAAGAAAGGACGAACGATATGGCATCAAGCTATCCCATGTTACGGTACGGCTCCTCCGGACAGGAGGTGCGGCGGCTGCAGCAGGCCCTGAACCGGGCGGGCTATTCCCTGGAGGTGGACGGCGGGTTCGGTGAAAAGACCCGGGCCGCCCTGATGGACTATCAGCGCCGGGCGGGCATGACGCCGGACGGCGTGGCGGGCAGCAAGACCTGGGCCAGCCTGGGGCTGCAGTCTGCCCAGGACCGGCTGGCGGACCTGGAGAAGGGGTATAACCCCTCCCGGGAGACCCAGGAGGCCCGGCGCAGCTGGGAGGAGCTGGCGGCCCGGCAGCCCGGGGACTACACCTCCCCTTACGCGGACCGGATGGAGGATCTGCTGCGGCAGATGGAGAGCCGGGAGGCCTTTTCCTATGACCCCAGCCGGGACGAGATGTTCCGGCGCTATGCCCGGCTGTATCAGCGGCAGGGGCAGACGGCCATGGAGGACACCCTGGGCCAGGCGGCGGGCCTGACCGGCGGCTATGACTCCTCCTATGCCCGGCAGGCGGGCCAGCAGGAGTATAACCGCTATATGCAGGAGCTGGCGGCGCTGGTGCCCCAGCTGCAGCAGGATGCCTGGGACCGGTATGAGACCCAGGGTCAGGCGCTGCTGGATCAGTATAAGCTGCTGCAGGGCCAGGATGAGGACGCCTATGGCCAGTGGCGGGACCGGGTGGAGGACTGGCAGGACGCCTCCCGGCAGGCCCGGGACCGGTACGAGTCCCTGGAAAAGCAGGACTACAGCAACTATCTGGCGCTGATGAAGTACTATGCCAGCCGGGCCAAGCAGGAACAGGACGCGGCCCTGGCCCAGCAGAAGCTGGAGGCCTCCGCCGCCAGGAGCGGCAGCGCCCGCTCCTCCTCCGGCGGCAGCAGGAAGGCGTCTTTGAGCTCCACCGCCAGCGAGAGCCTGGAGCGGACCATGAACACCTATCTCAGCCAGGGGGACACCGGCCGGGTGAAGCAGCTGTTTTTGCAGTACCGGGACCGGATGACGCCCCTGCAGAAGCGGCGATTTGAGAAGCTGATGGGGAAGTATAACATCCCCATGACGGAGTAAAAAAGACAGCGCCGGAAACGCCAGGTTTCCGGTGCTGTCTTTTATGTTGTATATCGCTGCTCCCGGAACAGGGCGTCCACGGCGGCCTGATATTCGGTGAGGCCCTTTGCCTTGCGCATACGCTTGAGATACGGCTCCGGCCGGGCGAATCCGGCGGACAGGTAGGCCCACAGTTCCCACATCCGGTGCATCACCGGCTGGTCGCCGGACAGCCGCTGGCGGTAGGCCTCCAGCAGGCGGTCGTGATAGGTCCGCAGCTCCTGCGCCGAGGCGGCGGGGCCGCCCCGCAGACGCCGCAGCAGAGCGGGGTCCCGCATCAGGCCCCGGCCCAGCATCGCCGCGTCCGTTCCGGGATAATCCCGGCACAGGGCGGCGGCGTCCTCCGGCGTGAAAATGTCGCCGTTATACACCGCCGGCCAGGGGCCGGATACGGCGGCCCAGGCGTCCCGGTGGGGGACACCCTTGTAAAACTCCTTCTGGATCCGGGGGTGGACGATCAGCTCCGACAGGGGATACTTGCGATAGATCGTCAGCAGGCCCGGCCACTCGGCCGGGTCATTTTTCCCGATGCGGGTCTTGACGGACACGGACATCCCCCGGGGCAGTCCGGCGAAGATCTCCTCCAGGCAGTGGTCCAGCTCTTGGGGATAGGCCAGCAGGCCCGAGCCCTTGCGCTTGGCGGCCACGGTGCCCGCCGGACAGCCCAGGTTGAAGTTGATCTCCCGATAGCCCCGGGCGTACAGCTCACCGGCGGCCCACAGGAAGTGCTCTGCCCGGTTGGTCAGCAGCTGGGGCACCACATACAGCCCGGCGTTGTGGGCCGGGTCGATCTCGTCCAGCTCCTTGCGCTGGAAGGTGCAGGTGGCGTTGGGGGAAAGAAAGGGCGTGAAATATTTGTCCGCCGGGCCGAACAAGGCGGCGTGGACCTGCCGCCACAGATAACCGGTAAGCCCCTCCATGGGGGCGGCGTAGAGCTTATTCATGAAATTCTCCCTCCAGACACATGGCGAGGGTCACGCCCGGCACCGGTTCGGCGGCAACGCCCGGCAGCAGGTCCGCCGCCGTTTCCGGCCGGTGCAGAAGCGCCAGCTTCCCCTGCCGGGACAGCCGCTTCACGGCGTATTCCAGGCGCAGGGCCTCTCCCCGGCCCTCCGTGCGCCAGACACCGGCCAACTCCCGGGGCGGATGGGACCGGGTATACCGGGCGCAGGCGGCGCCGCCGTCCCGGTGCTGCCGCATCCGGCGGCACAGGTCCGACGCCGTGCCGGTATACAGGGTGTCGTCCCGGCACCAGAGCATATAGACATAGTACATCCCCTCACCTCACTGCCCCCAGCATACCACGATCCGCCGCCGGGCGCAACGGTCACGCCGGGGGATCGTCGTGAAATTCGATGAATTTCAGGGCGTACAGGTCGCAGCCGGTGGAGAAATCCCCCTGCCGCAGCACCAGATAGTCCGTGCCCACGGCCTCCAGGATGCCCTCCTGCCGCACCAGGCGGTACGAGCCCACCAGGAAGCTGGCGGACGCGCGGCGGCCGATGTTCCGGCCCAGCAGGTCCCGCAGGGAGCCGCCGCCGGAGTCAGAGGCGTTATGTATGTTCATGGCGCACCTCACGCATACAGATTCCCTGCCGTTTCTCCGGCGCGGGTACTCCATCCTATGCCGGGGCGGGTGAATGCGTTTCTGAATGTGCCGAATTACGATTAAAAGAGAATGGCAAATATCTAATAAAGCAGCCTGGTGCACCAGAGCGGCGATGCGGCGGTGAACTTCGGCAACACACCGCCGACGGCGGTGGGCGGCGTTACGTTGGTGGAGGAAAAGGTTGTGGTGACGCCGGTGTCCGGCCGCCACCGCAGCTTTAAGCTGGGAGAATATTTTTCCGATACGCCGGGTGATACGCTGCATTATGTGATCGTATCGTCTCAGCTGGTCAGCGATACCGCGGCCATCGATGGGGATACCTTAAACGTGGAGACCAGCAAGAGCCGCAGCGGCGATCTGGTTATTGCTGCGGTGGACGCCCAGGGCGCACAGACACAGATCACCTTCCGGTTTAAGGTCACCAACCTGACGTTGGCCATTTTCATCACGCTGGCGGTGGCTGTGGTGGTGGGCATCATTGTGGCGGGTGTCACGATCTGGAGTGTAACGCACCCGCTGTGGAAGGGGGAACTGAAGGTGGTCAACCTGGATCGTTCCTGTGCCGGTATGTCGCGGAGCCATGCCAGCTTTCGGGGCAAGCTCAAGCTGAGCTATTTTATGGTCGGACCCTGCGGCCTGAATGCGGACCAGTGCTGGTTTGCCACCAAGCCCGGCAGACGGCTGAAGTTCTGCTCCAAGACTCCGTTTTACGTCAATGGAATGGCACTGAAGGAGACGGATGTCTATGCGGGAATGACGCTGATCTATGCAGACGAAAAGAATCGCACAGGTATCCGCATTGACGCGGCACCCGGACGCCGATAAGCAATTATTGAAAACCGAACGATATACGACATACAGCGACAATGAAGGAGTATGTTATGGCCTATCTGGCAGATGTGCAGCTTCCTGCTGCCAGCAAGAACGCAGCGGGTGGAAGCAGTACGCCGGCAACGGAATATGGTTTGACCATGCGAGGACACCTGGCCAATGTGGATAACGGTGTCAGCGGCTTGCCTCGTATGCACGGTGCCAACCTGTCCTATCACATTCTGGGAGCGGCAAGCGCGGAAATTCCCGTGACTCAGATCTCTACCTATCTGGCAGCAGGCTTTATGCGCCGGTTTAAGGAAGCGGTGGGAAAGGATCAGCTAAATCTGAAGCTCTCCAAGGACACGGTAAGCGATTGGGAGGATCAGATCGGCCTGACGGCCCAGCAGGTATACAACGACGTGACACACAGATGCCCGAACCTGATGCTGCCGGATATCGACATAGAGGATCTGCGCACGTTCGGCGTTCAGCCTCACGGACAAGCGCCGAGTCCCTGGGACACGGCGGCCCGCAACTGGTGCTCCCGCTGTGAGGGGCAGCGCGGGAGAAACCGCGCTGCGCTGGAGGGAGAACTGCCCAAGAGCCTCCTGGACGAAGATGCAACGGATGACTCCCTGATTGGCAGAACCTTCCGGAAGCTGTGTGATATTGCAAAGAATCCGGAACTGGGCCCCTATTATGCGGCATTCCTACTTAGCCGCAACGGCGATGACCTAAAGGCGGCTGTAGAAGGTGCGATCCAGGAGATCCAGGGACAGAAACGGGACCAACAGACGTATCTGGACAGTGCGGCGGACCGGATTGTCCAGGCCAGTACCAATTTCTGTGCGAACCGTTTCTTTGGCATCGGCGACAAGAGGGCCTATAACGACTACGTGGACAGCGTCAAGGAGTACTATAGGACCTATAACCGCGTGCAGGAATGCACAGATGTGGAGAACACGCTGCGGAAATTCCGGGAGCAGCTGGAGAATCTGAACAGTGGGTACTTTGCCTTGCTGACGGAGGTGCTGGACAATCTGCTGGAGACCTTTGATGAGGATGGGCAGTGGCTGGATTCCTCTGCGGCCAGTGCATCCCCCGGTTACACCAAGCGTATTTTGCAGCTGTCGGACATTAGACCGAGGCTGGTTATGGACCCCTACGGCTCCTACCGCTTTGTGTATGCCGCCCTGGCTGCCTGCTGGCTGCTGAACATCCTATGCCTGGTCTGAGGGGAGGCACAGTATGAGTACATCTTATTTCATGAACATCGGCGCGTATGTGGCCACGGTGATTTTTGCGGCTGCGCGTCTGGCTGTGGGAGGAGTGCTGACCGAGCCCGGCGCGCTGATCCCGGCACTGCTGGTGCTGGGGATCCTGCTTATCCCCTTGGCGTCTAAGGGCGGATTTCAGAAGAGTACCTATCAGACCGGGCCAGCCTTTGGGCTGGCATGGGGCGTCCTTTATGCCCTGACCCCGGCACAGCTGTCATCCGACCGGATATCCGGCGTGCTGGAGGCCAGCCTGGAGGGCCTTTCTTTCAGCTTCAAGAATAACCTGGCGGTATTCTGCATCGGACTGCTGCTGCTTGTGGGACTGAGCGCCGTGCGCAAGTATTTCCCGAATGCGGCTTTGAACGTCCTGCGGTATGCGATCCTGATTCTGATGCAGCTGCTGGCATTTGAGGGAATGTTCCGATACCTGCTGGATGCGCAGTCGGCAAGACAACTCTGGCTGTTTGTGCCGCCGGTGCTGTTCTCGGGGCTGTTCCTGGCCCGCGAGCTGCGGGACGGTGAGGAAAAGTCCCGGCTGCGCATCTGCGTGTTGGCCAGCGTCCTTTACGCCTTTCTGACACCTGTTGTCCTGGCTGCGGTATCCTCCGGATGGAGCGACCTTTGCTCCCGCGTGGGAAAGCTTACGCATCTGGGCTGGCCTATGGTGGCCGGGGCGGTGCTGCTGGCTGCGCTGACGCTGGAAAAAGGCGCGCAAAAGCAAAGTATATATCGGGCGGCCCGGCTTCTGGTATGGGCGGCCTACATCCTGCTGCTGAACTGGCGCGCCGGCGCCATGCGGCTGGACGCGGATGATTGCTGGCTGATCAGCGTGCTGGGCGTTCCGGTGGCGGGCGCGGTGTATGAGCTGCTGGAGCAGAAGGGTCAGGTCACTGCCAAATGGTATCATGCGCCGTTGGCGCTGCTGGCGCTGCTGACCGTTTCTATGGCGGCCCTGCAGGATATGCGTTTTATCCTGCTGCTGGTGGGCCTGGGCGTGCTTTGGTGGATCTGTGCGCGACTGGGCACGCTGGCCGGAAAGTACAAGGTGGTGATGCAGGGCTTCTGGGGCGCTGCGGCTATGCTGCTTCTGGCGGCTTCGCGGCAGCTGGGCACCCGGGAAGCGATCCCGGCCAACTGGCTTGTTGCGCTGGCGCTTCTGGGCGTTTCCTGGTGTGTGCTGACGGTATTCCTATCCGTGCGATACAGGGCGGCAAACGCAATGGAGATCTACCCGGAGGAGTACAGCACGGTTTACAGGCTCTGCAATGTGGTGCCGCTGCTGGCTGCGGTGCTTGCTGCGCTGTGCGTGGTATTCTGACATAAGGAGGAGAGAGATTTGAAGCTTGATATCAGGACCTTGAGCGCATCTCTGGTGGCCGGATTTGTGAGCTGGTACCTGTGCGCGGGGATTTACAATAAGAACGCGGATTCCATGTGGACGCCGCTGCTGATGGCGCTGTTATTTCTTGTGCTGGCGGCGATAACCTGCCTGGTGGTGCGCCTTACAACGGGGCGGCGCACGAGATTTATGCAATTCAAGGGTATCGGTCAGATCATGACCATGCTGGCTGTGGGCCTGGTGGCGCTGATGACGCTGATTTATGGGAACTGCCCGGAGCTGTTCCAGATAGATGGCAATGCGACCTATTACTACAATAGCGTTGATCGGGACGGAGAAAAGATGGTGACGGGGATCAGCGAACTTTCTTACCATATGGATGAGGATACCTATCGCCGGGCCTATCAGCAGTGCGACCGGATCGTTCAGGAGGTGGTAAGCGGGGCGGCGGGCCTTTCTACGCGAGAGGCGGAGCTGCATGCCTATCGCTACGTCACCGGCCACTGCGTCTACGACCTGTCCACGCCGTATTGCGGGACGCTCTACGGCGCGCTGGTGGAAGGCCGGACCAAGTGTGACGGAACCGGAAAAACCATGCAATGGATCCTGGAGCAGATGGGAATCGTTTGCCTGTCGATTTCCGGCGCGCCCTTGGACGGCGGGAACGGGCACCAGTGGAATGTGGCGGAAATTGACGGCATATTCTATGATCTGGATGCCACCGCTGACCTGGGAAACCAGGGGGACAAGCTGCTGTATGGCCGGTTCAATGTGGATAACCACCTGATTCGGGACCTCTATCCCATCGGAGACGGCTATCTGTCCTGCTTCACCATTCCGGGCACCGACAGCATGTCGGGCAGCTATCATGCCCGCAATCATACGCGGGTGGAAAGCGACGCCGACTGCGGGCCGATTTTGGCGCAGCAGTTTTCACAGGTGATACAGAAGAACGGCGGAAGCTTTGTCATCCAGCTTGCACAGAGTGCGCAGGTGGATGAGCTGAGCCGGATCTTCGGAAAATGGGAGGATGCTGAGCGCTTCCTGAAGGAGTATGGCGTATCGCTGCAGGGCTTCGGCTATTACTCGCTGACGCAGCCCGAGACAAACGTCTATCAGTTCACAGTGTACCGGGATTCGTGAGGACAAAAAGGACTCCTGCCAAGGCGGCAGGAGTCCTTTAATTGTCTCCCAGAAGTGCTTTGACCGTTGGGGCTTTTTGACAAGAAACAGGGGTCCCGCAGTTCTGCGGGACCCCTGTTGGTTCTATTTGGATGATATCCTATCCTTCGGCTTAGAAGCAGCCCTGCTCCATCATAGCCTCGGCGACCTTCTTGAAGCCGGCGATGTTGGCGCCAGCCACCAGGTCATAGCCCAGGCCGTACTCGGCAGCGGCATCGGCGGATTCCTTGTGGATGGTCTTCATCATCTTGTGCAGCTGAGCATCGACTTCCTCGGCAGTCCAGACCAGACGCTCGGAGTTCTGAGCCATCTCCAGAGCGGAGACACCCACGCCGCCGGCGTTAACAGCCTTGGAGGGAGCCACGATGATGCCCTTCTGCTGACGCAGGAAGTTCAGAGCGTCGTTGGTGGTGGGCATATTGGCCACTTCGATGTAGTACTTCACGCCGGAGGCAGCGATCTTCTCAGCGGACTCCATGCGGACGTCGTTCTGCATAGCGGCGGGCATATACACGTCAACATCCTTGACGCCCCAGCACTTCTCGCCAGCCACGAACTCGCAGCCGAACTTGTCGGCATAGGGCTTGCAGTGCATAGGATCCTTGGCGCGCATCTCCAGGATGTAGTTCAGCTTCTCGTCGGTGATAACGCCGTCGGGATCGTGAACGTAACCATCGGGACCGGCAAAGTAGGTGACGGCAGCGCCCAGCTGAGCGGCCTTCTTCATGATGCCCCAGCCCACGTTGCCGTAGCCGGACATAGCGATGCGCTGGCCCTTGATGTTCAGGCCGTCGTGCTTCAGCACTTCGCACAGATAGTACACAGCGCCGTAGCCGGTAGCCTCGGGACGGAGGATAGAACCGCCGGTCTTGATGTCCTTGCCGGACAGAGCGCCGAACTCGGCAGCGCCAACCAGACGGCGGTACTGGCCATACAGGTAGCCGATCTCGCGGCCGCCAACACCCAGGTCACCAGCGGGGCAGTCGATGTCCTGACCGATGTGGCGATACAGCTCGGTCATGAAGGCCTGGCAGAAACGCATAACCTCAGCATCGCTGCGGCCGCGGGGATCGAAGTCGGAACCGCCCTTAGCGCCGCCGATGGGCAGGCAGGTCAGAGCATCCTTGTAAACCTGCTCGAAGCCCAGGAACTTGATGATGGACAGGTTGACGGAGGGGTCAAAACGCAGGCCGCCCTTGAACGGGCCAAGAGCCGCGTTGAACTGAACGCGGTAGCCGCGGTTGACGTGCCAAACATGATTGTCGTCCTCCCAAGTGACGCGGAAGGAGATAGCGCGCTCGGGCTCGATCATGCGCTCCAGCAGGCAAACCTTCTCATACTCGGGGTGAGCGTCGATGACGGGCTCCAGAGAAGTCAGCACTTCCTCAACAGTCTGCAGGAACTCGGGCTCGTTGGCGTTCTTGGCCTTGGTAGCCTCGAGGACCTTTTCAATGTACTTGTTCATTGGGATCTTCCTCCTGTTATTATAAATTTTAGGTGGATTTCCTCTGTTTTCTCACCAAAAACGGTGATGGGGTACTTTCTCGTTACCTCGTACTTAGAATATCACAAAAGTTATATATGTAAATCAAGTTTTTAATTGTGGGTTCCACATTGTTTTAACTGTACCGGCGTTAGTTACGTTATTTTCGCCAGTTTTATCCCCCCTATTCTTGTGCAAAGTATATAATCTATTCCCTTTTATTTCCATTGTGAAATTCGTTTTTGCAATACTTTGTTAATCAAATGCCAAACCAAGGAAAGCAGTCCGGCTCCAATCCCAGTTTTTCCCCGTTTTTTGATCGATCCACTTGAGCATCGCGAATTTTTCGGCAGAATTTCCGCCATTTTTCAGGTCCGCAGGTTCCCGAATCAGCCACGCCCGGTCCGGTCCCAGTTCGCTCAGAACGGACAGAGCAGCCCGGCGGGCGGCGGAGCCGCCCAAAAGCTCTTTGCAAACCGTCAGATGCGGCCCCGCCTCTTCGGCGCACAGGCAGAAGGGACCTTGTTCACTCTCCCCGATATACAGGCCGCCGCCGTCCACCCGGCAGCAGCCCGCCTGCATCTCCAGGGCCTGCCGGGGATAGGCAATGTGGGGCATCCCCCCCAGCAGCTCCTCCCGCAGCGCGCCGTATTCCTCCGGAGCGGCGCGCCGGACCTGTACCCCGGGTTCCGGCCCGGGCAGATTTTCTGCCTCCAGCTTCCTCTGGTCCAGTACAAAACACTCCCGAAAGCCATTCCGGCCGAAAAAGTTGTGCAGCGAGGGCTGGGCCGGAACGGTGGTCACGGCAGGGATGGACAGGCTGCGGAAATACTCGTCCGCCCAGGCCAGCAGCGCCCCCGACATCCCCCGCCCCCGGCAGTCGGGATGGGTGGCTACCGCATAGAGATAGGCGGCCCGGAAGTCCCCCTCCCCGGGGATCCGAAAGACGGTGTCGAACCAGGCCGTCATAGCCCGGATGCTCCCCTCCTCTTCCAACACCAGCACCCGCTCCGGCCGGTAGTAGGTGTTGTAAAAGTTGTCGATATAGGCGTCCTCATCCCCGAAGGCCAGCTTCCACAGCTGCCGCTGGGCGGGGATATCCTCCGGCACGGAGGTGCGGATGTTCCACATAGCGTTCTTCTCCTTTGATCTTCTTTCCCGCCCGCAGGCGAAACCATGCGTCAATTTCTCGTCAGCGTTCTGACTCCGGCGTATACCGCCCCGCCCACCGCCAGCGAGATCAGGCTTTTCAGCAGGACCATATGGGTCACGCTGGCCCAAAAGTAGGTCAGCGTATCCGCCTCCAGCTTGATGCGCCATCCGGGGATCAGGTAGCAGCAGGCCAGATAGGCAGCAGCAAAGGCGGCGATGCCAAATACGGCGGATAAACATTTCCCTTTCATAACGGCACCTCCAGTTCTGTTCTCCAGTGTTTTTATAAATACGAAAGACAAAAAGCCCCTGCCGCCGCGTCCCGGCGGGGCTCTTCAGCAGGGGCAGACGGCCGGTCAATAGGGGCCGTAGATATCGCTCTTTTTGGGCATGATCAGAGCGCAGATCAAATAGGCCAGCAGGCCAACGCCCCACAGGAAGAAGGCCAGCACCCAGATCACCCGGACCACAGTGGGGTCGAGGCCGAAGTATTCCGCAAACCCTCCGCATACGCCCAACAGCTTTTTATCCGGGCCGTCCAAACGATACAGCTTTTTCCCTTCCATAGAAAGCCCTCCTTATATAATAATTGTCCCGGTACAAGACTTTTATGCTCCCAACCCGATCTGTGTTCCCCGCCCGGGGCAAGGGAGGCAGAATTTGACGCGAATCAGCAGCACACAGCACGATCAGCACTTATATTATACATTAAAACACAAAAGAAAACATGAAGAAACAATTAAAAAACGCTTATTTTTTCTCCACCGCCGCCACCAAATCGCCGTTGGCGTTGAAGCATACCCGGCGGATATTGTTGCCCGTGTTCTTGGCGATGTCGTCCATGCGCAGACTCTCCGTCACCGTAGATTCCAGGGAGAAGGCCACGCCGTGGCGCTTGGCCCGGCCGGTACGGCCGATCCGGTGGACATAGTCCTCGTTGTGGTCGGGAATGTCATAGTTGAACACCGCGTCCACATCGTCGATGTCCAGACCGCGGGCGGCTACATCCGTGGCCACCAGCACCCGCAGCTGCCCATCCCGGAACTTCTGCAGGGTCTTTTCCCGCACCCGCTGCTGGATGTCGCCGTGGATCGGCTCGCAGGAGATCTCCCGCATCTGTAAAAGCCCCGTCAGGCGGTCCGTCATGTTTTTGGTGTTGCAGAAGGCGATGACCCGGTCATAGCCCCCCATCTCCAGCAGCCGGGCCAGAGTGTCCGCCTTCCGGTTTCGGTCCACCTCCAGGCGGTACTGGACGATGTCGGGTTTGTTCTCCTGGTCAGCCTGAACGGTGATCTCCGCCGGGTCCCGCTGATACACCCAGGAGATGTCCATGACCTCCCGGGAGATGGTGGC
>OLGA01002376.1_pt1 | contig 13511 bp, 8 predicted proteins | sample 1604881 | NCBI WGS metagenome assembly OLGA01 (sample SAMEA3888896, study PRJEB22519) | human gut metagenome | biome: human gut; feature: human-associated habitat; material: faeces | place: Denmark | collected 2009
GAGTACACGTTTCAACGTTTTACTACCCGACTGCTGTGCTTCTGCTTGTAGGGTTTCAATACTTTTTCTTATAAATAATCCCATTTTGAAGTATTTGCTTGAATGTTATAGGTTGCAAAGATAGTATTTATTCTGGATGTGTGACTCTTTTTTATATGTATCTTGTTGATATATACAGAAAAACGTCCTGATGTTTTGGGTAAATTATATGTACTTTAACCAAAACTATCAGGACGTTTTTGTTATTATTTGTGCTGATTGAAAGATTGTTTATGTAAAGAATACTTGCATTGTTTATGAGTCTGCGAATGTTTTTATTTCAGGTATAAAGAAACTTTTCCGCTAATTTGCAACAGAGATATTTCACACATCTTTGTATCGTATTCGGCAGAAAGTATTCGTTCTTCTGCATCTAACAGGCTCTTTTGTGCTTCACGCATTTCAATACCAGACAAATCTCCTAACAGATATCGTTCTTTGGCTATTTCGTGATTTTCTTTTGCTGCAATCAAGTTCTGACGTTCCAGATTGAGTAAGCGAATATTGTTACGGTATGCCTGCCACAAATTGCTGAGATCGGCACGTAAACCTTGTTCCAGTTGTTCGCGTTCAAGTTGGGCATTTCGTATAGCAAGGCTTGCATTGCGTTTTTCACGTCGACGATTGCCATCGAAAATGTTGAATCCGATGGTAATACCTCCATTAAATCCCCAGTTGTTCCGTCGTTGGATGGAGTTGATATCATATTTGTTCAGGGTATAGCCATATCCGGCATTCAGCCTTAGATAAGGATAATTGCGTGACAACACTTTCTTATAGTCCAGTTCAGCTAAAGTTGAATTTTGGTCAGCTTTCAATAAATTGGCATTGGTGTTTAGCGTAGCATTCCACAATTCATTGAAATCGAGCGAATGCTTCAGCTCGATAATAGAATCCTTTACTTTTATCGGACGGTCCACATCTTTATTTGCCATCATTTCATTCAGGTTGATACGCGAGGTATGTACCAGCTCTTGCTGTTTCATATACTGTGCACTATCGGCATTAAAATCGACTTTTGCCTGTTGATAATCCAGACGAGAGAAGTTTCCGATGTGATAGCGCTCTTCTACGATACGTAAACGTTCTTTTGATAACGAAACAGCATAACGGAAATTTTTCAGGCGTATTTCCTGCTGAATATAATTGTAATATTCTGCTGTCAGACTGGCGATAAAGTCTTCTATTGCTATACGGGTATTATTCTGCTGTCAGACTGGCGATAAAGTCTTCTATTGCTATACGGGTATTGGTTGCTCCCTGGCGTTCCAGCTCCTTGAGTTCCTTGTATGTTGTACTGATGTTGAATCCGTCGAAGATGGTCCAGTTCAGATCCACACCGGCATCAAGAGTCTGGTCGAATACGTTTCGTTCTTTGACAACACTTCCGTCATTTCGTTGTGTAGAGTTGGTATTGTCAATGTTTCCGGTATACCCTGCCGTCAAGTCTATTGTAGGCAGATAACCGGCGTTGGCAAGCGTTGCATTATTCTTGCTTATCTGTTCTTCATTGCGAGAGATGCGGAGAGAGTAATTGTTCAACAGTCCTTCCTCCAGACATTGCTTTAATGTGTATTCATATTGTGCGTGGGCCGGAAGGGTAGTGACAAACCAGATTATCAGTGATATATATGCAAAATGTTTCATGCTTTTTTCTCTTTTTTTATTCGGTTAGTAGAAATGTAAGTGTAGATAGCTGGTACGATATACATCGTAAGGAAAGTAGATATTAACATACCTCCTACGACGGCTGTTCCCATTGCAATACGTTGGTTAGCGCCTTCTCCTGTAGCGAATGCCAATGGTATCAAGCCTAGAATTGTTGATGCACTGGTCATCAAGATCGGGCGTAGGCGCTGTAAGGCCGCGTCGCGTATAGCCAGCATTTTATCTTCTCCAGCTTCTTGTTTCTGATTGGCGAATTCCACAATCAGAATACCGTTTTTGGCTACCAGTCCAATCAACATAATAATGCCTATCTGACTGAATATATTCATCGTTATATCACCGAAATACATGAATATCAAAGCTCCAGCAATGGCAAGTGGTACTGTCAGCATGATGATGAATGGATCTTTAAAACTTTCGAACTGTGCTGCCAGAATCAGATATATCAGCACGAGTGCAAGAATAAAAGCGAACATCAGGCTGGATGAGCTTTCACGATAATCTTTCGAGTCGCCCGATAAGGCTGTACGGAATGTTTCGTCCAGTGTTTCAGATGCTATTTTATCCATTTCTTCCAATCCCTGTCCGATGGTTTTTCCTTCTGCCAGTCCGGCTGATATTGTTGCCGATATGAATCGGTTGTAGTGGTAAAGCTTAGGAGGCGCAATGGATTCCACGAATTCTACCAGATTGTCCAATTGAATCATTTCTCCTGCATCGTTACGGATGTAAATAGATTTGATGTTTGCTGGCTGATTACGTTGCTGGCGGTTTATCTGTCCTAATATTTCATACTGCTTACCATTCATATAGAAATATCCCATACGCTGTCCGCTCAGTCCGTATTGAAGTGTTTCGGCAACATCACGCACGTTTACCCCCATTGTTCCTGCTTTATCTCGGTTGATGTTTACCCGTACTTCGGGGCTGCTGAACTTTAAATCAACGTCGGCCATCTGGAAGGTAGGATTATCGTACACTTTATTTAAAAATTCGGGCAGGATTTTTTCCAGTTTTTCTATGCTGGTCGCCTGCAATACATATTGTACAGGCATACTGCTTTTTCTTCCTCCGAAAGAAGATTGCTGCTGGACGAATGCCCTTGCCTTCGTTTTGCTCTTGATTGCTTTCGATATTTTTTCGGCCACCTCCATCTGGGAGTAGTCACGGTCTTTGATGTCTTTCAATGTAATCTGGACATTTCCACTACCACTTGACACACGTGCTGTAACGGCTTCTGCATCGGGAATGATAGAATCTACCAAAGCATTGATGTCTTCAGTGTAATCGCGTATGTATTCATAACTGGCTCCTTCGGCAGCCTTTGTACTAATGGTTATTTTCGAACGGTCCTCTAAAGGCGCCATTTCTGCTGGTATTACATTCCATAATACACCGATTAGAATTAAGGTGATAATAGAAACAGGAATAGCAATAAAACGTTTCTTTAAGAATGCATTGAGGGAGCGGCTGTAGATGCGGTTCATTCCTTCAAAAAACGGTTCAGTCTTTCGGTAAAACCAACTTTGCTTTTCTCGATGGACAAGCATTTTGGTCGCAAGCATTGGGGTAAATGTCAATGCTGCAAAAGAAGAGATTAATACCGAACCAGCTACAACGAAGCTGAACTCCCGGAAAAGTCTGCCACTGGTTCCTTCCATAAATACGATAGGCAAGAACACAGCAACCAATGTTATGGTAGTAGAAATAACAGCGAAAAATATTTCTTTGGCCCCTTCTATACCGGCATCGAAAGGCTTCATACCTCTCTCTATGCGGATGTAAATATTTTCAGTCATCACAATGGCATCATCTACTACCAATCCAACCGACAAGACAACGGCGAGCATCGTAAGCACGTTGATAGAGAAACCTGCTACGTACATTACGAAAAAGGCTCCGATTAGCGAAACTGGAATTACAATACAAGGTATAAGAGTAACACGCCAGTCGCGCAGGAAAAGGAAGATGATAATGATTACCAGAATGAAAGCTTCGTATACGGTGCTTTCTACTTCGGCAATAGAGGCACGGATAAATTTCGTGTTGTCAAATCCATAAGAAAAACTAACGTCTTCGGGCAAATCTTTTTTCATTTGCTCCATACGTTCGTAAACAGCATCCGCTATTTCGATATGGTTTGCTCCCGGTTGAGGTATGACTACTACTCCTACCATAGGAACTCCATTCATTTTCATATAACTTTTAATATCGGCAGCTCCCAATTCGGCATAGCCGATATCGCTTAAGCGTATAACCTGTCCGTTTACTTCCTTTATTACTACGTTGTTAAATTCGGTAGCCGTGTGCATCTGTCCCATAGTACGTAAGGTAAGTTCCATTGTGTTACCTTCTATACTGCCGGAGGGAAGTTCCACATTTTCATTATCTATGGCATTTTTGATGTCTACAGGAGTAATTCCGTAGCCGGCCATTTTGGTCGGGTCCAGCCACAGACGCATTGAATAGCGTTTTTCTCCCCAAATGGAAACACTACTTACATCGGATATTGTCTGTAACTGTTCCTTGACGGTGAGATCGGCTATTTCGCTCAACTCTAGCAGTGAACGTGTATTGCTTTGGATGGCTACCATCAGAATAGGGCTGGCATCGGCGTCAGCTTTGGAAACAGTAGGAGGGTCGCAGTCGCGCGGGAGATAACGCTGTGCACGTGAAACTTTGTCGCGTACATCGTTGGCGGCAGTTTCCAGGTCGACAGACAATTCAAATTCAACAGTAATACGGCATTGTCCTTGCTGGCTTACACTTGAAAGAGAACGTATACCGGGAATACCGTTGATATTTTGTTCAAGCGGTTCGGTGATCTGGCTTTCTATAATGTCGGCATTGGCTCCTGAATAACTACACGTAACGGAGATGATCGGATTGTCTACCGAGGGATATTCGCGTACTCCCAGCGTTGTATAACCAATTAATCCAAAAAGCAAGATGATAATGGTGAGTACGGTAGCCAATACCGGTCGGCGGATGCTAAGTTCGGATATATTCATACGGCGGACAGGTATTAGTTGATATTGTCAAGAACAACAGGCATGCCGGTACGCAGCTGTAAGGTTCCGGAGGTAAGGATTGTATCTCCTGCGACTAACCCTCGTACTATTTGCACTTCTGCTTCTGTGCGGATTCCAATCTCGACATCTACCGGTTGGGCAACACCCGAACGATAAACGAACACTTTATTCTTTCCCATTTCCGGAACGATGGCTTCCGATGGAATAGCTATGGCATCTTTAATTTCGTTTTGTTTCAATGTGATGTCGGCATACCGTCCGGGAAGCAGTTCACCATTGGTGTTTGGGTATAAGGCGCGCACTGTCAAGGTATGGGTTTCCGGATCAATACTCGATTCCGTTGCATATACTTGAGCATCGAAAGCATCCAGTCTTCCTTCTATTTTGAAAGATAATCTGGTTCCTTTTTTGATTTGTCGTGCATAACGTTCCGGTACGGCAAATTCTACTTTTAGTGGGGTAATTTTGGTGAGTTTGGCTATAACTGTAGTAGGAGAGGCATATGCTCCTACACTGACTTGGCGCAGACCGATTACACCATCGAAAGGAGCACGTAGCTCGGTCATGTCAATATTGGCTTTGATGTTTTCTATATCAGCATGAAGCGTAGCGAGTTCTGTCTTAACCTGTTCGTATGCTTCCTTACTTACTGCATCTCGTTGTAATAGTGCATTCTGTCGGAATACTCGGTCTTCGGCAAGTGGCATTTGTGCCTTTAGACGGTCTAATTGTGCTTGTAACTGACTGTCATTTACTTTTGCCAGCAACTGACCTTTGGTAACAAAACTACCTTCCGTGAAATTAATGTCGATGATTTTTCCTGAAGTCTCGAAAGACAAATCTACCTCTTCGTCGGGCATAAGCTTACCACTGACAAATAACTGGTCGGTCAGTAAATGTGGTTTAATGATCTGTGCATTTACATTCAGACTTTTCTTTTTATTTGTTTTTATTGTTGGGCTAGCTTCATTTAGTTCTTCATTTTCTTTGGGAGTGAAATTATGGATTCCTAAGCCGATTAATCCGGCTCCTACCAGAATGATAATTCCCCATTTTACTCGTTTGTCCATGTGTTTTTATGGTATAAATTAAGATTTGGAAATAATGATTATTAACTTTGATAACAAACTTAAGGAATTGTTTAAATAGAGAATACCTTTTTTACAAAAATTTGCAAATAAAAATTCCTTTCATTCTTTTGCCTGTAAACGTAAGACTTTAAAGAATGAAAGGAATTACAGCTGTTTTTATAAAATATATTTTATAAATCCTTTAGATATTTAGAAAGATATATTTGCCATTTTCCATAGCCCAAGGAAAGATGTTTTGGTTATTTCTACCAGCTTGTCCCAGTTTATTTTATCAGCTTCATCACCCGGAAGATGATAATCCGGATGCCAGTCTGTGTGATACCACATAATTGGAATACCCAGTTTGGCAAAGGTTTCGTTGTCACTACCTCCTACAGGATTGTCCCATGCACGATAGTCGGGCTGTAGATTCAGATTGTAATGCTCGATATCTTCTTTCAGCCATTCACCGAAGGCAGGTGTTCCTTTGGTAAAGAAGTATACTACATGCCAGGGACGTGACTCATCATTATTTCTTCCTATCATGTCGAAATTTAAGTATCCCTTCACTTGCTTGATTTGCGGAAAGGTCTGTGCAAAATATTTTGAACCTAACAATCCTTTTTCCTCTCCGTCCCAGAAGGCAAAAATAACAGTACGTTCTGGTTGCTTGCCTGTAGCCAGGAAGGAACGCACAATCTGTAGAACGGCTGAAACTCCCGATGCATTGTCATCGGCGCCATTATAAATCTGATCACCATCCAGCATGGGATCGTAACCGATATGATCATAATGTGCACCTATTATGACGATCTCGTCCTTGTTCTTTCCATCTATTTTTGCAAGTACATTGCGCATGTGATATTTTTGATGTACTCCCTGTTTGATTAGTTGGATTGAATCGGGATGAACTTGCAACTTGCCTTTTTTCTGTCGTTCTACACGGTATGCTTCAAACGGTTGGAAATAGCTGTCGAATACCGGAGAAACACCCCATTGCTGTAATAGCGAAGCAATGTAGTTTCCGGCTATTCTTCCCTCTTCTGTTCCGGCTTCCCGGCCTTTCAGCTCATCTGCTGCCAGGAAACGGACAAAAGCTTCTGCATTTGCCTGGTTGATTTGAGCAAGTCCTTTTTCCTCTGGAGTAGGTCCTGAGTTTTTCTTTGCATATGCATTTGTAGTTGCAAACCACGACATGGTTGCAAGTAGTATACAAAAAGTGAGTTTTTTCATGTCTGTTAGATTTAAAAGATTAATAAGCTGAGCGGTATTTCCCTTCTTCTTTGTCCTCCAGTATATTTAAGTAAGAAGCATAACGTGATTCACTGATATAATGGTTTTCCACGGCTTCACGTACGGCGCATCCCGGTTCATGTCGATGGGTACAATTACCGTATTTGCATTTAGCTGAGAACTCAAAGATTTCTTTGAAGTAATGTCCTACTTCTTCGTCCTCCATGTCAAAAGTACCAAACCCTTTAATTCCCGGAGTGTCAATGATATAACCTTCTTCACCTATAGGAAACATTTCAGAGAAAGTCGTAGTGTGCATACCTTTATTATGTACTGTCGATATTTCTCCTGTTTTTATTTTTTGATCTGGAAGGATGGCGTTAATTAATGTCGATTTTCCAACTCCGGAATGTCCGGAAAATAAGGTGACTTTTCCTTTCAGCTCTTTTTTTATTTCTTCGATATCTGTCTGATTTAATGCAGAAATCTTGAAGCAAGGATAACCGATATGTGTGTAAAGATTGGTCAATGCTTCCAGATAATGAAGTTCCTCATCCGAATACCGGTCGATTTTGTTGAATACAAGACAGACAGGTACACGATAAGCTTCTGCTGATGCCAGAAAACGGTCGATGAACGTAGTTGATGTTTCCGGATAGTTGACAGTAACTATCAGCATGCACTGGTTCAGATTTGCTGCAATAATATGCGATTGTTTGGACAGATTTGATGCACGACGGATAATATAATTTTTCCGGTCTTCTATTTCTGTAATGAAAGCTGTACCTTCAGCGTTGATTGAGATTTGTACCCGGTCGCCTACGGCAATGGGATTGGTACTACGGATTCCTTTCAGGCGGAAGTTTCCTTTGATTTTACATTCTATTTGCCGGTTGTCGTCTGTTTTGACGAGATACCAACTTCCTGTGTTTTTAATGACTAAGCCTTTTTCCAAATTTTTATAGGATGAAAGATAAAGGATGAAGAAAAGCTGACGCATTCTGTTTTCAGAGCGTCGTTGAAGCTTCGTTCTTCATCCTTTATAAAATTAATTAAACAGTCATGATTTCTTTGTCTTTAGCAGCAAGCATATCGTCGATCTGTTTGATATACTTGTCATGAGATTTCTGCAATTTTGCTTCAGAGTTCTTTTGTTCGTCTTCAGGCATACCGTCTTTTACGGCTTTTTTCAAAGCATCGATAGCATCACGTCGTGCGTTACGAACGCTGACTTTAGCTGTTTCGCCTTCACCTTTACACTGTTTTGCCAGTTGTTTACGACGCTCTTCTGTCAAAGGAGGAATACCTATACGGATAATTTCTCCATTGTTTTCGGGCATGATACCCAATTCAGAGTCGATAATTGCTTTTTCAATAACACGGAACATACTCTTGTCCCAAGGTTTTATAGCGATACTGCGTGCATCAGGGGTAGTCACTGCTGCTACATTATTGATGGGGACCATGCTTCCGTAAGAATCTACGCGGATGCCGTCCAGCAAGCGTACGTCTGCTTTTCCTGCACGGATGTGTGCCAGTGCATCTTCCAGATACATAATTGCCATATCCATTTTCTCTTCAGCTCCGCTGAGAATTGTCTTTGAGTCTGCCATATTAAAATTCTAAAGTTTATCGGGTTAGACTTATGCTAAATTAATGTGAACAAAAATACATGATTTTTTATTTTTCTGCAATAGTTTACTGATAATTATGCTAATGGCTATGAGTGAATGTCTGTATTTAGTATGATAAAAGAGCGGGATTTTTATTGTGAATAAATAAATGTGCCTTCTATGAAAAGAGGATGGGTTTAGTGATGAAATAAACGTTTTGTCCCAATTTTTCTACTTTTTATGCGAAAAAATAGTTGAAAAATGTTTGATTGAAGAAAAATGTTACTATATTTGCCAACAACAAAACAATAATACATGAACAAATACTCTCTTCATATCACAATGATGGTCGGAATGGGGCGCACTGCAACATTCACATCTGTAACCGGGATGACCCCTCGGGGGTGAGAGATTGTATTTAGGTGTTTCTACGTGTTACACGCCTGTGGACTCAGGCATTTCGTTTTATTTTAATCAATTATTTATTTTGTTTTATCTGACAAGTGGGCTTTCTTGTATGAAAGAACAGTCCTTGTTATAAAAATATAAGTACATGAAGGTATTAAAATTCGGTGGAACATCAGTGGGTTCTGTCAGCAGCATGTTGAATGTAAAGAAAATTGTTGAAGCGGTTGATGATAAAGTGATAGTAGTCGTTTCAGCATTGGGTGGTATAACTGATAAGTTGATTAAGACTTCGACTATGGCTGCCAACGGTGATTCCGGTTATGAAAAGGAGATGAAGGAGATTGTAAACCGTCATATAGAAATGGTTTATACCGTCATTCCGGCAGGACAGAAACGTGAATTGCTGCTTGACTGTGTGAATGAACTGCTGAGTGAACTGAAAGATATTTTTCAGGGAATATATCTTATACGTGATTTGTCGCCAAAGACTTCGGCTACAATTGTAAGCTATGGCGAACGTCTTTCTTCTATTATCGTAGCAACACTGATAGAAGGAGCCCAGTGGTTTGATTCCCGTCTGTTTATTAAAACAGAAAAGAAACACAACAAACATATACTTGATTCGGAACTTACCAATCGTCTGGTTCGTGAAACGTTCCATGAAATTCCTTCCATATCACTTGTTCCTGGATTTATTTCTACTGATAAGACTACAGGAGAAGTGACCAATCTTGGACGAGGCGGTTCCGATTATACAGCTTCTATTTTGGCAGCTGCACTGGATGCCGATGTGCTGGAGATTTGGACAGATGTAGATGGTTTCATGACAGCCGATCCGAGAGTTATCAGTACTGCATATCCTATTACGGAATTGAGTTACGTAGAGGCAATGGAGTTGTGTAACTTTGGTGCGAAGGTAGTTTATCCTCCTACTATTTATCCGGTTTGTCATAAGAATATACCTATTTTAATAAAGAATACATTCAATCCTGATGCTCCGGGAACTATCGTAAAACAGGAGGCTGATCACTCATCGAAAGCCATTAAGGGTATTTCTTCTATTAATGACACGTGTCTGATAACCATGACCGGACTGGGAATGGTCGGTGTGATTGGAGTGAACTACCGAATATTCAAGACATTGGCTGAAAATGGTATCAGTGTGTTCCTCGTTTCACAGGCTTCTTCGGAGAATTCAACGTCTATAGGTGTACGGACCGTGGATGCTGATCTGGCTTGCGAAGTATTGAATGAAGAGTTTGCCAAGGAAATAGAAATGGGCGAAATCAGCCCGATGAAAGCAGAAAGCGGACTGGCTACTGTGGCGATTGTCGGAGAGAACATGAAGCATACACCGGGTATTGCCGGAAAGTTGTTTGGTACACTGGGACGTAACGGTATCAACGTGATAGCTTGTGCACAGGGAGCTTCCGAAACAAATATTTCGTTTGTAGTAGACGGAGCTTCGTTGCGTAAGACATTGAATGTTATTCACGATTCTTTCTTCTTGTCCGAATACCAGGTACTGAACCTTTTCATTTGTGGTATCGGAACGGTAGGGCATAGTCTTATCGAACAGATCAGCAGTCAGCAGGAACGACTGAAACGTGAACGTGGGCTGATGCTGAATGTGGTAGGTATAGCCAATGGACATAAAGCTTTATTTACCCGCAGAGGAATCGACCTGTCTAACTATCGTCAGGAATTGGATGAAAAAGGAATACCTTCATCTCCTCAGGTACTTCAGGATGAGATTGTTGGCATGAATATTTTCAATTCTGTATTTGTGGACTGTACTGCAAGCCCAGAAATAGCCGGACTTTATAAGGAATTTTTAAGTCACAATATTTCGGTTGTAGCAGCCAATAAGATTGCCGCATCGTCGGAATACGAGAATTATGCGGAACTGAAGCAGATTGCTCGCCAGCGTGGAGTGAAATTCTTGTTTGAAACAAATGTGGGAGCAGGTCTTCCTGTGATAAATACGATAAACGATTTGATAAACAGTGGAGATAAAATTGTAAAGATTGAAGCTGTACTTAGCGGTACACTGAACTACATATTCAATACTATCAGTGCCGATGTACCTCTTAGTGAAACTATTCATAAAGCAAAAGAAGAAGGATATTCAGAACCTGATCCGCGTATCGACCTGAGCGGGAAGGATGTTATTCGCAAACTTGTTATTCTGGCACGCGAAGCAGGATATCGGTTGAATCAGGAAGATGTAGAGAAGCACTTGTTTATTCCTAACGAATTGTTCGAAGGTTCACTGGATGACTTCTGGAAAAAGATTCCAGCTCTTGACGATGAATTTGAAGCACGTCGTAAAGTATTGGAAAAAGAAGGAAAACACTGGCGTTTTGTAGCTAGTCTGGAAAATGGACATGGAGTCGTGGCTTTGCAGGAAGTAGGCCGGAATCATCCGTTTTATACACTGGAAGGTAGTAATAATATTATTTTGCTTACAACTGAACGATATAACGAGTACCCGATGCTCATTCAGGGTTATGGAGCCGGAGCAGGTGTTACCGCAGCCGGAGTCTTTGCCGATATAATGAGTATCGCAAACATTTAGGCTTATGAAGCACATTATTATTTTAGGCGACGGTATGGCGGACTGGGCCGTACCATCGCTGGGAAACAAAACATTGTTACAATATGCAAATACTCCGTACATGGACAAACTAGCCCAAATGGGACGTACGGGGATGCTGAAAACAGTTGCCGACGGTTTTCATCCCGGAAGTGAGGTTGCGAACATGTCGGTTATGGGTTACGACCTGCCGTTAGTTTACGAAGGAAGAGGCGTACTTGAGGCTGCCAGTATCGGTGTAGATCTGGAACCGGGCGATATGGCCATGCGCTGCAACCTGATTACGATCGAGGACGGAAAAATCAAAAACCATTCGGCCGGACACATCTCGAATGCGGAAGCCGCCGAACTGATCGCCTTCCTGCAAAAAGAACTCGGCGGCGAGGACGTCAACTTCTTTCCGGGAGTTTCATATCGGCACCTGCTGAAAATCAAGGGAGGAAGCAAACGCATCGTTACGACGCCTCCGCACGACGTGCCGGGCACTCCTTACAAAGACGTTTTGGTCAGGGCCGCCGACACCGACGGAGAGCCGACCGCTCGGCAGTTGAACGAACTGATCGAACGTTCGATGACATTGCTGGAAAACCATCCGGTCAACCTGGCCCGCAAAGCGGCCGGAAAAGATCCGGCGAACAGCATCTGGCCATGGTCGCCGGGCTATCGCCCGCAGATGCAGACGCTGATGCAGCGTTACGGAATCGGCAGCGGCGTAGTGATTTCGGCGGTAGACCTGATTAAAGGAATCGGCGTCTATGCCGGCCTCGAATCGATCGATGTCGAAGGCGCTACGGGGCTTTACAATACGAATTACGAGGGGAAAGCGCAAGCTGCCATCGAAGCGCTCCGCACGCACGATTTCGTATTTTTGCACATCGAAGCCAGCGACGAAGCGGGGCACGAGGGCGATGTCGCGCTGAAGATGAAAACGATCGAATACCTCGACCGGCGCATCGTCAAACCGATCCTCGACGCCGTTTCGACCTGGGACGAGCCGGTTTCGATCGCCATCCTGCCGGATCACCCGACTCCGTGCGCGCTCCGCACCCACACGTCGAAACCGATCCCGTTCACGATCTACCGGACGAACGAACCGGGCGACGACGTGCAGGCGTTCGACGAATTCGCAGCCCGGAAAGGCAGCTATGGCGACCTTTCGGGCGATCAGTTCATGGAACGATTCATTTTAAGAAAATAGTACGAAAAGCGGCCAGCGGGCCGTCGGTAAAAGCAAAAAAACGATGAAATATTACAGCACGAACCATACGGCGCCGGAAGTTACGCTCGGCGAAGCGGTCGTCCGAGGCCTGGCTCCCGACAAGGGACTCTACATGCCCGAACAAATTGAAAAACTGCCCCGTTCGTTTTACGACGGAATCGCATCCATGTCGTTCCACGAGATCGCCTGCCGTGTAGCGGAGGCGTTTTTCGGAGACGACATCGAGCATGAAACGCTGCGAAAGATCGTCTGCGATACGTTGAGTTTCGAAACGCCGGTCGTCCGGGTCGAACCTGGAATTTATTCGCTCGAACTGTTTCACGGGCCGACTCTGGCATTCAAAGACGTCGGAGCCCGTTTCATGGCCCGAATGCTGTCCCACTTTATCGGTCGCGACAACGGTCGGGTGACCGTGCTGGTCGCCACGTCGGGCGATACCGGCAGCGCCGTAGCCAACGGTTTCCTCGGCGTGGAGGGCATCGACGTCGTGGTGCTCTACCCGAAAGGCAAGGTCAGCGAGATCCAGGAAAAACAGTTTACGACGCTCGGCCGGAACATTACGGCCCTTGAGATCGACGGCACGTTCGACGACTGCCAACGGCTGGTCAAAAGCGCTTTCCTCGATCGGGAACT
>OLGA01002386.1_pt1 | contig 13463 bp, 10 predicted proteins | sample 1604881 | NCBI WGS metagenome assembly OLGA01 (sample SAMEA3888896, study PRJEB22519) | human gut metagenome | biome: human gut; feature: human-associated habitat; material: faeces | place: Denmark | collected 2009
GTTTTAACCAAATAATCTGGCCTTGGTGTTTTCAGCATACAGATTTCAGCTGGTGGAGACAATAGCTCATGCGCGAAATGACAAAAAACGCGCAGTTTTGGGCATTGATACTTGCTTCGATTTGCCTACATCATATATAGTACAAGGCCGCAGGAAAATCCTGCGGCGGCTCTGCACTCGGCGGGCGGAAGCCGACGTCGTGCCGACGGCGCGGCGACGTCAGCCTCCTGTCGGTACATAGAACAGAACAGAGAAGAATAGAACAGAATAGAGCAGAATAGAGAAGAGTAGAGTAGAATAGAAAAGATAATAATATATATAAATATTCTGGTGGTGATGGTGACGCGCGCGCGGAAAGCGAGATTTTTTTGTTGGGGCGGGGAAGCGCCCGCCATGCCCTGCGGAGCACCGTAACGGCAGTGTGCGGATACGGGAAAGAAAAATCCCGCAGCCGGATGGCTGCGGGAGTTTTTCTGTGTTATCTTCAGATCGTCGGCTGGTTGGCAGCTTCGATGATCTTGACGAACTTCTCGGGCACGAGGGATGCGCCGCCGATGAGGCCGCCGTCGATGTCGGGCTGGGCCAGCAGGTCATAGGCGTTCTTCTCGTTCATGGAGCCGCCGTACAGGATGGAGATCGCGCGGGCGACCTTGGCGCCGTACAGCTTGCGGATGACCGCACGGATGTTCTCGCAGACCTCTTCGGCCTGCTCGGGCGTGGCGGTCTTGCCGGTGCCGATGGCCCAGATGGGCTCGTAGGCGATGATCATCTTGCGGATCTTGTCCTCGCCGATGGAGGCAAGGCCGGTCTTGATCTGCATGGTGATCCATTCCTCGGTGATGCCCGCTTCGCGCTGCTCAAGGCTTTCACCGACGCACATGATGGGGATCAGGCCGTTGTCGAGGGCAGCCAGAACCTTTGCGTTGACGTCCGCGTTCGTCTCGCCCATGGCGCGGCGCTCGGAATGGCCGAGGATGACGTACTTGCAGCCAGCGTCGAGCAGCATATTGGCCGCGATCTCGCCGGTGTAGGCGCCGGAGGCGTTGGCGTTGCAGTTTTCTGCGCCGATGCCGATGCGGGTCTCACGCATGGTGCGCACAGCTGCCGGGATGCAGACGGCGGGCACACACAGCGCCACGTCGCACCAGCGGCCGCGCGGCATGATGGTCTTGAACTCGGTCATGAAGGCCTTCGTCTCGGTCGGGGTCTTGTTCATCTTCCAGTTGCCGGCGATGACGGTCTTGCGGTATTTTCTGTTCATGGTGTGAAGTCTCCTATATCTAAATAAATCAAAATTACAGTTTGTCTGTTCCGTCTTGTAGGGGCCGACGATTCTGTCGGCCCGGAGAAAGGCTGTGATGGGCGGACAGGGTCGTCCGCCCCTACTTCGTCACCGGCGAGAGATTTTCGTGCAGGGCAAGGCGTGCGGGCGCAGGCGTACATACTATACGTCAAGTCCGGCCTACGCGGCCATGCGCGGAAAGATCCGGCGGCGTATTTCAGGGCTTTATTTGTCCTGCAGGCAGGCGATGCCGGGCAGCTCGAGACCCTCGAGGAATTCGAGCGATGCGCCGCCGCCGGTGGAGATGTGGGTGATCTTGTCGGCAAAGCCCAGCTGCTCGCAGGCGGCTGCGGAGTCGCCGCCGCCGACGATGGTCACAGCGTCGGAATCGGCCAGCGCCTGCGCAACGGCGATCGTGCCCTTGGCAAGCGTCGGGTTCTCGAACACGCCCATCGGCCCGTTCCAGACGACGGTCTTTGCGCTCTTGACCGCGTCTGCAAACAGCGCGCGGGTCTTCTCGCCGATGTCCAGACCTTCCTTGTCAGCCGGGATCGCGGTCACGTCGACGGTTTCGACCTCGACAGGTGCGTCGATGGGGTTCGGGAAGTCGGATGCAACGACAGTGTCGATCGGGAGCAGCAGCTTTACGCCCTTCTCCTCGGCCTTCTTCATCATATCCTTGCAGTAGTCGACCTTCTCCGCGTCAAACAGGCTCTTGCCGATGCCGTAGCCCTTGGCCGCGACGAAGGTATAGGCCATACCGCCGCCGATGATGAGGGTATCGACCTTCTCGAGCAGGTTGTTGATGACGTTCAGCTTGTCGGAGACCTTCGCGCCGCCGAGGATGGCGACGAACGGACGCTCCGGATCGGCCAGGGCCTTGCCCATGATGGAAACTTCCTTCTGCACCAGATAGCCGCAGACGGCGGGCAGATAGTCGGCAACGCCGGCAGTGGAGGCGTGCGCGCGGTGCGCGGTGCCGAAGGCGTCGTTGACAAAAATATCAGCCATGGAGGCAAGCTTCTTGGAAAGCTCGGGGTCGTTCTTCGTCTCGCCCTTTTCAAAGCGGGTGTTCTCAAGCAGCATGACCTCGCCGTCCTTTAAGGAAGCGGCCAGCGACTGTGCGCTCTCGCCTACAACGTCCTTTGCCATCTTGACCGGCTGGCCCAGAAGCTCGGACAGGCGCTCGGCCACGACCTGCAGGCTCAGCTCAGGCTTGACCTCGCCCTTGGGCTTGCCCATGTGGGAGCAGAGGATGACGCGGGCGCCGTGCTTCACAAGATACTGGATCGTCGGCAGCGCGGCGACGATGCGCTTGTCGCTCGTGATCCTGCCGTCCTTGGTGGGGACGTTAAAGTCGCAGCGGCAGAGCACGCGCTTGCCGGCGACGTCGATATCTTCAACAGACTTTTTGTTGTAGTTCATAGTAGTTCCTCCTTATTTGATCGCGGGTGTGGCCCGCTTTGTTTACGGGTTCCAGTCTGCCATTTTTCCTTCGGTCTTCAGATGCGGGAAATCCTGCTGCCGCAGCGCCTCAAATACGCCGACGGCGGCGGAATTGCTGAGGTTGAGGCTCCGTGCCTCCGCACGGATGGGGATGCGGACGCAGCTGTCGTAATGCGCAGCCAGAAACTCCTCCGGCAGGCCCTTCGTTTCCTTTCCGAAGAACAGATACGTCCCGTCAGGGTAATCGGCCTCGTCGTAGCGGCGGGGAGCCTTGGTCGAGAACAGGCGCATACAGGCAGGCTGGTTCTTTGCGAAGAACTCATCCAGATCCTCATACACGCGCACGTCGACCAGATGCCAGTAATCAAGCCCGGCACGCTTCACGGCCTTGTCCGAAATATCGAAGCCCAGCGGCTTTACCAGATGCAGGACGCTGCCCGTCGCGGCGCAGGTACGCGCGATATTCCCGGTGTTGGCCGGAATTTCAGGTTCTACCAGTACAATATGCAGCATACGAAAAAACTCCCTGTCCGCCGCTTTGCGGCAGGCAAGCATATTCTATGACAGAACATCGCAGATTTCAACTGTTTTTCAGAAAAAAATAAGGTTTTTTACGAAAAAAATTTCTTTTTGCTGCGCATAAAATTTGGCTGATTTGCCGTCCTTATGGCTGCCAGTCGATCTGCTTCTGACCGTGCTGCGCGAGAAACGCATTGATCTGCGAAAACGGCCTGCTGCCGAAAAAGCCCCGATAGGCGCTCAGGGGGCTTGGGTGCGGGGCCTGCAGGACGAGGCGCGGATAGGGGCTGCGGGCCGCGATCACGGCTTTTTTCTGCGCGTGCGCGCCCCAGAGGACGAACGCGACGGGCTGCGGCAGCGCGGCCAGTCTCTGCACGACCGCGTCTGTAAACGTCTGCCAGCCGAAATCCTTATGGCTTGCGGCCTTTCCTGCCTCCACACTCAGGCTGCTGTTGAGCAGGAACACGCCCTGCCTTGCCCACGTGGTCAGATCGCCGCTGTCCGGCGGCGTGATATCGCAGTCTGATTGCAGCTCCGCAAAAATATTGCGCAGCGACGGCGGCAGCTTCACGCCCGGATTCACGGAGAACGCCAGCCCGTTGGCCTGCCCCGGCTCGTGATACGGGTCCTGCCCCAGAATCACGGCCCGTACCGCCTCCGGCGGCGTGAGACGGAAAGCAGCAAACAGCGCCTCGCGCGGCGGATAGACCGCCGACGCGGCGTAGGCCGTGTCCACCCGCTCCGAGAGCGTCTGCCAGTACGGCTTTTCGAATTCCTCCTGCAAAAGCGCCTGCCATGCGCCGAGTTCTTCCGGTTTCATGGTACATACTCCTTAGTATTTCCGATTTTTCCACAATATTTATACCATATAAAATACCGGAACACAAGCGCGGTCCGGCGCATAGGGTTTTGCGAGGTGATCGTGTGCAGATCTATGTGGTAAAGCCCGGTGATACGCTGTATTCCATCGGCCGGGCGCTTTCTCTCGCGCCGGGGTTCCTTGCGCGCTATAACGGCCTGCGGGAGCCGTACCGGCTGGCCGTGGGGCAGAGTTTGCTTGTCCTGTACCCGGAACGGACTGTGACCGTCCGGGCGGGGGATGCGCTGTCGTCCATCGCAGCCTCGTCCGGGACGGATGTGCTGTCGCTATTCCGGATGAACCCGAACCTGTCCGGCTCCGACCAGCTCTATCCGGGGCAGGTTCTCGTGACGCAGCTGGAGCAGAGCCGGACGCGCAGCGCGTTTGTCGGCGGGTACGCGTATCCGTATGTGCAGGAATCCGTTTTGCGCGGCATTCTGCCGTTTGCCGGGGCGCTGATGCCGTTTACCTACGGCTTCACGCCGGAGGGCGCGCTCATGCCGATGGACGACGAGCGGCTGCTTGCGCTGGCAGGGGAGTACGGCGTGCGGCCGTTTCTGCACCTGTCGACGCTGACGGCAGCCGGAACCTTTTCCGCCGCGCAGGCGGCGGTCGTGCTGCGAAGCGAAGCGCTTCAGCAGACGCTTGCCGAGGCGGTGCTGCAAAAGATGCAGGAAAAGGGCTATATGGGCCTGGACGTGGACTTTGAATATCTGGGCCGGGAGCTGGCAGAGGCATACGCGCAGTTCCTCTCGCGTCTGCACGGGCTGCTTGCGCCCTACGGCCTGCCGCTCATCGCCGCCCTTGCGCCCAAAACCTCCGCCGATCAGCCCGGCACCCTCTACGAGGGCTACGACTACGCCGCTGTCGCCTCCGCCTGCGACGCAGTGCTGCTGATGACTTATGAATGGGGCTACACCTATGGCCCGCCGATGGCGGTGGCGCCGATTGGGGCGGTGCGGCGGGTGGTGGAGTTTGCGCTGACGCAGATGGAGCCAGGAAAGATTCTGCTGGGGTTCCCGAACTATGCTTATGACTGGACGCTGCCGTTCACGGCGGGGGCGACGCGGGCGCAGTCCATCGGGAACGAGGCCGCCCCGCTGCTTGCGGTGCAGTATGGCGCGGAAATTCAATTTGACGAGCAGGCGCAGACGCCGTATTTCACCTATCTGGACGAGGCCGGACAGCCGCACGAGGTTTGGTTCGAGGATGCGCGCAGCGCGCTGGCAAAGTTCGGACTGTTGACGGAATATGGCCTGCTGGGGCTTGGCTACTGGAACTTCATGCGGCCCTTTGCGGCGGGGTTCAGCCTGCAGAATTACCTGTTTTCCATCCCTTGAGTAACCGATGATTCAATTGTCCGCGGTTGTCAGCGGATCTTTTGCCCCAACTGTGCAGTTTGAAAAACTTGAAATACATACAGTATTCCTTCGTTTTTCAAACTTTCATTTGGGACAAAATCTCTCGCTGACAACTCTTGCCGATTCGATCAGCGGTTACTTGAGTGTCTGCGTTGACAAAATCCGGCGGGTGCGGTATGATGAAAAAACAATAAAAGGAGGACACCTTTATGCCTGCATCCAAGGTTTATTTTACCGATTTCCGCTGCCGCAACGGCGTGAGCCAGCTCGATAAGCTTCGGAAGCTGCTGGAAAAATCAGAGTTTTCTCAGATCGACTTTGACGGCAAGTTCGTCGCCATCAAGCTGCACTTCGGTGAGCTCGGCAACCTGTCGTTTCTGCGCGCGAACTATGCCAAGGTCGTCGCCGACTTCATCAAGGAACGCGGCGGTAAGCCCTTCATCACCGACTGCAACACGCTCTATGTCGGCAGCCGCAAAAACGCGCTCGAACATATGGACACCGCATACTTAAACGGCTATTCCCCGTTCTCCACCGGCTGTCATGTTATCATCGCTGACGGCCTCAAGGGCTCGGACGATATTGAAGTCCCCGTCGCGGGCGGCGAATACTGCAAGACCGCCCGTATCGGCCGGGCCGTGATGGACGCGGATATCGTGATCTCACTGGCGCACTTCAAGGGCCATGAGGAAGCGGGCTTCGGCGGCGCGCTCAAGAACATCGGCATGGGCTGCGGCTCGCGTGCGGGCAAGATGGCCATGCACGCCGACGGCAAGCCGTATGTCGAGACAGACCTGTGCGTCGGCTGCGGCGCCTGCGCGAAGATCTGCGCGCACAACGGCCCGCAGATCGCGGACAAAAAGTGCCATATTGACCAGAACAACTGCGTCGGCTGCGGCCGCTGCATCGCGGTCTGTCCCAAGGACGCCATCCATCCGACTTTCCAAGCCAGTGTCAGGCTCCTCAACTGCAAGATCGCGGAATACGCCAAGGCCGTTCTGGACGGACGCCCCAGCTACTGCATCAACATTGTCCGCGACGTTTCGCCGAACTGCGACTGCCACCCGGAAAACGACGTGCCCATTGTCCCGGACGTCGGCATGTTCGCATCCGCCGACCCCGTCGCGCTGGATCTGGCCTGCGCCGAGGCTATCAACCGTCAGCCGGTTCTTCCAAACAGCGCCATCACCGATCTGAAGCACGAGCACGACTGTGACCGCTTCCATGCTGCGCATGACAACACGCACTGGCAGGATCTGATCGAGCACGGCAAAAAGCTCGGCATCGGCCAGGATACCTACGAGCTTGTGACCATCCGCTGAGACGCTAGGGTGTATCTGAAAACTCCCAACGCACCCGGACAGCGGGCCTTTTTGCGGTGCGCCGCGTCATTTTTCCTTGAAATACGTCAGTATTCCTGCGAAAAAATGTCTTGCGCAACGCAAAAATCCCTCGCTGCCGGTCACATCATGAGTTTTCAGATACACCCTAATCAAAAATCCGTGAAGAACCGGTACAAGTTTCGGTTCTTCACGGAATTTCTGTTTGTGCCAATTATTTTGCGCGGCCGCGTCTGGAAAGATGGATCGCCATGCCGATGACAAAGCCGGCAACAGCCGGGAGCAGCCAGCCGAGGTTCAGGTCGAACAGCGGCAGATACCGTTTCGCCAGCTCGACCGGCGCGTCGAGCCGCAGGGCCGTCCGCACACCGGCGGGCAGCGTCTTGAAAAAGTCGAAGATCGCCGCAGCCCACGTGAAGATCATGGTCGAAAGATACACGGCGCGGTCGTGCCGGAAGAGCTTGCCCGCGAAGGCCAAAATGATCAGTGCGGTGGCGGGCGGATAGATGAGCATGAGCACGGGGATGGAATACTCGATGATGGCGCTCAGGCCCACGTTGGAGACGGCGAAGGAGAACAGCGTGAACACAATCGCCCAGAGCTTATAGGAAATTTTCCCGTGCGTCATCTTGACGAACGTTTCCGAGCAGGAGGTCACGAGGCCGATGGAGGTCTTGAGACAGGCGAAGGTGATGGTGACGGCGAGGATGATCTGGCCGACGCCGCCGAAGTAATGCCCCGCGATCTGTGTCAGGGCGATGCCGCCGTTATCGGAGATCTCAAACAGCCCGCGCGACTGCGTGCCCATGAGAATCGTGACGACGTAAATGACCGCCATCAAAATCCCGGTCAGCGCACCGGAGCCCAGCACGTCGACGGCAACCGCGTCGTCATTGTCAACGCCCATGCGGCGGATGACGTCGATAACCACGATGCCGAAGGCAAGTCCCGCGATGGCGTCCATGGTGCCGTAGCCCTCGATGAAGGACGAGAAGAACGCGCTTGTTCTGGTGGCGTATGGCTCGGTCGGGGCCACGTCCGAGATGGACGCGCCGGGCTTCAGCAGCGCCGCGATCACGAGCACGGCCAGAAACAGCAGGAAGACGGGATTGATGATCTTGCCGATCCAGACCGTGATCTTGCCCGGACGCAGTGAGAAGAACAGCACGAACGCGAAGAAGACGGCGGAGAACAGCAGCAGCGCCAGCGGCTGCGCGGCCTCCGGGAGCATCGGAGAAACGCCGGTCGTAAACGAGACGGTCGCGCATCTGGGAATGGCGAACAGCGGGCCGATGGTCAGATAGAGCAGGCACGTGAAGAAAATGCCGTAGCCCTTGCCGACCTTGCCGGAGAGCGTCTGCAAGCCGTCCGAGTGCGTCACGCCGATGGCGGCAACGCCAAAGATGGGAATGCCGACGGCGGTGATAATAAAGCCGATGATGGCCGGGATCACATTGCTGCCCGCCATCTGGCCGAGGTGGACGGGGAAAATAAGGTTGCCTGCGCCGAAGAACATACCGAACAGGGTCGTCGCGACCAGAATGCGCTGTCTGCGCGTCAGTTTTTTTGTCGTCATTTTGTGTGCGCTCCTTTAATTTATGAACTGATTGTAAACGCAGGGCTTGCAAAATGGAAGCGCGTGATTATAATGGTTCTATGACGGTTTATCATATCCCTTGTCATATCCACCCGGAAAGGAGCGGCGCATGGACAGCAGAAAGCTTGAAATTTTAATGACAGCCGTTGATCTCGGCAGTCTTTCCAGAGCGGCGGAGGTCGTCGGCTATACGCAGTCGGGGCTGACGCATCTGGTCGACAGTCTGGAACGGGAGATCGGTCTGACGCTGGTGCAGCGTGACCACAGCGGCATTGCCCTGACCGAGGAGGGCAATGCGCTCATGCCCGCCATCCGCGAATTTCTGCGCGCAAACGCGCGGCTGGAGAACCAGATCTCCGCGATCACGGAAAAATCGGCGCAGACCATCCGCGTCGCGGCCTATGCCAGCATCGCCATGCGCTGGATGCCGGAGATCCTCTACCGGTTCCGGCGCGTCTGCCCGCACATCGACGTCGATCTGCGGACGGTCGACCATGAACTCGAGCCGTTCGAGCTGCTTGAGGCGTGGCGCACAGACGTGATCTTCGCTGCGCGGCAGAGCGCCTTCGCCTGCGACTGGACGCCGCTGCACAACGACGCGATGTACGCCATTTTACCGGCGGATTACCCTACGGACGACCGCGAGACGTTCCCAATCACGGAATTCGAGGGTCGGGACTTTCTGATGCCCTATGGCCGGTTCGATATCGACGTGGGCGCGGCGTTCCGGAAATACGGCGTGAAGCCTGTCATCCGCCCCTGCCACGTCGACGACGAGACGGTCATCCGCATGGTCGGCAAGGGGCTTGGAATCTCGATGATGGCGGAGATGATGCTCCGCGGCAAGCTGAACGGTGTGAAGACGCTCCCGGTCAGCCCGAGCGTCAGCCGCGAACTCGGCATGGGCCTGCGCCCGGGCGGCCATCTGCCGGAGGGCATTGCCCGCCTGCGCGAATGCGTGCTGGAGTTTATCGGGGAGCTTTGATACTAATATCTTTTTAAAAAGATTGATAATTTATCGGCCGTTGTTGTATAATGAAGATGGTGATGAGAAATGAAAAGATACACTTTCACGCTTGAGGAAACGCAAGAAATCAAGGCTGCGAGGAAAAAGAATCGAGACAAGAATGTTGAAAAAAGATTGGCAGCACTTGAGATGCGAGCAGAAGGGAAGCAGAACAAAGAAATTAGTGAAAAAACCGGCTTCCACACGCAATATATTACCGTGCTGGTTTCCCGATATAAAGCCAACGGTCTTGCAAGTATCACAGAAAGCCACTATCACGGAAACCACCGGAACCTGAGTTATGCAGAAGAGGAAGCGCTCCTGGAGCCGTTTCGTCAGGCTTCAAATGCAGGAAAAACGGTATCGGTGCATGATATTGAGACTGCATATCGGGAAGCTGTAGGCCATTCCATAGGGACATCACAGATCTATTACGTCCTCCACCGCCACGGTTGGAGGAAAGTCATGCCAAGGAGCAAGCATCCGAAGAAAGCCAGTGATGAGGTCATCGAGACCTCAAAAAAATTAACAAGCGAATCGGCGAACTAAAGGATTATGTAAACAAGTCTGGTCATCCACATCAAGAAGTACGACTTATGTTCCAGGATGAAGCAGGATTCGGACGAATCAATAAGCCCAAATACTGCTGGTGTGAAAAGGGCATTCGTCCATCGGTACCTTGCCATCACATTCGCGAATATCGGTATGCATACGGAGCTGTTGAACCAGTAACGGGAAGCTCCTGTTTTCTTGTTATGCCGTATTGCAATTCTACTTGTATGAACATATTTCTCGAGGAACTGTCCAAGCAATACCCGGATGATCTGATCCTGCTGTGTTGTGATGGTGCAGCATGGCACAAGTCTAACAAGCTTCATATCCCGGAAAACATAGAGTTGTTTTACATTCCACCGTATACGCCTGAGATGAATCCCATCGAGCAGATATGGAAAGAACTTCGAATCACGGGCTTCCACAATGAAGTGTTTGCTTCTTTGGAGAAGGTAGTAGATCGGCTTTGCGATATCATTTGCACCTTGACCTCTGATACGATAAAGAGCATTACACGGCGTAGTTGGATAATCAATTGTTTTAATTAGACTTTAGTATGAATATGAAAAAGGCTGCCGGACGGCAGCCTTTTATCTGAATTTTACCGTTTTTCCGTCAGGATCCCGCGCAGGTCGCAGATCGCATGGCGGGGGCATTTGACGGCGCACTGGCCGCAGGACAGGCAGACGGACTCGTCGATGTGGGAGAGATTGTCCGTCACGGTGATCGCGCCGGCCGGGCAGACCTTCTGACAGATGCCGCAGCCGATGCAGCTGACCTGACACATCCTCCGCGCGTCCTTGCCGGGGTCTTTGTTGGAGCACTTGACGGCGACGGGGTTCGCGCATTCGTGGATGCGGATGAGTTCGCGCGGGCATTCGCGCACGCATTTGCCGCAGGCGATGCACTTGTCCTCGTTGACCTCGGCCACGCCGTAGTCGTTGAGGGCGATGGCTTCAAATTTGCACGCGTTCACGCACAGCTCGCAGCCGACGCAGCCGTACTGGCAGTCGGCCGTCGCGCGGCAGCCGCCGTTGCAGGCGACGAAGGCGGCCTTGTAGGGGAAACGTTTTTTGATGGCCATGGTTCATCCCTTCCTTTCGTACGGCGTGTTGGCGAGCGGCAGCTTCGTGCGGCGTTCGCCGTCGAAGCGGAAATAGGCGTCGGCAATGGCGGGCGCGGTGGGGATCGAGGTGATCTCGCCGATGCCGATGGCGCCGCAGGCCACGTCGAGGCCCGGCTTATCGACCACGATGGGCGTGATCTTCGGGATCTCATGCGCGCGGAAGAGGCCGAGCTCGCCGTATTTTTCGATCGGCTTGCAGTTGTCATCGATGGGATACTGCTCGCGCAGGGCGTAGCCCATGCTCATGACGACGCCGCCCTCGATCTGTCCTTCGCACGAGCGGGGGTTGACGGCCTTGCCGACGTCATGCGCGGCGACAAGCGATTCGACCTTTCCAGTCTTCTTGTCGACGACGCACATCTGCGTGGCGTAGCCGTAGGCCACGTGCGAAACAGGATGCGGCACGTCCGCGCCGAGCTTATCGGTCTTTGCAAGATACTCGCCGTAGAATTCCTGACCGGCAAGCTCCGCAAGCGTGTGGGTTTCCAGCGCTGCGGCGAGCTTTTCGCAGGCGCGTCGGCAGGCCTCGCCCGTCACAAGCGTCTGACGGGAGCCGGAGGTATCGCCGGAATCCGGTGCGATCCAGGTGTTCGAGCGCTCATAGACGATATCGCCGCGCGTCAGCGGCGTATTCGTGACGATCATCTGCACGAGCACCGTGCCGACGCCCTGGCCGATGCACGAAGCGCCCGCATAGATATGTACCTTCGCGTCGTCTTCCACGATCAGCTTGCAGCGGCCCCAGTCGGGGATGCCGACGCCGACACCCGCGTTTTTCATCGCGCAGGCGATGCCGACGGGCTTGCCCAGTTTCATGGCCTCGTCGTAATACGGCTTGACCGCCTCCAGCGTCTCGACAAGGCCCGTCTCCGCGCCGACGATCTGGCCGTTCGGCAGCTCCTGCCCGGGCCGGATGGCGTTGCGGTAGCGGATCTCCCACGGGGTGATGCCGACCTTATCGGCCATTTCGTTCAGAAGCGTCTCGGTGGCGAAGCACGTCTGCGTGACGCCGAAGCCGCGGAACGCGCCCGCGGGCGGGTTGTTGGTATAGTAGGCCGTGCCCTCGATCTCGAAATTCTGATAGTTGTAGGGGCCGGCCGCGTGCGTACAGGCACGCTCGAGCACCGGGCCGCCGAGGGAGGCGAACGCGCCGGTATCGGAGTAGACCTTGGCCTTGACGCCCTGGATGATGCCGTTTTCGTCGCAGCCCATGGTGAAGTCCATCCAGAAGGGATGACGCTTCGGGTGGATGAGCAGCGATTCCGGCCGGGTCAGCTTGACCTTGACCGTGCGGCCGGTGAGGTAGGTCATGAGCGCGGCGTGGTGCTGCACGCTCATATCCTCCTTGCCGCCGAAGCCGCCGCCGACAAGCTGGTTCTGCACGCGGACCTTGTCGGTGCCGAGCAGGAGCTTACACTCGTGCAGCGTGGTATGGGACGACTGGTCGGTGGACAGGACCATGACATAGCCGTCCTTGTCCATATACGAGACCGCGCACTCCGGCTCGAGGAACGCATGCTCGGTCCACGGGGTCTCAAAGTGCTGGGAGATGACGTATTTGGAGTTCTGGATCGCCGTCTCGGCGTCGCCGCGGGCGATGTGCTTGTAGGCCTGCACGTTGGATTCTTCCTCGTCGAAGACGCGCGGGGCGTCCTCGGCCCAGGCCTCGGGGGGATTATGGACAGCGGGCAGCGGCTCGTAGGTCACTTTGACGAGCTTTTTCGCCTTTTCGAGGATCTCGGGCGTTTCCGCGACCACGAGCGCGATCGCGTCGCCGAGGTAATGCGTCAGCCCGCCGATGGGGATGAGCGAATACTGGTCGTGCTTGAGATGGCCGACCTTGTTTTCCCCGGGAATATCCGCCGCCGTGATGACGCGGACGACGCCGGGCAGCGCCGCGGCCTTCGACGTGTCGATGGCGAGGACGCGCGCGCGCGGATACTGGCTGCGCACGGCGGAGCCGTAGCACATATCGGGCAGATACCAGTCGTCGGGGTATTTGCCGTAGCCGAGGACCTTTTCCTCGACGTCGATGCGGTGGACGCTCGAGCCGAGCTTCCAGTCATCCTCCGACGGCGCGGGGATGACGCCCTCGCGCCGGCATTTGGCGGCCAGACGCACGGCGGCGAAGATCTTCACATAGCCCGTGCAGCGGCAGTAGTTGTTGCGCAGGGCATAGCGGATCTGATCGTCGGTCGGATCGGGGTTTTTATCGAGCAGCGCCTTGGTGCAAAGCACCATGCCCGGGATGCAGAAGCCGCACTGCACGGCCCCGGCCTCGCCGTAGGCGTAGGTATAGAGCTTCTGTTCTTCTTCGGTCAGGCCCTCGACGGTGATGATGTGACGGCCCGCAAGAGAATCGGTAAACGGGGTGC
>OLGA01002388.1_pt1 | contig 13444 bp, 16 predicted proteins | sample 1604881 | NCBI WGS metagenome assembly OLGA01 (sample SAMEA3888896, study PRJEB22519) | human gut metagenome | biome: human gut; feature: human-associated habitat; material: faeces | place: Denmark | collected 2009
AACCTGTGACCCTCTGCTTGTAAGGCAGATGCTCTCCCAGCTGAGCTATGCTCCCCACTCGAAATAATCGCTTCGGCGAACGACAAGGGTTATTATACAGAATAACCCCTGCCGTGTCAACCTTATTTTTTGATTTTTTCAAGAAATTTTTTGAAAAGGGAAATGCATTACTTTCCCTGCTTTTTCAGATCGGCGATCATGGCGGTCAGATCCTCTTTGGTAAAGTTCTGCACCCTGTCACAGAACTGGCAGGTGAGCTCAGCAGAGCCCTGCTCGTCCACGATCTTTTCAAGCTCCTTTGACCCCAGCGACAGCAGCGCGCGCTCCGTGCGCTCGCGCGAGCAGTAGCAGCGGTATTCGATCGGATCGACGGAGAGGATCTCCATGTCAAAATCAGACAGCACCGTTTTGAGCAGCACCGCAGGATCAGGATTCTCCTTTAAGAGATTCGTCACGCTGGGAGCTGCGTAGATGCCGCCCTCAACCTTGGTGATGACATCCTCACCCGCGCCGGGGAGGAGCTGGATGAGATAGCCGCCCGCGGTGAGCACGCTGCGGTCGCGGTCGATGAGCACACCGAGGCCGCAGGCCGACGGGATCTGCTCGGATTCGACATAGTAGGCCGCCACGTCCTCGGCGATCTCGCCGCCGAGCAGGTCGATCGTGCCGACGTAGGGCTCGCGCATGTTGAGATCCTTGATGACTGTCAGCGTGCCGCTGTGACCGACGGCGGTGCCGATGTCCAGCTTGCCGTCCTCGCGCAGGGCAAGATCGACAGCAGGGTTGTGCACGTAGCCGCGCACGTTGCCCTCAGAGTCGGAAACGGTCAGGATGGCGCCGAGCGGGCCGTCGCCCTTGATCTGCATCGTGACGCTCGCACCGTTATCCTTGAGGGCATTGCCCATCATCGAACAAGCCGCGAGCGCGCGGCCAAGCGCCGCCGTGGCGACGGGAGAGGTGTGGTGGATCTGGCGGGCGCGCTCGGTCAGACCGCGCGTGTAGACCGCGACAGCGTTGACAAAGCCATCTTTCGAGATGGCGCGGACCAGACAGTCCTTCTGTGCTTCCATATATGGTTCCTCACTTTCTGATACAACTGAAGTAAATACGGCCGTCGCGCTCGTTCGCGCGGCGCAGCTTGAGCTCGCCGTGCGTACGGATGGCCGTGAAACCGGCCTCTTCGAGCCACGCGGTCAGTTCTTCGACTGTATAGGCGCGTTGGTGGTGTTCTTCAAAGTCGCGCTCCCACGCGCCGTCCAGCTGGAGGCGGAAGAGGTCGACCTCGTAGTCGAGCATTTTGACGTTTTTTCGGTAGCGCGTGCGCCAGAGGCAGAATACGTCTTCGCGCTCGTCGAGCAGCACCTCGCCGTCGAGCTTTTCCATTTTTGAGACGGCGTGCACGTCGAACACGAGCGACCCGCCGGGGGCGATGGCGTCATGCAGGCGGGCAAACGTGCGCTGCACGTCGCGCGGACGCGTCAGATAGTTGATGCTGTCCAGGCAGCAAATAGCGGCGTCGACCTTTTCCAACAACTCGAGTTGCGGCATCGACTGGCACAAAAGCAGCGGCGGGGGATCGAGCGTGGCGAGCTTCTGCTGCGCCTGCGCGAGCATTTCGGGCGAGTAGTCGACGCCAGTGACCGTGTAGCCGCGGCGGGCGAAGAGCTCCGTCATCGTGCCCGTGCCGCAGGCGAGGTCGAGCAGTGACCTGACAGGGCGCTTTGCGCGCAGAAAGAGCTTTTCGACAAAGCCCGCGCGCTTTTTGTATTCCACATCCTCGGTCAGCTCGTCATAGGCCGCGGCGAGAGCTTCGTAGCTGTCCATGCCCGTCGCCTTCCTTTCTGCAAATATCCCATATAGTTTAGCAGAGAGTGCGAAATTAGTAAAGTGCCGCGCCCGCATTTTCTCGCGCCGCACCGCTTTGGCCGCGGCGGCATAGACTGCCCCAAATGAAAAAACGGGGAGGAAGCGCATGAAGGAGCATCCGCGTTTGACGCTGGGAGAAGATTTTGCCCAGGAAAAAAGCTGGCAGTGGCAGGACATTACCGTCCTGACCGCCCGCTTGACGCTGCCGAAGACAAAAGGGGAGAGCCGGCGCGAGAAGCGCTTCGACCGCTATTACCGCGCACTCGCTGATGCCTATTTTGCCCGCTGCGAGCAGAAATTGCTGCCAGATGCCGCAAAGACCTGCCGCGCGGCGATGGCGCGCTCCGCCCCATGGCAGATGACGGCGGTGACGCTTACCTACCGCGTAAGCGCGCAGACGGAGGATGCGGTCGTTTTTACCTTCGAGGTAAATGACGGAGAAAGTGTCCTGCGCCGCTGGGAGGAGGGGTGGGAATGCAGCGCGTTCCTGCCGCTTTTTAAAACCGAGCAGGAAAGCGTTTTGTCCCCTTGACAGGGGGGGAGAGCAGCGCCGATGGCGCTGCACGGGCAAGGGAGGGATATCTCTTTTTCAAAAAGAGATATCCCTCCCTTACACCCTCCCAGAGAAAATTTGCATTGGCAGTCTTGATCTCGAAGGAGTGCGGCGCCTGCGGAATGATGGTGCCTGCGTGGCGGCATTGCTTCGCTCGCCGCCATTGGCTTTGCTATACGATTTGACTTCCTTCTACTACCCGCTGCCGCTCTGCAAATCTTCCGTCAGTGCAGCCTAATTATCGTCTACCGGAGTGCCAATCAGTGCGGCGAGCGAAGCAATGCCGCCTCGGTAAGCACCTGCAAGGCTGATAAAATCCAAAGTAGACGGAGATTGTTGAAGGCTGCCGACACGCAGGCAGAGCGGCAGCGGGTAGTAGAAGGAAGTCAAATCGTATAGATACAAAAACAGCAGGCACCTGATTCCGTAGGCTGAGCAGCTCTTCAAGCCCCCAACTGCCAATGCGGGGGTCGAGGGGGCCTCCCCTCGCCTTTCTCTGGGGGATTCAAAGGGGGTATTCTCTTCGGAAAGAGAATACCCCCTTTGGTGCCGCGGCGCGCACGCCGCTCGCCCCCCCGCGCTCGCGCAGGAAGCAATGTGCAGCGCTATCGCGCTGTATTTTATAAATACGGAATAACCATCGATGCAACGAGCGATAAGATCATCACCGCGACCAGCAGGATCGCAACGGCTCTCGTCTTCTTATTCATGGGGTTCCTCCCTTTCTACGATTTTCTTGATGCCCTTTTCCGCCTTGGCGCGCGGGAGCATCACCTCGCGGCCGCAGCGCGTGCATTTGAGCTTGATGTCCATGCCCACGCGCGTCACGAGCCAGAGCTTTTCGCCGCAGGGATGCGGCTTCTTCATTTCGACAATATCGTTCAACCTCAGGTCCATGTGCTCACCCCTTGATCGCTTCCCAGTACTGCGCGGCGGCGCGCTCGACCTTGTTGTCGCCGTAGCGGTAGTACTGCACGTTTTTGAGCTCGTCGGGCAGATATTGCTGCTTCACCCAATGGTTCGGGTAGGCGTGCGGGTACTTGTAGTTCTGCCCCTGCGCGCCGCCGGTCGAATCGGCGTGGACATTCTGGAGGCAGCGCGGGAAATTGCCGCACTTGCCCGCCTTCACATCCGCCCAAGCAGCGCCGATGCCCTCGATCACGCTGTTGGACTTCGGTGCGGTGGCGAGCAGCACCGCCGCCTGCGCCAGCGGCAGCTGCGCTTCGGGAAGGCCGAGCTGCATCGCGGTGTCGACGCAGGCCTTGACGATGGCGATAGCCTGCGGATAGGCCATGCCGACGTCCTCGCTCGCCGAGCAGAGTAACCTCCTGCATGGCGTGACCAGATCGCCCGCCTCTAAAAATCTTGCGAGGTAGTGGAGCGCCGCGTCGGGGTCGCTGCCGCGCAGCGACTTCATCAGCGCGCTTGCACAGTCGTACATCGCGTCACCGCCCTTGTCGTAGCGCATGGCACTGCGCTGTGCGACCTGTAAGGCGTCTTCACTTTTCAGCAAAAGTTCGCCGTTCGTGACGTCCGCCGCCTCATATAAAAGCTCGCACGCGCTCACGGCCTTGCGCACATCGCCGCCGCACTGCTGCGCGATGACACGCGGCACGTCGTCCTCCCAGGAGAGCGGCAGCTCGCTGCGCTCTTTCAAAATGCCGAGCGCGCGCTCGACCGCGGGGATGGTCTCCTCCGCGCTGACGTTTTTGAATTCAAACACTGTCGAGCGGGATAAAAGCGCGCCGTAAACATAGAAATACGGATTCTCCGTCGTCGACGCGATCAGCGTGATAGAGCCGTTTTCCATGAATTCGAGCAAGCTCTGCTGCTGCTTTTTGTTGAAATACTGAATTTCGTCGAGGTAGAGCAGAATGCCCCCGGGCGCCATCAGTGTGCCGACGCTCGCGATGATGTCCTTCACGTCCTGTAAGCTCGCGGTCGTCGCGTTGAGCCGGTAGAGCGTTTTATTCGTCTTGTTGGCGATGATGTTGGCGATGGTCGTTTTTCCCGTGCCGGAGGGACCGTAGAAGATCATGTTCGCGCTCGTGCCCGCGTCGATCAGACGGCGCAGCACGCCGCCCGGTCCGATCAGATGGCGCTGGCCCACGACCTCGTCCAGGCTCTGCGGGCGAATTTCGTCCGCAAGCGGTCTTGTGCTCATGCTCTCCCCTCCTCAGCTGCTGCGGCTGCATTTCTCCGCGTCGATGGCCAGCACGACCATCAGCGCGTGCAGCGCGTCGGCGGGGTCCGCCACGTCGATGACGTAGGTGTCCGTCCAGTGGAACAGCTCCTTGCCGATCGTCGCAACTGTGCCGCGCGAGGCGCTGACGATGGTGTAATCCCATTCCATGAACTGCCCCTCGACCGCCCAATCGCTGCCCTCCACGGTGAAATGCGGCACAAAAAACGTAAATTCCTTTTTGATCGTGCCGATGCAGCGGTCGAATTCATACAGGTCAAATTTCGGCAGGAAGGTCAGCACACGCTGCTGCACCGTGCCGATGTGCTCGCCGGCGGCGTTGAGAATATGTAAGCAATGGCCCCATGCGAGCTTGCCCTCGACCGTGAAGACCGTCGCACCGTTATCGTCATAAATGTCATAGCTGTCGAACCATGAAAAAAAGCGCTGCTTGAAGAGTAAGCGCATGGCGGCACCTCCATTTCCCCGGTGCTTTTATCATAGCATATTTTTTCTCGTTTGCCCACACTTTTTCTGTCGATTTTTTGGGAAATGTGTGGTATGCTTTTGGCAAGAATGATTCGGGAGGTCGCCCCATGAAATCCAAAGCCGCTGTCCGCCGCATCGTCGAGGCGCTGAAGACGCTCTACCCCGACGCCATGTGCTCGCTGCAATACCAAAAGGATTATGAACTGCTTTTCGCCGTGCGGCTCTCCGCCCAGTGCACCGACGCGCGTGTGAACATGGTCACCCCCGCGCTGTACGCAAGGTTCCCGACGCTCGAGGCGTTCGCCAACGCCAGCTATGAAGAGGTCGGCGAAGCCATCAAGTCCTGCGGCTTTTACAATACCAAGTCCAAAGACCTCGTCGAGTGCGCGAAAATTCTCCTTGAAAAGTACGGCGGCAGGGTCCCCGGCACGATGGAGGAGCTGACGAGTCTCCCCGGCATCGGACGCAAGACCGCGAACCTCATTCTCGGCGACATCTACCACCAGCCCGCCTACGTCTGCGACACGCACTGCATCCGCATCACGGGCCGTCTCGGCCTCACCGACGGCAGCAAAGACCCGTTGAGCGTGGAAAAGCAGCTGCGCGCCGTCCTCCCGCCGGAGGAGTCGAGTGATTTCTGCCACCGCATGGTGCTCTTCGGCCGCGACCGCTGCACCGCCCGCAAGGCGAACTGCGACGGCTGCCCGCTGCGCGCCGACTGCGACTTCGGGAAGGCGCAGAGCAAGAAGGCATAAAACAGAAAACCGGAAAGCGTGTCTGCGATTTCGCAGGCACGTTTTTTCGTTCCCGCTCATATACTGCTTTGAACGAATCGGAACGGAGGCACGGACATGGATCAAAATACCGCTCAGCTCATTGAAAAATTCCGCAGGAATCCCGCCATGGCGCAGTCGCTCCTGCAATCCGGCGACGGACAGAAGCTCATGCAGATGCTCACCCGCCAGGACGGCGGCGCAGCGCTCAACCGCGCGGCGCAGAGCGCCGCGATGGGCAACACCAAGGAGCTCGCGGCGATGCTCTCGAGCCTGATGCAGAGCCCCGAGGGCATGGCGGTGATGAGCCGCATCAGCGAGAGCGCGAAAAAATAAGCGAAACGGAGGGCGGGCCGCATGAGCGAGCTGGAAGACAAACTCAATAGTCTGCTCTCCAACCAGGACGCGATGGCGCAGGTCATGCAGCTCGCGCAGAGCCTGTCGCAGTCAGGCGTAGGAGCGGCAGACAGCGGGAGCGCGGCTTCACCTCCGCCGCCGCAGAGCGGAGCAGCGGCCGGAAATGCCATGCCGGGCGCGGGCGACCTGAACGCCATGCTCTCGCAGCTCACCGGCGGGCTGGATCCCGCGCTTTTATCGCGGCTCCTGCCGGTGCTAAGCCAGATGAACCGGAACGAGAGCAGCGAGACCTCTGCGCTCCTCTACGCGCTGCAGCCCTTTCTGCGCGACAAGCGGCGCGACAAGGTCGCGCGGGCGGCACAGCTCGCCAAGCTCATCCATCTGGCCAAGGTATTTCTGACGACGCGGGAGGAGTAGCCGTGTACAATCGTTATCTGCGCAACGATCAGGGCGTTTACACCTGCGTTCCGCAGGAGGAGCCACGCCGACCGCCGCCTCCGCATCGCGAGCCTTCCCCAAGGGAGCCGCCGCGGGATACGCCTCCTCCCCCGCCGAACGGCGGCGGACCGGAGGCCGACGGCGGCGCGTTCCGCGAGGGCTTTCAATTCCTTGACAAGTTGTTGGAAAAGCTCCATTTGCAAGATCTTGACGGCGCGGACCTGATGCTGCTGCTCCTGCTCTTCTTTCTCTTTGAGGAAAAGGCGGACGACGAGCTGCTCATCGCTCTCGGATTGCTGCTTATTCTATGAAAAAACGACTGACCGGCGGTCAGTCGTTTTCGCTTATCTCCTTGGTCGCGGCAACAGCCGGCTCATAGAGCACTGTGCCGTTCGGCAGGGTGAAATCCTCCGCGTCCACGCCGTCGTAGCTGACCGTCAGCGCCGCCATGCGGTAGACGACCGCGCCGTCGCATTCGCGCTCCGCCGCGGCAAGCAGTCCCGAGCTTACGCTGACCCAGTAGCGCTCGACATAGCCCGCCTCGTCGGACTCGGTCTCCACATAGATGCAGTTCACACCCTCGAGCGCGCGGTAATCCGCCGCCGCGATGCGCTCCGGCGGCAGCGCGAGGATATCCTCATAGGTCAATATCCCCTGCTCCGCGTCCTGCGTGAGCGCGGAGGCGCCGGAATAGATCTTTCGGCTGCTGCCGTACCAGATGTAAACCGCATCATCGCCGGTGATGACATGGCGGGTCTGCCCGTCCGTCTCCGTGACGTCAAGCCGCAGCCAGCCGTCCGCGGCTGCCGCCGTGATGACGCTCACGCCGCTGCCGCCGCTCCAGTAGCGCTCGACCGTGATGGTGCGCGTGTAAACGCGCGGGCGCGCGAGCACCTCAATGGCGCTCTGCACCGTGTCGGGCCGGACCTCCACGCGGTCAACGGCCTCGTTGTCCACGGTGGGGCCGCTCGGCTCCGTTGTGCTCGGCTCCGGCGGCAGCACGATCTTCTCCGGTTCACGCAGACTGCCGCGCACCATAAAGGCGACGACGAGCAGGACCAGCAGGATGCACGCGATGCCGATCGGCGTCATTTTCTGTTTTCCCATCCTGCCGCCTCCTTTCCGCCGCAGTCCTTTAAGCCCTGTGATCCTCCGGCCGCTCCGCGCGCAGGCCGAAGTACCATTCGATCGCGTCCGCGATGCGCGCGCAGGCGTGACCGTCGCCGTAGGGATTGACCGCGTGGGCCATCGCCGCGTAGGCGGTGGGATCGTTCAGCAGCTCGTTTGCCAGCGCAAGGATCGCGTCACGCTCCACGCCCGCGAGCTTCACCGTGCCGGCGGCGACCGCCTCGGGGCGTTCCGTCTCGCACCGCAGGACAAGCACCGGCTTGCCGAGCGCCGGGGCCTCCTCCTGCAAGCCGCCGGAGTCGGTCATGACCATATAGCAGCGCGCCATCAGGTTGTGCATCTCGTCCGCGCTCAGCGGCGCGATCAGATGTACGTTCCCGATGCCATCCAAATGCCGGTGGGCGCACTCCTGCACCACCGGAGAGAGATGCACCGGATAGACCAGCTCCGCCTCCGGGTGCGTCCCGGCAAGCTCTGCGAGCGCGGACATGATGTCCTCCATCGGCTGTCCGTAATTCTCGCGCCGGTGACAGGTCACAAGGATGACCTTCCTGCTCGCGTAGTCCAGCTCGTTGAGCAGTTCTGTCGTAAAGCGATAGTCCTTGCGTACCGTTGTTTTCAAAGCGTCAATGACCGTGTTGCCGGTAACGAACACGCCCTCGGTCACGCTCTCGCGCGCAAGGTTCGCGCGGTTATTCTCCGTGGGGCAGAAATAAAGGTCGGCGAGCCGCGTGACGAGCTGACGGTTCATCTCCTCGGGATAGGGCGAATACTTATCGTAGGTGCGCAGCCCCGCCTCGACATGGCCGATCTTCACCTTGTGGTAAAAGGCCGAGAGCGCGCCGGCAAAGGTCGTGGAGGTATCGCCGTGGACAAGGATCATATCGGGCGCAAAGCGGTCGATGACCTCGTCCATGCCGGTCAGGCACTTACAGGTGATGGTCGAGAGCGTCTGACGCGGGGTCATAATGTCAAGGTCTGCGTCCGCCTTGAGGCCAAAGACCTGCATGACGCTGTCGAGCATCTCGCGGTGCTGCGCCGTCACGCAGCAAAGGCTCTCGATGCCCTCGCGCTGCGCGAGCTCCTTGACGAGCGGAGCCATCTTGATCGCCTCCGGCCGCGTGCCGAAGACGCTCATCACTTTAATTTTCTTCATGCTTTTCTTCCTTCTCCTCCGGCACAGGCGCGGCAGACTTTGCCTGCATTTCCTCCTGCTCCAGTTCCTTTTCGTGGGCGGTCTCCGCGATCTCGCGCGGGAAAATGACGCGCGAGGCGACATAGGCCACCGCCGCGAGCGTAAGGAGCAGCAGCATCGCCTTCAGCTCGCCGCTCGTCGTGAGCACGACGGCGGACAGCCCCAGCAGACTGCTCACCACATACAGTGCCGCCACCGTCTGCTTCTGGTTGAGTCCCATATCCATCATGCGGTGGTGGATGTGCCCGCGGTCCGGCGTCATGGGGCTCTGCCCGCGCGCCACGCGGCGCACGATGGCAAAGGCCGTGTCGAAGATCGGCAGTCCAAGCACCAGAAACGGCACCGCGAACGAAACGATAGCGTAATACTTAAAGAGGCCCTGAATGGAATAGGTTGCTAAAATGTAGCCCAAAAAGGTCGAGCCGGTGTCGCCCATGAACATCTTCGCCGGGTTCTTATTGTACGGCATGAAGCCGAGGCACGCGCCCGCGAGCGCCGCCATCACGATGGCGACCTGCTGCTCGGAGACAAGAATGGCAATGACGAGCATCGTCATCGCGCTGATGGTCGAAACGCCGCTGGCCAGACCGTCAAGCCCGTCGATGAGGTTCACGGCGTTCGTCACACCGACGATCCACAGCACCGTCACGGGATACTTCATCCAGCCGAGCGACCAGTAGGGCGCGTCGGAAAAGACGTTGGGGTTCGTCAGGATCTCGATCACCACGCCGTGGTACACAGCGACCAGCGCCGCGCAGATCTGCACGAGGAATTTAAACTTCGCGCGCAGCGGCGTCATATCGTCCACCACGCCGAGCACCACGATGATGACCGCGCCGAGCAGGATGCCCTTCATCTGGTGGTCGATGTGGACAAAGAGCAGGATGCTGACCATGAAGCCGAGGAAGATCGCAAGCCCGCCCAGCCGCGGCACCGGCTTCTTGTGCATCCGGCGGCTGTCTTTCGGCACGTCGATCGCGCCGATCTTATAGGCAAACGACTTCACGAGCGGGCACATGATGAAGCTCACGACCATCGCGCACACGAGCGCGGCGCCCACCCAAAGCAAAAGCTCTTTCTGAATATCCATGTTCCCTCTTACCTGGCGACGAAGCCGACCTTCTTGTAGACCTTGCGCAGCGTCTTTTCCGCGAGGTAGGACGCCTTCTGCGCGCCGTCCTTGTAAACGCTCTCAAGGTATGCCTTGTCCGCCGTCAGGCGCTCAGCCTCCTCGCGGATGGGGCGCAGCAGCTCGATGACCGACTCGGCCACGGCGGGCTTGAAGATGCCGTAGCCCTGTCCGGCAAACTCAGCCTCCGCCTCCGCGACGGTCTTTCCGGTCGCGGCGCAGTAGATGGAAAGCAGGTTGGAAATGCCGGGCTTATTCTCTTTATCGAACTTCACGCAGGCGTCGCAGTCCGTCACCGCGCGCTTGAACTTGCGCATGATGTCCTCGGGCTTGTCCATCATGTAAACGCAGCCGTCGGGGTCGGACTTGGACATCTTGCTCGTCGGGTCGCCGAGGCTCATCACGCGCGCGCCCATCTTCGGGATAAACGGCTCGGGCAGCGTGAAGGTGTCGCCGTACACGCCGTTGAAGCGCTGCGCGATGTCGCGGCAGAGCTCGACGTGCTGCTTCTGATCCTGACCGACCGGCACGAGGTCAGCCTGATAGACGAGAATATCCGCCGCCATCAGCACCGGGTAGGTGAACAGGCCCGCGGTGATGTTGTCCGCGTGCTTGGCGGCCTTGTCCTTGAACTGCGTCATGCGGCTCAGCTCGCCGAACTGCGTGTAGCAGCCGAGCACCCACGAAAGCTCCGCGTGCTGGGGCACATGGCTCTGAATGAACATGATGTTCTTCGCGGGATCAAGCCCGCAGGCGATGTACTGCGCGAGCTGGTTGACCGAGCGGCGGCGCAGGTCGGCGGGATTCTGGCGCACGGTGATGGCGTGCATATCCACGATGCAGTACAGGCAGTCGTACTCCTCCTGCAGGCTCACCCAGTTCTTGATGGCGCCCATGTAGGAGCCGAGCGTCAGCTCGCCGCTGGGCTGGATGCCGCTGAAAATTCTCTTTTTGGCCGGAGCGTTTGCTTCCATGATGGTTTTCCTCGTTTCTATCGTGATTGGCGCACAGGGCGCTGGAAGTGCCTATATTCTCAATTTGATATCATACCACACTTATTCTAAAAAGACAAGAGAACCTTGACAAGCGCGGGCACAAAATGTAAACTGAAGAACACTGAAATTTTTGCTTCAGGAGGTCACCCCATGTCCCTTGATATGACGTACTTCAACGAGATGGAGGCGAAGATCCCGCACGGCAAGGTCCGCACGCGCTTCGCTCCCTCCCCCACCGGCTATATGCACGTCGGCAACCTGCGCACCGCGCTCTACACCTGGCTCATTGCGCGCAACGCGGGCGGCACCTTCATCCTCCGCATCGAGGATACCGACCAGGGCCGCCTCATCGAGGGCGCGACCGACGTCATCTACCGCACGCTGGCCGAGTGCGGACTCGACCACGACGAAGGCCCCGACGTCGGCGGTCCCGTGGCTCCCTACATCCAGTCCGAGCGCCGCGACACCTACGGCAAATACGCCGAGCTGCTCGTCGAGCGCGGCGGCGCCTATTACTGCTTCTGCGAAAAGACGGAGAGCGCCGAGGATTCCGGCGAGTTCGACCGCGCGGACGATCCCTGCCGCGACCTGCCGCTTGAGAAAGCAAAGGCCCGCGTCGCCGCCGGCGAGCCCTACGTCGTCCGCCAGCGCATCCCCAAGGAGGGCGCCACCACCTTCCACGACGCCATCTTCGGCGACATCACGGTGGAAAACAAGATGCTTGACGATCAGGTGCTTTTGAAGCGCGACGGCCTGCCGACCTACAACTTCGCCAACGTCATCGACGATCATCTCATGGGCATCACCCATGTGGTCCGCGGCAGCGAGTACCTTTCCTCCGCGCCGAAGTACAACCTGCTCTACGAGGCGTTCGGCTGGGAGGTCCCGACCTATGTCCACTGCTCCCCCGTCATGCGCGACGCGCAGCACAAAATGTCCAAGCGCCACGGCGACCCGAGCTATGAGGATCTCAAGGCGCAGGGCTTCCTGACGCCCGCCATTCTGAACTATGTGGCGCTCCTCGGCTGGTCGCCGCGCGGCGAGCGCGCCGAGCAGGAGTTCTTCACCATGTCCGAGCTGGCCGAGGCCTTCGACATTGCGGGCATCTCCAAGTCCCCCGCCATTTTCGACATCGAAAAGCTCACCTACTTCAACGCCAACTATATCCGCAATATGGCGCCCGAGGACTTCGCCAAGGCCGCCGAGCCGTTCATCCGCCAGAGCGTGAAGAACGAGGCGTACTCCGCTTCCGAGATTGCGGCGCTGCTGCAAGCCCGCTGCGAAAGGCTCACCGACATCCCCGAGAAGGTCGATTTCTTCGACGCCCTCCCCGACTACGACCTCGCGTTCTACACGAACAAAAAGTCCAAGACCGACGCGGCGGTGTCGCTCGAGATGCTGCAGAAGGTCCTCCCCAAGCTCGAGGCGCTGAACGACTGGTCCACCGACGGCATCCACGATATGCTCATCGCGTTCGCGGAGGAGCTGGGCGTGAAGAACGCCACGCTCATGTGGCCCCTGCGCATCGCCTGCGCCGGTAAGCTCGTCACCCCCGGCGGCGCGGTCGAGATCTGCAAAATTCTCGGCAAGGACGAGACGATCCGCCGCGTGAAGTGCGGCATCGAAAAGCTCGGCGGATGAACGAACTCAGCTCCTACCTCCGGCGCACGCTCTGCGAGGCGTGGCGGAACGGTTACGGCGAGGAGGCGCGCCGCGCCGCCATTGTCGCACCGCTCCTTGCGCTCATCGGCTTTGCCGCCGCGTGGTTCTTTCCACAGCTGACCGACCACGTCATGGGCGTGCTCGAGCAGGCGATCGACAGCGCCGGTCTCAGCACCGTCACCGAGACGCGGGACATGGCGGCCGCTATTTTTGCCAACAACCTCACCGCCGCATTCTCGGCGATCCTCTGGGGTCTTGTCCCCTTTGCCTATCTTGCGGCCTTCCCGCTCGGCTTCAACTTCTTCCTGATCGGCGCGCTGGGCGCGTACTATGTACGCAGCGGCTCAAGCCTTGGCGTCTACCTCGTCGGCATCCTCCCCCACGGCATCTTTGAGCTGCCCGCGCTCGTGCTTTTCTGCGCGGCAGGGCTGTACCTCTGCTCGCGCGTGACCGCGCGCGTGCGCGGAGGCAAGGAGGTCCGCATCCTGCGAACACTCTCCGAGGTCTCGACGCTCTTCCTCTATGTCATTCTGCCGCTGCTCGCCGCGGCGGCGCTCATGGAGACCTATGTAACGCCTCGTCTGCTGGCGATGGTGCTCTAATACATCCTGACGCAATGCTACAAATCATAACCACCAGTAAACTGGTGGTTTGGTCTGCCCCTAAAAGGGGCTATT
>OLGA01002389.1_pt1 | contig 13438 bp, 13 predicted proteins | sample 1604881 | NCBI WGS metagenome assembly OLGA01 (sample SAMEA3888896, study PRJEB22519) | human gut metagenome | biome: human gut; feature: human-associated habitat; material: faeces | place: Denmark | collected 2009
AAGGCGTTGTTTTTGCGGCGGTTTCTGCTATAATGCTACTAATATAGATTTGGACGGAGGAGAGAAGTAAAATGGCGTTTTATTATTCCGAGCCGAGCCGCACTTTCGGCGAATACCTGCTGGTTCCCGGTTATTCCTCTGCGGAGTGCATTCCTGCCAATGTGAGCCTCAAAACTGCGCTGGTGAAATATCGCAAGGGCGAAGAAGAGTGCCCCCTGACCATGAACGTGCCCATGGTCTCCGCTGTGATGCAGGCCGTTTCCGGCGAAAAGATGGGCATTGCCCTGGCCCGGGAGGGCGGCGTCTCCTTCATCTACGGCTCTCAGTCCGTCGAGGACGAGGCGGCCATGGTCGCTCGCGTCAAGAGCTATAAGGCGGGCTTTGTCAAGTCCGATTCCAACATCCGTCCCGACGCGACGCTGGCTGATATCCTTGCTCTGAAGGAAAAGACCGGTCACTCCACCGTTGCCGTGACCGAGGACGGTACCGCAGAAGGCAAGCTGCTGGGCATCGTCGCCAGCCGCGATTACCGTGTCAGCCGCATGAGCACCGATACCCCCGTTTCCGAATTCATGACGCCGTTTGACAAGCTCATCACGGCGCCTGCCGATACCACGCTGAAGGTCGCCAACGACATCATCTGGGAGCACAAGCTCAATTCTCTCCCGCTGATCGACGACAGCCAGCACCTGGCCTATATGGTGTTCCGCAAGGACTACGCCCAGCACAAGGAAAACCCCAACGAGCTGCTCGACAAGCAGAAGCGCTATGTCGTCGGCGCCGGCATCAACACCCGCGATTACGCGCAGCGCGTTCCCGCACTGGTCGAGGCGGGCGCGGACGTGCTGTGCATCGACTCCTCCGAGGGCTACTCCGTCTGGCAGAAGAACACCATCGACTGGATCCGCGCGAAGTACGGCCACTCCGTCCGCATCGGCGCGGGCAACGTCGTCGACCGCGACGGCTTCCGCTTCCTCGCCGAGTGCGGCGCCGACTTCGTGAAGGTCGGCATCGGCGGCGGCTCCATCTGCATCACCCGCGAGACCAAGGGCATCGGCCGCGGGCAGGCGACGGCGCTCATCGAGGTAGCCGCCGCGCGCGACGAATACTTCCGCGAGACGGGCGTCTATGTCCCCATCTGCTCCGACGGCGGCATCGTCCACGACTATCACATGACGCTCGCGCTCGCCATGGGCGCGGACTTCCTGATGCTGGGCCGCTACTTCGCCCGCTTCGACGAATCGCCGACGAACAAGCTGCTCGTCAACGGCGTGTACGTCAAGGAATACTGGGGCGAAGGCTCGAACCGCGCGCGCAACTGGCAGCGTTACGACCTCGGCGGCAAGACGGGCCTTGCGTTTGAAGAGGGCGTGGATTCCTACGTCACCTACGCGGGCTCCCTGCAGGATAACGTCGCAAGAAGCCTTTACAAGGTCAAGTCGACCATGTGCAACTGCGGCGTGACGACGATCCCTGACCTGCAGAAGAACGCGAAGCTCACGCTTGTCTCCGCCACCAGCATCGTCGAGGGCGGCTATCACGACGTTACCCTCCGCGCCACGAACGCCAGCAACAACTAAACAGCGCAAAGAACAACAAAAAGCGGTTCCCGAAAGGGAACCGCTTTTTTATGGTTGCTTACTTGCAGAACGTCACGCACGCCTGCGAGGCGGTTTTGCCGTCCAGCTTGACGATGCCGATGCGGCACGTGCCGTCATCGAGTGACTTCTTGTAGACCGTCAGCGCCTCACCCTCGAAGCACGGCGTTGAGTAGTGCAGCTCGACCGATTGAATATTACCGCTCGCGAGCTCCTTTGCCGTGAAGCAGTCGAGAAGCAATCGCACGTAGGCCACGTTGTTCATGTGGTGGCCGAGGTCGATGTCCGTCGACCGCACGGCGTAGTGCGAGAAAAGGTCGGCGTCCTCAAACTTTTCATGGAAGCGCTGCAATTTTTCGGGGATGGCCGTCTCGGCGGGGAAGGGGTAGTCCTTCGGGAAGCCCGAGTCGCCAAAGCGGATGATCTTCTGCTCCGGTCCTAAGATGGCCCACTCGGTCTTGCCGCGGGCAATGACCGCCTCACCGCGCGAGAGTGTGTAACTGCGGTACGTGCGTACGTCGCGCTCGCTGCACGCCTCCGCCCACGTGCGCACCGTGAGTTCGTCCATCAGGTACGCGCGCTCAAAGAGATCGACGCGCGTGTGGACCGTGAGCCAGAATTCACCCTTTTTCGCCATCGCGCTGCTGCCGATGCCCAGCACCTCCGCGTGCTGCGCTGCGATGCCCTGAAAAATCGTAAACGCCGCCAACGGCGACAGCGCGCCCGACGCGTCACAGTAGTCGGGCGTGACGGTAAGACGTTTTTCAAAAATGCTTTCCATGCAGTTCTCCTTTGAATTTGTCGTTTTCTTAACGATAAGTATAGCATGGAATTGGTATTGCCTCAAGCGGACAAATTTGATCGTTCGTTAAAATGTTACGCACATTGTCCCCTGCGCCGCGCAGGGAATGCGAATAAGGGAGGGGTATCTCTTTTCAAAAAAGGGATACCCCTCCCTTACACCCTCCCAGAGAAAATTTCCATTGCAAGCGAGCAGCTCAAAGAGCTGCAATGCTTGCCGATTGCACTTCCTGCGCGCGGCGGAGCCGCGTTGGGTGTTGCTATACGATTTGCCTCTGCTTCTATTATCCGCTGCCGCTCTGCCTATCTTGTAGGAGTGCGGACTAATTTCCGTCTACCGCCAGTCTCCACAATGCGGCGAGCGCAGCAATGCCGCATTCGGCAGGCAGTCCGCCGCCGAGGTAACGTCACTCGCGCCTCACGATAGTAAGGCGCGGTTGCAAGCGGTCACGACTCGCAGGGATTCATGGCGAAGCCATGTACACCGCACTTACATTGCGCAGCGCGTGCAGTTATTCAAGCTGTAAGCTGCCAATGTCGGGGGTCGAGGGGTGCTCCCTTCGTCCTTTCTCTTGGGGGTGTAAGGGGGATATTCTCTTTCCGAGAAAGAGAATATCCCCCTTTGCCGCGTCCCCACACGCTGTGGGGACAGAAGCAGCCCCCCCGCGCTGCCTTCAATACTTCTTATTGTAGTACCAATAAGTCCCACAAAAAATAAGCGACTGCGCGCAGGTCACAAGACACAACACCTGCCCGATGACAGGCTGATCGAACACCAGCAGCGCCAGCAGTCCCGCCGCGAGCTGGGCATAGACGCAGATGAAAAACGTCACGCTGCGCGCTTTATTCGCAACATACACCGTGCGCTCATCCTTGAGCATCGCGTCATAATCCGCAGCCTTTTCCGGGTCGCGGCTCAGGCGGTAAACGCGCAGCAGCCGCACCGCGCCGCAGACAAAGAGGCCGCAGCCAAGACCGTTATAAAAATCGCCCATGTGCGCATCACCGAGCAGAAATCCGATGGCGAACATCACAAGCCCGATGACGGTCACCAGAATGCCGCACTTTTTCTGCTCCTGTAAATTCATACCCTTCATGCCTCTTCCTCCTCAAAAATGAAAATGTCCTCGATCCGCTCGCCAAAGAGCCGCGCGATGCTGTGCGCCAGTAGGATAGACGGGTTGTACTTCCCGTTCTCGAGCGAAATGATCGTCTGGCGCGAGACGCCGAGTTCCGACGCCAACTGCTGCTGCGTCATGCCGCGCGCCTTTCTTCTCTCTTCAATGTGGTTTTTCATCGCTTCTCTCCGTTTTCCAAAGTCAAGTTCGCTTTACATCTGTGAGGATAGCACTGTACGAGTGAAATGTCAAGTGTCTTTTACATTTTTTTGCATTGCTTTTGTTCCTGTGCTTTGCTACAATAAAGAATAAGAAAATTTTCGCAGGAGGATTCTTATCATGTCCGTCAAGATCGCACCGTCCATCCTCTCCGCCGACTTTGCCGAGCTCGGCGCCGGCGTCGAGGCCATTTCTACCGCCGACTACGTCCATTTCGACGTGATGGACGGCTGCTTCGTCCCCAATATCAGCATCGGTATCCCTGTGCTCCAGTCCATCCGCAAGCGCACGGCGCTGCCCATCGATGTGCACCTGATGATCGTGCAGCCCGAGCGCTATGTCGACCAGTTCTGCGACGCGGGCGCGGACCTCGTCACCTGTCATGTCGAGGCCGACACGCCGGAGAAGATCCACCTCGCGCTCGACAAAATTCACGCCAAGGGCAAAAAAGCTGGCATCGTCTTGAAGCCCAACACCCGTGCTGAGGCCGTGCTGCCGTTTCTTGACAAGTGCGACATCGTGCTCGTGATGACCGTCGAGCCCGGCTTTGGCGGGCAGAAGTTCATGGCCGATATGATGCCGAAAGTTTCCGCCATCCGCCGCTACATCGACGAGAGAAACCTTGACTGCGAGCTCGAGGTCGACGGCGGCGTTGACGCCGTGACGTGCAAAACCTGCATCGAGGCGGGCGCAAACGTGCTCGTCGCGGGCTCCGCCGTCTACAAGGCCGCGGATATCCCCGCCAAGATCAAAGAGCTGAGAGGTTAAGTCCATGGAATACTTTCCCGCGGCGCTCGAAAAGCTCGTTGAGCAGTTCGCGCGCCTGCCCGGCATCGGCAGCAAGAGCGCACAGCGGCTCGCGTTTTTCGTGCTGAGCCTGCCCGAAGAGGAGGCCAAAGCCTTTGCCGATGCCATCGTCGACGCCAAGCGCACCGTCACGTTCTGCCCCGTCTGCCGCAATCTGACGGACGGCGGCCTCTGCCCCATCTGCTCGTCGCCGAAGCGTGATGAGCATGTCATCTGCGTCGTCGCCGACCCGCGCGACGTCGTCGCCATCGAGCGCGCGCGCGAATACAACGGCCGCTACCACGTGCTGCACGGCGTCATCTCGCCGATGAACCATGTGGGGCCTGACGATCTGGAGATTAAGCCGCTGCTCGACCGCGTGGCGCAGGGGAACATCGAAGAGGTCATCATGGCCACGAACCCCGACACTGAGGGTGAGGCGACGGCGATGTACCTTGCCCGCCTGCTGCGGCCGTTCGGCGTGCGCGTCACGCGCCTCGCCTACGGCATCCCCGTCGGCGGCCACCTCGAATTCGCCGACGACGCGACGCTGATGCGGGCTTTAGAAGGACGTCGCGACATATAAAAAGCAAAAAAGGAAGGCGAGTCCAAATGGACTCGCCTTCCTTTTGATTTCTTTACATCATTTTCACCGTGTAGTACACCGCGAGGAGGAATGTGCCAATCGCCAGCACCCAGAGGCCGTAGTAGGCGATGCTGCTGACGGCGAGCGCCGCCACGATGGCCAGTGCGCACACGGCGAGCACAGCATAAATGAGCTTGTAGTCGCCGTCCTGCGACACGATACGAAGATCGCCGAGCTTTTTAAGCTTGCCGTCGTTCTTGCCCGCCTTGAAAACAGCGACACCAAGCACCGCGACCACGCAGATCGCGAGGATGCTGCATCCGGTGACAATGCCGCCCCACGTGTCGCTCCCGCTGCCGCGGTGGATGAGGTACATCGCCATCAGCGACGCCGTCAGGCCCACGGCCTGCACGGAAAACTCACGCGGATAGAGCAGGAACACGATGCCGATGAGCATCACGACCGGCACGATCACGCACATCATCGTCGTGCCCTGCGGGTAGACCTTGAGCATCAGGATCGACGACACGGCAAAGAAAAAGCCGATGCATAAGAGCCACGGCGCGGCGGGCGCGAAGCGCGTCCACTTTTTGCGCATCAGCCAGACGACAAGGCCCGCGCCGAACAGCGCGCAGCCGATGTAGTCGATGACCTGAAGCACAGTCATCATCGTGAGCACCTGACCGACGCCGCCTTTGACATAGTAGTTGTTCACCATCAAAAGATAAAATTCAGCAATGACGCCGGCCATGAGCACCGTGATCGCACGATTGACGTTGCGATTGCTTCTGGCCATGCGTTCTGCCCGCTTATCGTTGTTTTTTGCCATCTATCCGAGCCTCCAAAAAAGGTTGTCGTTTTGTAAGCGCCTGCATCAGGCGGAAACATTACATCATAGTATAATAGCAGAACTTCCCCCGTTTGGCAAGGGAAAATTCTTATTCTTGTGCCAGATGCTCCCTTTTTGCACCGCGCTTGCTTTTCTTTTGCACAGGCTTTATAATGTTTCGCATGCAAAAAAAGGAGGTTTTCCCCCATGTCCAACGTTTCGATCAAGCTGCTGCGCGAGGGCGCAAAGCTCCCTGCGCGCGGCTCCGCTTTCGCCGCCGGCTATGACCTTTACGCCTGCCTGGACGGCGACAAAGAGCTCATCATCCCGCCGCACGCGACGGCCATGCTGCCGACCGGTCTTTCCTTTGCCCTGCCGGAGGGCACGTTCGGCGCAGTTGTCGCCAGAAGCGGCTTAGCTTCCAAGCAGGGGCTCCGTCCGGCAAACTGCCTCGGCGTCATCGACAGTGACTACCGCGGCGAATGCTTCGTGGCCCTGCACAACGACAGCAACGAAGAGCGCACCGTGCGCCACGGTGACCGCGTCGCCCAGCTCGTGCTGCTGCCGTTTTTGCCGATGGAATTTGAGCAGGTCGACACCCTGCCCGAGACCGTGCGCGGCGAGGGGGGCTTTGGCAGCACAGGGCGCTGACTCAGAGCACGAACGCCCCGTCCACCGCGAGCACCTGGCCCGTGACGAACGACGCCTTGTCAGACGCGAGATACGCGACCGCCGCGGCGATGTCCTCGGGCTTGCCGAGGCGGCCGAGCGGCGTTTGCTCGGCAAGGTCCTTGAGCGTTTCCTCGCCCAGTACCTTGACCATATCGGTCTCGATGACGCCGGGGGCAACGCAGTTGACGCGGATGCCGCTCGGCGCCAGCTCCATCGCGAGCGAGCGCGTCAGGCCGATGAGCGCGTGCTTCGTGCAGGAATACGTCACCTCGCACGACGCGCCGTGCTGGCCCCAGATCGACGAAATGTTCACGATGCAGCCGCTCTTTTCGTGCAGCATGTTCGGCAGCACCGCCTGAATGGTGTTGCGCGCACCGTTTAAGTTCACGCCGAAGTAGCGCTCCCACATCTCGTCCGTCACATCCTGAAAGAGCGCCTGACCGGCGACGCCCGCGTTGTTCACGAGCAGCGTGATCTTACCGAGTTCGCGCTCGCACTGCGCGACCATGGCGTTCACCTCGCTGCGCTTTGACACGTCCGCCTGCACGGCGATGGCCTCGCGGCCTTCGGCGCGCAGCAGCGTGACAAGCTCGTCGGCCTTGTCCTTTCGTTCATAGTAATTGATGCACACGGCATAGCCGTCCCGCGCGAGCTCCGCCGCGACCGCGCGGCCGATGCCGCGGGACGAGCCGGTGACCAATGCGACCTTTTTCATATGTTTGCCTCCGTCTGTTGTCAATGATCTGTTTCATTATAATTTACATAACGCAAAAATGCAAGCACCGCCGCCTTTTTGGGCAGCGGTGCTTTTTTCCATGCGCTCAGAGAAGCGGCGCGATATAATTGGTCCACAGGGCGCTCAGCGGCATCACGAGCACCATCGCCGGGATCATGTCCGCCACGGGGAAGTTCTGCATCTTGGCGATGCGGCAGCCCGTTGCGATGAGCAGAAAGCCGCCGCAGGCCTTGAAGTCGCCGATCATCGTCGGCATCGTGAGCGGATAGATCGCCTTGGCGGCGAAAAACAGCGCAAAAAACACCGCCGCCTGCGGCACCGCCACGAGCGATGTCACCGCGCCCAAATTGCAGGCAAAGACCATCGCCGTGAAAAAGTCCAAAATCGACTTGCTCAAAAGCACCGTCGCGTTTCCCGTCATGCCCGCGTCAAGGCAGCCGTAAATGCCCGTGCCGCTCGAGCAGAAGAGCACGATGCCCGTCACCAGAAGCGAGAGGTATTCCTCGCGCGGAAGGCCGTCCTCGTCGTCCCCGTTTCTCTTGCCGAGGAGCTTGCCGATGGGCTTTTCCATCAGTTCGCCGCCGCGGCTGATCCACTCGCCCAGATGACACGCAAGGCCGAGCGCCGTGCCCGCCACGACGGCCAGGATCACCGCGGGCATGTTCTGCATCAGCGGCACTGAGCTGATACCCATGCCGATGGCGCACACGCCGAACACCTTGTTGATCTCCGTCGTAAAGCGGGTGGAGAGCTTCTTGCTGAACACCGTTCCCAGAACGCCGCCCAGCGCCACCGCCAGCACGTTGACGATCACACCGATCATTTTTCTTTTCTCCTGACACACAAACACAAAAAGCCGCCGAACCGGGCTTCCCCCGTTCGGCGGCGCTCTTGATCTTGTATTAAGATAACGCAAATTTTTTCGTCTGTAAAGTTTTTTCCGCAGCTTTCCCCTGATCGTGGAAACTTTTTCTCTTTTTCTGCGACTTCTATTTTAGAGGGTGCAGCAGAGATAGGCGCATTCCCCTCCGCCCTCTTGACCCCCATTTAAACATTTCGTATACTAAAAGCGAGCATTTTCCCCTACTTAAAGAGAGATAATAAGGAGAAAGCCCATGAGTAACCTGCCAGGCAAAATCACGGATCCCCATCTTTCCGCGGAAGAACCGCTCACCTTCCGCCGTTGTCTCCGCTTCATTCTGCAAGCCCTGCTGCTGGCCTTCGGCTGCGCAGCCATCATCAGAATTATCGGAATTTTATCTCTTTTCTTTTAGCAAATCCCCCTGCCGCATCCGCGCCATCCTCTACGCTCACGCCGCTTGACCGGCAGTCAAGCGCTTCGTATACTAAAAGCGAGCATTTTCCCCTACTTAAAGAGAGATAATAAGGAGAGAACACTATGAATTGGAAAGAGACCCTGAACCCGTATATGTCGACGGGAGAAGCAACATTTTACAGACGTTTTCTGCACATTCTGAAGCACTTCCTCATCGTGATCGTAGGCGGCGCATTTTTCACCCGCATCGTATCCCATTCGTTTCTTTTTGACCATCTCTACAATCCGGATATCATCTGCGCTATTCTCTACGCCGCCTTCGTTCTCACCTGCATCCTGACCGCCGAAGGCAAACCCTCGTCCCCCAAAGACGATACCTCCGCTGAAAAATAATCATCGTGTTTTGCCCCGCGCTATCAATCGGCGCAGCATTCATCATCATTAGGACTGCACCCCCATCGCGAATTGCCCGACAGGGCAAGAGCGCCCCGCAGTCTCAATCGACGCAGCATCCATCGTCATCAGTCCCGCACTCCATCGCGCATTGCCGCTCCGCGGCAAGAGCGCCGCGCACTCCCAATCGGCGCAGGCACTCCTACCCACACCGTTCCCTCGGCGCTTTTGCGCCGTAAAATGCTTTTGCTGCGCAAAAGCATTTGCGCAGGGGCAATTCACTTGCCCCTGTGCTTTTTAATGCCCTACAGGTTCCAAAAAAGGGAGACACACCACACGGTGTGTCTCCCTTTTTTGGAGCAGGGTACGGGAGTCGAACCCGCCTTAACGGCTTGGGAAGCCGCTGTAATACCGATATACCAACCCTGCGAACAGATGGAGTATATCATATTCTTCGTGTCATTTCAAGGCGAAATATTCATGTTGTCGCTGATTCTTTCATATTCTTTGCCAAACGAAGAAAGGAGCTCCGCCATGAAACGAATGTTCCCGATGATCCTGCTGTTCGCGCTGCTTTTGTGCGTGCCCGTGCGCGCCGACGAGCTCACGCTCGACGCCCCCTCCGCTCTCTTGATGGAAAAGCAGACCGGCACGGTGCTCTTTGCCAAGGATGAACACACGCCGCGCGAGCCCGCGAGCGTGACGAAGGTGATGACGCTGCTTTTAACGATGGAGGCCATCGACTCCGGCGCGCTCTCGTATGACGATACCGTCACAGGCAGCGCGCACGCCGCATCGATGGGCGGCAGCCAGATCTGGCTCAAAGAGGGCGAGCAGATGCGCGTCGAAGACCTCATCAAGGCCGTGTGCATCGTCTCCGGCAACGACGCGGCCGTCGCGCTCGGCGAGCACCTGGCAGGCAGCGAGGAAGCGTTTGTCGCGCGCATGAACGAGCGAGCCAAAGAGCTCGGCATGAACGACACGCACTTTGTCAACTGCACGGGCCTGCCCGCGGACGGGCATGTCACCTCGGCCTACGACATCGCGCTCATGTCGCGCGAGCTCATTTGGCGCCACCCTGACATCCGCCGCTTTACGACGATCTGGATGGACTCGCTGCGCGACGGGGCGTCCATGCTCGTCAACACCAACAAGCTCGTGCGCTTTTACCCCGGCGCGACGGGACTCAAGACCGGCTCGACCGATTCGGCCAAATACTGCATCAGCGCGACCGCGGAGAAGGACGGCATGGAGCTCATCGCGGTCATCCTGGGCGGCAGCACGAGTGACAAGCGCTTTTCTGACGCCAAGGCACTTTTGAATTACGGCTTTGCGGCGTATTCGCTCGTCACCGTCACCCCCGAATCGCCGCTGCCCGCCGTGCCCGTGACGCTCGGCACGCAGAAGACGGTGCAGAGCGTTCTGACGAGTGAAAGCGCCCTGCTTCTCGAAAAGAGCCGCGCAAACGGCCTGACGCAGGCCGTCTCGCTGCCCGAGAGCATTGATGCGCCCGTTGAGGAGGGCGAGCCGCTCGGCACGCTCGACATTTTCGACGCAAACGGCACGCCGGTCGCATCGCTTCCGCTGCTCGCGGGCGAGAGCATACCGCACCTCACGTGGAGCGAGCTTTTCTGCCGCCTGCTCAAGCTCGCGTACTGCGGTGTATAAGTTCTCTCCGTTTTTCACAAAAATCGTTCGCTTTTTTCGTCATTCGGCGTTCATCCGCATAATTTTTGACTACTTTTCGGCAAAACACGCTTTTTCGCTTGACAGAATCGAAAAAAGGTGTATACTGCAAACAATTTCATAAGTCTTGATAGAGGCGCGGCTGACATGAGTAGCCCCCGACAAAAACGGCAGGAGACCGCGGGGTGCGAAAGGGGACGCCGCCGAAGGGTCGATAAAATCCCTGTTTTGTCGATACTTGGGTCGTCGGGAAATACCCGGCGGACTGTCGTCCGGAAGGACGGAGTGCTGTCATGATCGACGCGATCACGAGCCTTGATGTGTTTTACATCGGTTGTTTGATGTTTTTGTGTTAAGTCATGATGGAAATCATGGCTTAATTTTTTGCTCTGTGTTTGTATCACAGGAAAGGAGAAACATCATGCAATTTGTCGGAACCTTCTGGGCGCTCGTGCCCCCCATCATCGCCATTACGCTGGCGCTGATCACCAAGGAGGCGTACTCGTCTCTCTTTATCGGCGTCGTGATCGGCGCGCTCTTCGCCTGCGACTTTGCCCCCGTCGCCACGATCGACATGATCGTCAACGATGGCATCATCGCTGCGATCGCGGACAACGCGGGCATCTTCCTCTTCCTCGTCCTGCTCGGCATCATCGTGGCGCTTGTCAACTTAGCAGGCGGCAGCGCGGCCTTTGGCCGCTGGGCGGAAAAGAACATCCACACCCGCGTGGGCGCGCAGCTTGCGACGTTCATCCTCGGCATCCTCATTTTCATCGACGACTACTTTAACTGCCTGACTGTGGGCTCGGTCATGCGTCCGGTCACTGACCGCCACCAGATCTCTCGTCCCAAGCTCGCCTACCTCATCGACGCCACTGCCGCTCCCGTGTGCATGATCGCGCCGATCTCGTCCTGGGCGGCCGCCGTGTCCTCCACGGCCGAAGACCTCGACACCGGCATTTCCGGCATCCAGCTCTTCATCCGCGCCATTCCCTATAACTTCTATTCCCTTTTGACCTTTGTCTTTGTGCTGGGACTGATCCTGATGCAGGTGGATTACGGACCGATGGCCCGGCACGAACACAATGCGGTGGAGCACGGTGACCTGTTCTCCGGGCAGGAGCGGGTGAACAGCGAGGAGGTCGTCTCTAACCCCCGCAGCCGGGTGATCGATCTGGTTCTGCCCATTGTGATCCTGGTGGTCATCTCTGTGGTGGGGCTGCTGTATGTGGGCGGTTATTTTGGGGTGGACGCCTGGGGCGGCACGGAGTATGCCGGGGACTTTGTGGGGGCTTTCGGCAATACGGATGCCTTTGTGGGTCTGCCTTGGGGCGGAATCTTGGCCCTCATATTCCTGATCGCCTATCTGGTCTGCCGCCGTCTGCTCACCTTTAAAGAGGCGATGGACTGTGTGCCCCAGGGCTTTATCGCTATGGTGCCCGCCATCATGATCCTGACGCTGGCGACCTCTCTGAAAAATATCTCCAACGATCTTCTGGGTTCGGCCTCCTTTGTGGAGATGCTGATGCACAGCGACTTTGCCCAGGGACTGTCGAACTTTCTGCCTGCGGTGATTTTTGTAGTGGCCTGCCTGCTGGCCTTTGCCACCGGTACCAGCTGGGGCACCTTTGGCATTCTGATCCCCATTGTTTCCAATATGTTTGGGGTGGAGGACCCGCTGCTGTATATCGGCATGTCCGCCTGTCTGGCCGGGGCTGTGTGCGGCGACCACTGCTCCCCCATCTCTGACACCACCATTATGTCCTCTGCGGGGGCCCAGTGCGCCCATGTGGTCCATGTGTCCACGCAGCTGCCCTACGCTGTCTCGGTGGCGGCGGTCAGCTTTGTATGCTTCCTGCTGGCCGGATTTCTGCAAAATGCGGTGATCTGTCTGGCCGTTGGCGTGGTATTGATCCTTGGCTTCCTCGCCTGGATGAAACGCCGCCCGGCAAGGGCGTAAGATTGCGGTGAAAGGCCAGGCTGTCGAAAAAGTGGTTTTACCACTTTTTTGACAAGCTGAGGCGGCCCCTCCCATATGGGAGGGGCCGCCTTTTTCGTTGGTGTGGGGTTTAGGTCAAAGATCTTTCCGGGTTTCGATCGCGCTGGAGATATGGAAGGAGATCCACAGGGCCGCCAGACCCACAAGGGGAAATGCGGCAAACAGGAGGAAGGCCTGCTTGTCTGAGACGGAGCCGAGGAAAGAGAGGTCCACTAGACCGTATTTGCTGAACTTGGACAGGGCAAAGACGACCAAGGCGCCGCCGATGACAAACACATACAGGAAGGGCTGAGCGCGCTCCCGCCCCAGCTTGTAGTTGAGGGGCAGCATGAAGGCCGGGATCAGCATCCCGACGCCCAGACAGGCCAGGACGGAGGCCAGTGTCTCCAGCAGCTCTGCCCGCCCCGTCAGGGAGAAGAAAATGCACAGAAGCCCGCTGAGAGCGGCGGAGATCAGCACCAGCAGCAGGAGAAAACCGTATCGGGCCTTGACCACTGTCCGCCGGGAGAGAGGAAGGGCCCATACGCCCCTGTCCCAGCGGGCCTGCTCGTCATAAGCGAAGGCGGACAGGGGCAGCACCAGCAGAATGACCTCTATAAAGCTCAGGGCGAAGGTGGGGGGCAGGGTGCTGGTCACGGCCATGATCAGATAGAAGAGCATAAGAAGAATGTAGGTTTTCAGACTTTTCCGCATAACAAGGATATCCTTTAAAATCAGTCCGGTCATAGAGCATCCCCCT
>OLGA01002392.1_pt1 | contig 13422 bp, 11 predicted proteins | sample 1604881 | NCBI WGS metagenome assembly OLGA01 (sample SAMEA3888896, study PRJEB22519) | human gut metagenome | biome: human gut; feature: human-associated habitat; material: faeces | place: Denmark | collected 2009
AACGCGCCGAAGCTTCCGGGAAGCTCCACCGTGACCGCCTGTTCCTCCTGCCGGGCAGCGCCCGCGGCTTCAAATTCTTCCTCCGCTTCCTCCAGCGCCTGCTCGATCAGGCCGATGACGAATTCCTTTTGGGTCAGCTTCCGGCGGTAGGTCTGTTCGTAGCGTTCCAGGTAATCCTTGATTTTCTGGAACAGTTCCTCGCTGACCTGGAATGCCAATGTTCTCGTTTTGTCCATGTGAATCCCTCCATCCATGTGTTCCCGGATCACCAGTTCGATATACTGGCTCACCGTCAGTTCCTTTTCCCTCATTTCCTCGCTGATCCGGTTGTGCAGATCCAGCGGGATTTTGCAGGTAAGGCCTTTGGTTTCCATTGTCATTCCCCCATAAGATCCTGATACAGGGCGTAAGTTTCTTCGCTGACTGGAATTGTAATATTGTTTGGCCGTTCTTTCCGGATTTCCTGGTCCGCATAATGAATGGTGATGGCCCGTACCGCAGCTTCTTCCAGGGTAAGTCCTTGCCGCTCCGCGTCCGCTTCGATGAGACGGAACAGCTTTTCCGGTATCCGGAAGGTAATTTCTTTGTCCATAGTCCTAAATCCTCCTTTTGACACCAAGTATATCGGAACGCCGTCCGGAAAGCTATCATCAAACCCAACAGCCTTTCAGGCAAAGCAGGCCGGGATTCCAGCATCAGCAATAACGGCTAATCCTCATCCATCAGGGAACCCAGGAACCCCATCATCTCCTTAGGAATGGTTTCCTCCTGCTGCAGCATGGGCTGGGGAGGGACAGCCTTCAGTTCTTCCCGCAGCACCCGGCGCAGGATGGCTTCCAGGTCCTCTTTCTGAACAGTTTCCAGGATCGCATGCACCAGGAAGGCGCTCTTTTGACCTTCCGGCACATTTCGCAGCACCTCCCATGCCTTCCGGTGCTCCGCGTTCCGGAGGTTTGGTCGGAACATAAAGATGGGGCGGCTCATCTGCCCTTCCCATCCCGCGGCATTTGCTCCAAAATGCGCTCGAACCCTTCGGCGTTCACCTTGTCGTCCTCCAGGGCAAAAGCCCTGGACACCCCCTTCCCTTCGCTCACACGCCGCGACACCACCGCCGCCCCGCCTCCCAGCATCACCACCGGCAGAGTGTGCAGGTCAAACCCCGCCTCCATCACCGCCGACAGAAGCTGCCGGGTGTAAACGCCGCCCTGCCGGTCGATGACCTTTTGCACCCCAACGTCCAGGCTGCACCCTTTCCCGGACAGCACCCGTTCGATCTGCGCGTCGGTCACCGATACGCCCAGTTCCCGCCGCACCTGCTCCCGCGCCTCGTCCATGCACCGGATCATTCCCAGCTCCAGGCTCCGGCAGGCTGCGGCGTTTGGAACACCGTTGTCCAGCCGCATGAGATCCACCGTCCAGCCGCCGATGTCCATCAGCAGCACAGAAGGCTCGTCCCGCAGCAGGTTGGGGAAGAGGGCAAGGGCAGAGTACCCCTGCGGGAACAGCTTCACGTCCGTTATGGTCACACAGTGGGGGACGCCCTCGAACCGGAACTTTACCGGCTGGGAAGAGCGAAGCAGGTATTCCCGGAACGATTTCTTCTCCCGCCCAAAATTTGCCAGCGGCAGTCCCGCGGCTATGGTGACAGAGCACTCCGGGCTTGCTCCGCGGTGCTTCAGTTCCCTGGCGATGGCCGCCAGGGTCAGCAGGTAGTAGCTGTCGTTTTCCGTTTTGTCCCGCAGGATCGGCTGTCGGCCTGTCCCGCAGACAAAAAATTTCCCGTCCGTTTCCAGGGTGTCCTGCAGGGTGTATGGCTCGTGGCTGTAAGCCGTGACCCCTGCCGGAAACGAAAAATTTTTGGTTTTGATGGCGTAGTAGCCATGATCGATACCGAGGTTCATGTTTTCAACTTCCTTTCAGAAATTTGTGGAAAAATATATTTACCGGCTGGGAAAAGAAACGTTCCTTTCCCAGCCGGTAAGTTTCTGGGGATTCAGGGAGAGAGTGTGAGAGAGGGGGAAAGGGGCCAGGAAAAGCAAAACCCCGGCTCCTGCCGCCACAGAAACCGGGACCTTAAAAAAGGGCGCACTTCCCCCTGGAACCTTACGCCTTTGAAATACGCCCTTTTCATTTGGGCAATCTATCTATATTCAGGCCGGAAACTTCTACATCCCCGGCACGGATTTTTTTCTGAAAAAATAGGGCAAAACGAAAAAAGCGGAGCCAAATCCTGAAAAACTCAGAATCTGACTCCACTTTTTGCTTCTTTTTCGGTTAGATCAGGGGGTGACAGTAATGGAACAAGCTTCCTGTTTCGCGACGCAAAAAAGCCCGCAAACCCCCATAAAACCTAAGAAAAAAGTGGCCGACAGTAAAATCGACCACTAAATCTGGTTGCGGAGGCTGGACTTGAACCAACGACCTTCGGGTTATGAGCCCGACGAGCTACCAACTGCTCCACTCCGCGATATTTTTTCTGCCACTTAAGACAGCTTTTATATTATAGCACGCCGTTTCTCTCCTGTCAAGAGGTTTCACGAAAGTTTTTTCTCCTATCGGTTTCGGAAAAAGTCCTGATCCGCCCCCTCCGAAAATCGGGCATCTTTCACAAGCCGGCAAAATCGTCCCTTCGCAGGATACAGCTTCTAAAAGATTTTTCTCAGGAAAAGACATATTTCATCTGATCCTTTTGCTAAAGTCCGCCAAAAGCAGCTGAAGACTCTCATCGTTTTTTTGCAAATTCACCACAAAAGTTTTGCAAAAGCCCCATTTCAAGGGCTTTCTCCGGCTTTGCAAAAAAGCAATAACCCCCTGCAAAAAGATTGGTCTTCTCTTTTGAGGGAAAGGATGCTATGATACTGATATACTCTCCGGACAACGGAGACAATCCACTGGAAACAAGAAATGAGGGTGAATGTCGTTGCTGAAATCGAAATCAACCCGCAGCGTGCCGACTGCTGCCGCCGGTAGTAAAAAGAAGAGCATCTGGAGGCGGATGGTAAAGGACTACCAGCTCTACCTTCTGGTGCTGCCAGCCATCATCTGGTACATTGTTTTCGCATATGCCCCCATGTACGGACTGCAGATCGCCTTCAAGGACTACAGCGGCGCCATCGGCATCCTGGAAAGCCCCTGGGTGGGACTGAAGCACTTCAAGAGCTTCTTCCGCTCCTATTATGCATGGTCGCTCATTAAAAATACGATCGTTCTCTCCCTCTACTCCATGCTGGCAGGGTTTCCCATCCCGATTATCCTCTCCCTGATGCTCAACGAGCTGAAAAGTCCCGGATACAAAAAATTCGCCCAGACGGTTCTCTATGCACCCCATTTTATTTCGATTGTCGTTTTGGTTGGTATGCTGAACCTCTTTTTCTCTCCGAAGGGCCCCATTGATACCCTTCGGGTCTCCATGGGGCTGCAATCGGTCAATTATCTGACCTCCGCCACTGCTTTCCGGCACTTGTATGTCTGGTCCGGCGTGTGGCAGGGCGCAGGCTGGGGCTGCATCATCTATCTTGCGTCCCTATCCAGCGTAGACCCGGGGCTTCACGAAGCAGCCATGATCGACGGCGCCTCCCGGCTCCAGCGGATCTGGCACATCAACATTCCCTGTATCCTTCCCACAGCTACCATTCTTTTAATCATGAACGCCGGATCCCTCTTAAGCGTAGGCTTTGACAAGGTCTTCCTGCTGCAGAACGACCTGAATAGGGACTCCTCCAACGTCATTGCGACCTACATCTATACCCGGGGTCTCGTAAAACAGGACTATAGCTTCTCTACGGCAGTGGGTTTAATGAACAATGTCATTAACTTCTTCATGGTGCTTCTGGTGAACAGGATCGCCAAAACACTGTCCGACACCAGCCTGTTCTGAAAGGGGGAAACGATATGGCAATCATCAAAGAAACCCGGGGCGATAAGGTCTTCAACATCGTAAATCTCATCCTCGTCACCCTTTGCGTGCTGCTGGTGCTTTACCCGCTCTACTTTATCCTGATCGCCTCTTTCTCGAATCCCAACCTGGTGGCGGCGGGAGAAGTCTGGTTCTATCCCAGAGAAATGACGCTGGATGCCTACAGAACGGTCTTTAAGAACAAGGACATCGTCATCGGCTACCTGAACACGATCTTTTACGCCGTTTTCGGCACCCTGTTCAGCCTGGCCATGACTCTCACCGCCGCCTATGCGCTTTCCAAACGGCACTTCATCGGCAGAAATGTCATCATGTTCTTCTTCGCTTTCACCATGTACTTCGGCGGCGGCATGATTGCCAGCTATTTGAACATCAAGAATCTGGGGCTTTTAAACACCCGCTGGGTCATGATCATCCCCACAGCCATTTCCACCTACAATCTTATCGTCTGCCGCACCTTCTTCGCAAACGGCATACCGTCAGAGGTGGAGGAAGCAGCCATCATCGACGGGTGTTCCACCTTCCAGGTCTTCGTCCGGATCGTGCTTCCCCTGTCCAAGGCTCTGATCGGCGTTATGGCGCTCTACTACGGCGTCGCCCAGTGGAACTCCTTCTTCAACGCCCTGATCTATCTCTCCAACGCCCGTGACAAAGTCCCGCTGGCTCTGGTCCTGCGAGAGATTCTGGTTCTCAACACCATGAAGGCAGCCATGGGCGGATCCATCAGTGAAGAGCTGGCCCTCTATTACGCAAACCTTGCAAACCTCTTAAAGTATGCGCTGATCGTCGTCAGCGCCGCCCCGCTGCTCATCATCTACCCCTTCCTGCAGAAATACTTCGATAAGGGCGTTATGCTGGGCTCCATCAAGGGCTGATCCATCGGTTCAAACGGCGCCGGAACCCGGTTCCGTTTCAATATGTTCGACAAACGAAAGGAGCGTCAACCATGAGTAAAAAGGTTTTTGCAGCCATTTTTGCAGCGATCCTCGCAGTCTCCGCCTTCAGCGGATGCGGCGACAACGGCGGGAGCAGCACTCCCTCCAGCAGCACCCCTTCCTCCTCCTCCGGTTCTTCCACCCCCGCTTCGGGAAGCGATGAGCCCTACACTCCCACTTACCCCATCGTCAGCGAGCCGGTGACCTTCACCGCAGCCTCCTCTTTCGACAATATGCCCAACACCCTCTGGTACAATGCTTACGCAGAAGCTACCAACGTAAACATCGAATGGACTTACTGGTCTGACTGGGAGACCCAGATGGGCATTGCTCTGGCCGGCGACAGTCTGCCTGATTTCGTCTTCAACCTCTACATGAGCGGCACCGACAAAGCCTCCATCGAACAGTATGGCAAGGCCGGCACTCTGGTGGAATATGGTCAGTATCTGAACATCATGCCTAACCTCTCCGCCATGTTTGAGCAGTATCCCGAGTCCAAGGTTGCCTGCGTCAACGAGGATGGCACCCTGTACGGCTTCCCTGCCTACCTGCAGACTCCTACTGCCTACGCCGGCACCGTCTACTACCGTACGGATATGTTCAAGGAAGCCGGCGTCAGCGAGCCCACCACTACCGACGAGCTCTTGAACGCAGTGAAAACGCTGCAGGAATACTACAGTGCGAAGGATTCGGAGTTCATTGCGTTTATGCCTTACAATAGCGGCCACGTCACCGGCCATCTGGCTTACTGGCTGTTCCCTGCCTTCGGCGATGCCGTTGACATGGATTACGGCACCACCGACGGAAAGACCGTCGCCTACAATCGGATCAGCGACCAGTACCGCCACATGATGGAGTATCTCCATGAGTTGTACATCTCCGGCGGCTACTACAAAGAGTGCTTCTCCGAGGACGGCACCAATACCAAACCCTTGATCATAGGCAACCATTGCGCAATAACGACCTTTGGCACCATGTATTCTCCCGACAATTTTGCCAGCGGCAACTACGATGTGGATATATTTGCCCCGCTGACCTCAGAGTACACCTCCACCCAGAAGTATCCCAAGGCCTACAACTCCCGTATGGCAGCGTCCTTCGTCTCCTCCAAATGCAAAGACGTGGAAACCATCATGAAGTGGATCGACGCCTTCTACACCACCACCGAAAACCCCATCGCCGACGGCGTTTCCGGAATCAGTATGTGGCTGGGCACCCGAGGCGTCAACTGGGATTGGGACGACGATACCCACACCACCTACTCCATCAAAGTCCCCGATGACTATGACGGAGCCGGCACCAACTGGCTCAGCGAGTTCGGCTGCTCCAACGCCTACAACTGCATCTTTATGGGCATCAACAACGGTTCTCCCGGACAGATCTGCAAAGGCACCGGCACCATCAACAAGCTGCTGCCTTACTCGGTAAACGTGTATCCCTCCGCTTACCTGAGCTTCTCTAATGAGGATGCCACCCGCATCGCCGAGCTGACCGCCGACATCAACACCTATGTGGGCGAGAGCTTCGCCTCCTTCATGATCGACGGTGTCACCGACGATTCCTGGAACAACTACGTTTCCCAGATCCGGAAGATGGGCATCGACGAAGTAGTCGAGCTGCAGCAGAAAGCCTACGACGCTTATCTGGCCGGCAAATAACTCTTCTGCAATCCCGAAAAGGCCCCTGTTTTCCGGCAGGGGTCTTTTCCCCTTACGGAAAGGACAGATATCATGGCAAATTACGTGAAAATAAGCCTTCTCTCCCAACCGGCGCTTTCCCATTCTCCCTACAGCGATGATCTGGAAGGGAAAGTGCAGGAAATGCTTGCCTATCTGAACGAAAACCTCCAGAAAGTGCTGCCTGACAAGCCGGATCTGATCGTTGTCCCCGAAGCCTGCGACCGCTTCCCCTCCTTCACCATGGAGGAGCGGAAGCGGTACTACCGTTACCGGGGCGACCGCATCCGGGATTTTTACCGGGACATTGCCCGGGAAAACCGCTGCACCATCGCCTACTCCGCCTGCCGCTTCCTGCCGGAGGAAGAAACCCTCCCCTTCCGGAACTCCACCCAGCTTTTAGGCCCCAACGGGGAGATCCTTGGCATCTACGACAAAAACCATCTGGTTCCGGCAGAATTGGACAACGGCGAGATCGCCTACGGCACTGAAGCACCCATTTTCACCCTCCCCTTCGGACGGGTGGGCTGCGCCATCTGCTTTGACCTGAATTACGACGAGCTCATGCGCCGCTACGCCGCCCAGAAGCCGGATCTCATCCTCTTTTCCTCCATGTACCACGGCGGGCTTTCCCAGGAATATTGGGCATATTCCTGCCGCAGCTATTTTGCGGGAGCCATCTGCGGGGATCAGAGCCGGATCCTCTCCCCCTTCGGTGAAACGCTGGCTTCCACCACCAACTACTACGATTTCGTGACGGGGAAGATCAATCTGGACTACACCTTGGTTCACATCGATGGCAACGCCCCGAAATACCGGGCAGCCAAGGAAAAATACGGCGACCGCCTGCAGATCCATGACCCCGGCCACATTGGAGCAGTAATGCTCACCTATGAGGACACCGACCAAACGGTCATGGACATCGTCAGAGAATTTGACATGGTGCTTCTGGACGACTATTTTAACGCCTGCCGCCGCCACCGGGCTGCGCACATCTGAAAAAAATCCCCCAAGTTCTTTGAACTTGGGGGATTTTTACGCCCAGTATTCTCTTTTTAAGAAAGACGGATTCCTTTCGCCAGCGCCTCCAGCTCCGCAGCCGTCAGCGTTCCCGGCTCCAGCAAGATCTCCGCAAAAACCTTTGCCGACATCGTATCATAGCAGAGAATACAGTCCATCTTCTGATATGGAACCGCAGCAGCCGATTCCGACCCGCTCAAGTCCTGCCAGAGATACGCAGCCAGCGCCACGGCTCCCGTTTTGGAAGAATGAACCACCCGATAGTCCTCATATCCGGCGTGATTCGTCATAGCCATCCCGAAGACCTGCATGGGGATCTGCTCCGTCTTCGGATCCACTGCCGAAAGGACCTCCGGATCATCCGCTGCAAAGGGAAGGAACGTGAGCGACCCCACCGTCTCCCCGCCTTTTTGCAGCAAAAAGAGTTCCTCCCCCTCCGTCAGAGTGATCCCCTCCGGAAGCGGAAGCTCTAACAGCAGCGACGTTTCCCCCCTTAACGGAAGCGAGAAGTCCCCCTCTTCCGTCCGGACTGCCGCTTCCGCCGTCCGCCCGCCGGAAACCACACCGTAGGCAAACGGCTGGATCAGCTCGGTGTAATCGGCCGCATAATCCCGCCAGGCATTTCCCTCAAGCTCCGTCTGATACGCCGCCCGAAGGGTGATCTTTAAAAGCGTCCCCTTTTCCTGACTAAGCGTGCAGCCAATGGATCGTGCCCCTGTGCGGATCTCTTCATGATCCAGCAGCTTTTCCACCTCACCGATCCCCGGCTCCGGAGAATACACCGCCGTCAGGGTCAGAAAAAGCCGGGTCTTCCCGTCCTCCGAAACCGGAATATTTTTAGGGAAGGTCAAATGGACCTGCCCGTTCGCCTCCAGCGTCAGCGTTTCCAGGATCGAATGAATGGTTTCCTCCGCCGTTTCCGGCGTCAGCTCCAAGGCTGCGGAAGAAGCCGGCGCCGGATCCGTCAGGAAGCAAAACGCCGTCACTGCACAAATGACAGCTGCCGCACAGACCGCCCACCTGGCAGGCTTTTTGAAGGACAGCACCGACCGGATCCGCTGCCGGACGCCCACTTCCCCGAAAGCCAGCGGGCAGACAAGGATCGTTTTCCTCCCCTGACTGCAGGAGACCAGCGCCTGCGAGTAGGCTTTTCTCCGTGAAAGATCCATTTCCTTTACCGCCTTTTCATCGCAGGCAAGCTCCAGATCCCGGTCAAAGCAAACATACGCCGCCCAGATAAGCGGATGGAACCAGTAGACTGCCAGCAGCAGATATGCCGCCAGCTTCCAGATCGGGTCACCCCGCTTCAGATGGATCCTTTCATGAGCGAAGATCAGCTCCGTCTCCTCCTCACTCAATCCCCCGGGCAGATAGATCTTCGGACGGAACAACCCAAAAACGAAGGGTGCCCCCACGCCGTCGCAAAGAAAGACCCCGTTCCCCATGGGAACCGCCTCCCGAAGCCGCCGCTTTAGCTGCAGGCAGCGGATCCCCCCGGCCAGAAGGATTCCGCAAAACCCTGCAAGCCAGATCACCCCGGCCACCGCCGCCCAAACGAAAAGCGGGTTCACGCTTTCCCCCGCCTGTGCCGCTGCCCGGTCAAACAGCGGGTTTAAGCTCCGGTCGATGAAAGAGATCCCGCTGTCGATCACCGGCTCCCCGGCAGCACCGTACTGCACTGCATCCAGCTTTACCGTCTCCGCCCGGGGCACCCGGCTAAGAACGCTTTTTAAGGTGGCCGGGCAGCCGAGCCGAAGCCCCACCGCCGCCCAGAGCCAGAGGGTCAGGCTTTTCGGCAGCTTAAAAAACAGCTTCCGCAGGATCAGTACCGCAAGGATCAGCCACCCCGCCGCAATGCTCCGATTCAAAAGGGTCAAAAATACATCCGCCATTGCCTACTCCTCCTTCACCTCGTCGATCATCCTCCGCAGCTCCTCTGCTTCCGCAGCAGTCAGCCGTCTTCCCCTCGTAAACGCCGCCAGAAACGCCGGAAGGGAGCCGTCAAAGGTGTCCTCCACGAACTGCCGGCTTTGCTTCCCGTAAAATTCCTCCCGGCTGAGAAGCGACGTCACCGTCCCTCCGTCATTGCGGAAAAGCCCCTTGTCGCAAAGCCGCCGCAGCACCGTGTGGACGGTCGTCCGCTTCCAATTCAGTTCCTTTTCCCCCAGCTTTACCAGCTCTGAGGAGGTCACCGGCTCTTTCTGCCAGATGATCTCCGCAAACCGGGCTTCTGCTGCCCCCAACTGCACTTCTCCCATGAAAAGATTCCTCCGTTTCACAAGACTACTTTGTGTAGTCTCTAACTATAGACTACACAAAGTAGTCTCATTTGTCAAGTGTTTTTTTGAAATCAGGGAAACCTTGACTTTCCGGGAAAAATTCCGTATAATGAGAATACCTATCTGTATGCTATGCGATCTTTTTTGAAAGGAGCGAGCCTTTTGATCTATCTGGACTATTCCGCCAATACGCCGGCAGACGAAGCCGTACTCCAATGCTTTGTGGAAACGGAGCGCGCCTTCTTCGGTAATCCCAATTCCACCCACCCCGCCGGCATCGCCGCAGGGGAAGAAATGGCACGGGTGATCGACTCCATGGCGACCCTTTTAAACGTCTCCCCGGCGGAGATCCTTCTGACCTCCGGCGCCAGTGAATCCAACAACACCGCCGTCAAAGGCATCGCCCGCTCCGCCCGGCATAAGGGAAAACACATCCTCTCCACCCCCTTGGAGCACCCCTCTGTCAGCGGCTGTCTCACTGCCCTGCAGGAACAGGGCTGGGAAATCGAGCTGCTCCCCATCGACCGGAACGGAAAGATCGACTGCTCGGAACTCCGGGAGCTGCTGCGAAAGGACACCGTCCTCCTCTCCATCACCCTGGTGGACAGCGAATTGGGGACGATCCAGCCCCTTTCCGAGATCCGGGAAATTTTAAAGGACTTCCCCGACTGCCGCCTTCATGTGGATGCCACCCAGGCGGTGGGAAAGATCCCCGTTTCTTTTGACGGCATCGACACCATGAGCTTTGCCCCCCATAAATTCTACGGTTTGAACGGCTCCGGCGTCCTTTTGAAGCGCCGGGATCTTGTTATCGAGCCTCTGATCCACGGCGGAAGCAGCACCACCCTTTACCGCAGCGGCACCCCCGCTCTGGGGCTGGCATCCGCCATGGAGACCGCCCTCCGGCTGGCGCTGACCCATCTGGATGAGCGATACGCCGCCGTTTCCGAAAAAAACGCCCGCCTGCGGCAGTTTTTTGTCTCCTACCCCAAGGTGCAGATCAACAGCCCCGCCGATGCCGTCCCCCATATCTTGAATCTCAGCGTCCCGGGCGTCAAAGGCACGACCTTCCAGCGGGCGCTCAGCGAAAAAGGCGTCTGCGTTTCGGTCAAATCCGCCTGCTCCACCGAAGGCACCCCCTCCCGGGCGGTCTTCGCCGTCAGCCGGGACCGGAAAACCGCTCTCTCCTCCTTCCGGATCAGTTTAAGCCACCAAACCACCGATGAGGAATTATCCGAATTCGAGACCATCTTCGACCAATGCTATCGGGAGCTTACAAAATGAAAAAAGAACTGGAACCCTATCAGATGGTCGAGCGGAGCATTCAGAAGAAATTCCGGAAAGCGCTCTGGAACCCCTTTGTGGCTGCCGTAAAGCAGTACCGGCTGATCCAGCCTGGTGACAAGATTGCCGCCTGCATCTCCGGCGGAAAAGACTCCATGCTCATGGCAAAACTTCTCCAGCAGCTCCAGCGGTTCAGCGATGTGCCCTTTGAGCTTTGCTACCTTGTAATGGATCCGGGCTACAACGAGATAAACCGCCGGAAGATTGAGGAAAACGCCAAACTCCTGAACATCCCCATTACCATCTTTGAGACCAACATCTTCGCCGTGGCCAACAACACCGACCGGACCCCCTGCTACCTCTGCGCCCGGATGCGCCGGGGTGCTTTGTACAGTAAGGCACAGGAGCTGGGCTGCAACAAGATCGCACTGGGCCACCACTTCAGCGACGTCATCGAAACCACCCTCATGGGGATGTTCTACGGCTCCCAGCTGCAGGCCATGCCCCCTAAGCTCCACAGCAAAAACTTCCCCGGCATGGAGCTGATCCGCCCCATGTACCAGATCCGGGAGGAGGACATCCTGGCGTGGAAGCGCTACAACGAGCTGGAATTCATCCAGTGCGCCTGCCGCTTCACAGAAAACTGCACCTCCTGCGACAACGGCGGAGGCGGTTCCAAACGGCAGGAGGTCAAAAACCTCCTAAAACGCCTGAGTCGGGATAACCCCGATCTTGAATGGAGCATCTTCAAAAGCATCCACGCTGTCTGTCTGGACACCATGGTGGGCTATAAGGCCAAAGGCGTCACCCATGATTTTAACGAGATCTACGAAGACCGGGCATAAAAATTCCCCGCTTCCGGAGCCTTTCCCGGAAGCGGGGAATTTTCTTTTCTTATTCGGTGACGAAATATTTTTGGAACAGCGCTTCCGACTTGCGCCGCATGAAGGCCACCTCCGAAGCGTCTGCCTCGCCCTCATAGTATTCCCGCATGATCTCGCCGTCCATGGCGGCCACCCGGTCATGAATGGGCATCCAGTTGTCCATTAAGAACGCCACATACTTCTGGTACCGGTACTCGCCTACCAGCCGGTACTCCTTGGAAATGGTGTCGATCGCCACGGAATACCCGTCCTTCACCGCAGAAACGATGTCCTCCCGCTCATTTTTCCGGGCAAAGACATAGGTGGAGCTGGTGTGGGCGATGGGGTTATGCTCGGTGGAGCCGTGGCTGTCGGTAGAGCCTACCACGGGGAAGACGTTGTTTCTCCGGTACTCCTCATAATAAAGGGAGGTCTGGAGGCCGTTCTCCTCATAGTAGCTCTCGCCGCCCAGCACCTCAAAGGCATCGAAGGGGTGCTTTTTCAGCATATAGAGCGTGTAAGGCTCCGGGATCTGCCACAGGTCGGAAATCCAGTAAGGATGGGCGAAAATCCCCAGACCGCCTCCTTCCCGGATCTTCCGGAACGCCCACAGGCAGACCGCATAGGAGCGCTTGTCCACGTTTTCCGGGCAGTCGGCGCAGTCCTCGGAATTCATGATCTCCTCCACCTGCCGCTTATACTCATCCATGGGCACCATATCCGGCGCCTTCCCGTCCAGCGAACGGTATTTCAAATCGCTGCCCTTATCCTTGAAGTTCCATGAGCTTTCCAGCAGCCCGTTGACCGAAAAAGTGCCGCCCACGTTGACGATATGGACGTCGGTCAGGGGAAGATGAACCTCCTCACCGGGAAGAATGGTCAGAAAAGGATCCGCCGGCGCATAATCTGCTATAGCCTCCAGAGAGGGATAGTACCGATGATGATCGGTAATGGGCATGAAGTCGTAGCCATACTTCCGGTAGTTGGCGCAAACGATGCCCGGATCTTCCCGTCCATCGGAACGGCAGGTGTGCATATGAAAGTCCCCGTGAAGCGGGATCCGGCAGGCCAGATCCGGATTCAACGCATACACCGCCAGCTGCACCACCCGTTTGTCTTCTTTCCAGATCCGGACGTAATGCTCCGTCTCCTCCCCGGCGGTATAGGTGAACCGAAGCGTGTTGTCCGCCCCGGCAGTGACCGTATAATCCGTGTGGTTCCACGCCGTAGCAGGGTCATACACGTTCCCGGAATTGATCCGGTGGACTGTGATCTTGTACTCGCCCTCAAACCGGACGTGCTCCCCCAAAGCCTTCACCGTGATGTCCACGGCCTTCCCTACCGGAAAAACCTTGGGGTAAATGTCATAATCGTAAAGCGTTTTGAACATAGATGTATCCTCCTTGCTCTTCCCGACAAAATCCCGCCGGGTGATGTTAAAAAAAAGGA
>OLGA01002396.1_pt1 | contig 13402 bp, 6 predicted proteins | sample 1604881 | NCBI WGS metagenome assembly OLGA01 (sample SAMEA3888896, study PRJEB22519) | human gut metagenome | biome: human gut; feature: human-associated habitat; material: faeces | place: Denmark | collected 2009
TCAAGCACCACACCGCCATCTGCGAGGGCCACTACAAGGACATCCTCAAGGAAGCCTTCACGACCTACCTCGGCTACGACTGGGTCGACATCGACTGATCTGCAGACACCCCACGCCCCGGGCGGCATTGCCGCCCGGGGCGTTCTTTGGATATTGGCAGCCTACAGACCGAGCGCGTGCAGCTCTTCGGGGGTCAGGGGGCGGTAAGCGCCGGGGGCGAGGGCGGCGTCGAGCCGGACAGGGCCGATGGCCCAGCGCTTGAGATAGAACACGTGCGCGCCCACGGCCTTGACCATCAGCTTGACCTGATGCTTGCGCCCCTCCGTGATCCAGAGCTTCCCGACCGTGACCGGACGGCCGGGATTTTTCAGATATTTCTCCCGGAACCGCTCCGGCAGGTACGCTTCGCTCTCGCCGATGGTGGTGTGCGCGAGCAGCGCGGCCCGTGCCGGGCGCGAGAGCGGCTGGCCCTCCGCGAGCACGACGCCTGTCTCGAGCTGCCGCAGGGCAGCCTCGTCCAGATGGCCGAAGGCGCGGTATTCGTATTCCTTTTCCACGTGCCGCTCCGGACGCAGCAGCCGCACGTCGAGCATCCCGTCGTCCGTAAACAGCAGCAGCCCCTCCGTGTCCTTGTCGAGCCGGCCGACCGGATGCAGCGTCTGCTGCAGCGCCTCCGGGAAGCAGCGCATGACGGTCTCGCACCGCGCGTCCCGCCGGGCGGTCAGAAGCCCGCGGGGCTTGTTGAGCATGTAATACTGCGCCATCCGATCCCTCCTTCCGCTTTTTTGACCATCATACCGGAAGCGGCGGCAAAATGCAAGAACGGCGTACAGGAAATGACGGAAGCGATGCGAAATCCTGCAAAAATGGCCGCCGATCGCTGGATGAATTGTGAAAAAAGCAGAATTTATGAATTTTTGCAGGAACACTTTTCAAAAACGCGTTTCTGTGATAAAGTGTAACAAAAGAAAAACCGACCGGAAGGAAGGACCAACCATGAAACTGACGAACCACGGCGTTTTCCTCTGCGGCGGCGTGCCGCAGAGCAGCGCTTCCATCCGCCCGGAGGACGGGCGGCGGCTGACGATGGCCTACCGCATCCTGCAGGCGCACAACCAGTCCGGCGACGAGAAAAAGCTCCGGATCCGCTTTGACGCCATGCTTTCGCACGACATCACCTACGTCGGCATCATCCAGCAGGCCCGGGCCAGCGGCATGCGGGAATTTCCCATCCCCTACGCGCTGACCAACTGCCATAACAGCCTCTGCGCCGTCGGCGGCACGATCAACGAGGACGATCATGTCTTCGGCCTGTCCGCGGCCAAGAAATACGGCGGCATCTACGTGCCCGCCAACCAGAGCGTCATCCATTCCTACGCGCGCGAGCAGATGGCGGCCTGCGGCGCGATGATCCTGGGCTCGGATTCGCATACGCGCTACGGCGCGCTCGGCACCATGGCCGTGGGCGAGGGCGGGCCGGAGCTTGCCAAGCAGCTCCTCCGGCACACGTGGGACGCGGACCTGCCCGAGGTCGTGCTGGTCTATCTGACGGGCAAGCCCCGCCGCGGCGTCGGCCCGCATGATGTGGCGCTCGCGCTGGTGCAGGCGACGTTCGCCTCCGGCTTCGTCAAAAACCGCGTGCTGGAATTCGCCGGTCCCGGTATTGCCAGCCTGCCCATCGACTTCCGCAACGGCATCGACGTCATGACGACCGAGACGACCTGCCTGTCCTCCATCTGGCAGACCGATGAGGAGACGAAGAGATTCTTTGAGATCCACGGCCGCCCGGAGGCGTATCAGGAGCTCGCCCCCGGCGACGGCGCGTATTATGACCGCATGGTCGAGATCGACCTGTCCACTGTCGAGCCGATGATCGCTCTGCCGTTCCACCCGTCGAATGCCTACCCCATCCGGGAGTTCCTCGCAAACGCAGAAGACCTGCTCGCCGGGGTCGAGGCCGAGGCGAAAAAGCGCTGGCCGAAGGCCGACGTGCACCTGCTGGGTAAGATCCACGACGGCGCGGTCTGGGCCGACCAGGGCATCATCGCGGGCTGCGCGGGCGGCATGTTTGACAACATCGACGAGGCTGCGCAGATCCTGCGCGGCGGCTCGATCGGCGATAGCTATTTCTCCATGAACGTCTATCCCACGTCCGTGCCCGTGAGCCTTGCGCTGACGCGCATGGGCGTGACGGCCCAGCTGCTGGAGACCGGCGCGATCATCAAGCCCAGCTTCTGCGGCCCGTGCTTCGGCGCTGGCGACGTGCCCGCCAACAACGGCTTGTCCCTCCGCCATACGACGCGCAACTTCCCGAACCGCGAGGGCTCGAAGCCCGGCGAGGGGCAGTTCGCGGGCGTGTGCCTGATGGACGCGCGCTCCATCGCCGCGACGGCGAAGAACGGCGGCCGCATCACCCCGGCCGACGCGCTGGACTATGAGCCGGAGCGCCACCCGTATGTCTTTGACAAGACCGTCTACGCCCGCCGCGTCTACAACGGCTTCGGCCATCCGCAGCCCGAGACGAAGCTCATCATGGGCCCGAACATCACCGACTGGCCGAAGATGTACGAGCTCGGCGAAAACCTCCTGCTGGAGCTGGCCGCCGTCATCCACGACCCCGTGACCACGACGGACGAGCTCATCCCGTCCGGCGAGACCTCATCCTACCGCTCGAACCCCCTGCGGCTGGCGGAGTTCACGCTCTCGCGCCGCGTGCCGGACTATGTGCCGCGCGCAAAGAAGATCGCCGCGCTCGAAGCCGAACGCAGAGCTGATTCTTCTCCCGAGGCGCTGCGCGCCGTGCTGGCGCACTTTGGCGACGCCGACGCGCTGATGAAGACCACCCAGTTCGGCTCCTGCGTGTTCGCCAACAAGCCCGGCGACGGCTCTGCCAGAGAGCAGGCGGCCTCGTGCCAGAAGGTGCTGGGCGGCTTTGCGAATATCTGCTACGAATTTGCCACCAAGCGCTACCGCAGCAACTGCATCAACTGGGGCATGCTGCCGTTCACGCTGGATGCGGATACGCCGTTTGATCATCAGCCGGGCGACTGTGTCTTCGTGCCGGACGTGCGGAAGCTGGTCGGGCAGGGGAGTGAGGACTTCCCGGCTATGGTCCTGCGCGCCGACGGGAGCAAAACGCCCCTCGTGCTGCACGTCCGGGGCCTGACCGATGACGAGCGGGAGATCCTGCTCGACGGCTGTCTGATGAACTACTACGCCAAGCGCGGATAAGGAGAATCGCATGGAAAAGATCCAAATGAAAACGCCGCTCGTCGAGATGGACGGCGACGAAATGACCAGAGTCCTCTGGAAGATGATCAAGGACGAGCTGATCTGCCCGTTCGTCGAGCTGAAGACCGAGTATTATGACCTTGGCCTGCTGCACCGCAACGAGACGAAGGATCAGGTCACCGTCGACGCGGCGCTGGCCACGCGGAAATACGGTGTGGCCGTCAAATGCGCGACGATCACGCCGAATGCCCAGCGGATGGCCGAGTACCCGCAGCTGACCGAGATGTGGAAAAGCCCGAACGGCACCATCCGCTCCATCCTGGACGGCACGGTCTTTCGCGCGCCGATCCTGCTCGATTCCATCAAGCCTGTCGTGCGCAACTGGGAAAAGCCCATCACCATCGCCCGCCACGCCTACGGCGACGTCTATAAATCCGTGAGCTTTGCCACCGACGAGCCCGGCGAGTGCACCATGACCTTCCGCGGCGTGTCCGGCAAGGAGCAGACCCTCACTGTCCAGAAGTCGGACAGCCCGGCGGTGTGGGCGGCAGAGTACAATCTAGATTCTAGTATCCGGGACTTTGCCAAATCCTGCTTTGAGTATGCGGTGAATCAGAAGCAGGACCTGTGGTTCTGTACTAAAGACACCATCGCCAAGGTGTACGACGGCCGCTTCCGCACCATCTTCCAGGAGGAGTATGAGAAGAACTATCAGGCTAAATTTGAGCAGTTGGGTCTGAAGTACTTCTACACCCTCATCGACGACGCCGTGGCCCGGGTCATCCGCAGCGAGGGCGGCTATATCTGGGCCTGCAAGAACTATGACGGCGACGTGATGAGCGACATGGTCTCCACGGCCTTCGGCTCGCTCGCCATGATGACCTCCGTGCTCGTCGCGCCGGACGGCACGACGGAGTATGAGGCCGCGCACGGCACGGTCACGCGCCATTATTATAGGTATCTGCAGGGCGAAAAGACCTCGACCAACCCCATGGCGACCATCTTCGCCTGGACCGGCGCGCTGCGCAAACGCGGCCAGCTCGACGGTCTTGCCGACCTTGCGGCGTTTGCCGATAAGCTCGAGGCCGCGAGCCTCGACACCATCCGCGCAGGCGTCATGACGAAGGACCTTGCCGGTCTCGTCGAGGGCCCCGCGCCCAAGGCCGTCACCAGCGAAGACTTCCTGCACGCCATCCGCGCGCGCCTGGAGGCGTAAGAATGATCAGAATCTCCGCCCGGCGGCTTGTCCGCCGTGCGGGGACTTTTTTACGCATTTTGTGCGGCTTGCATATTGTCATTTCGGCGCGTTGTGTGCTAAACTGGAATGTAAAATTTTAAGAGGTAAAAATAGCACAGGAGCGTGAATTATGAGTCAGGAACCGAAAAACAAGGAAGAGGGCTTTATGTACAAGTTCGCCAGCTTCATCGTCGACAAACGGAATCTGATTTTTCTGATCGTTGCGATCGGGCTGGTCTTCTCGGTCTTCTCCCGCAGCTGGGTGCAGGTAGAAAACCAGCTGTCCGCCTACCTGCCGAAGGAGTCTGAGACGTACAAGGGCCTGCACCTGATGGAGGACGAGTTCACCACCTTCGGCACGGCCAAGCTCATGCTGGTGAACGTCTCGTATGACGAGGCGCAGGCCGTCTCCGAGCAGATCGCGGATATCGGCGGCGTGCAAAGCGTGAGCTTTGACGACACCAGGGATCACTACACCAACGTCTCCGCCCTCTACGACATCACCTTCGACTATTCCGAGGACGACGACCGCTGCGAGACCGTCATGAACGACATCGAGTCCGCCCTTGACGGCTACGACATGTACGTCTCCGCGACCTTCGGCGATACCGCGTCCAAGACGCTCGCGCAGGAGATCGGCGTCATCGTCATCATCGTGGCGATCGTCGTCGTGTCGGTGCTGGTTTTGACGTCGCAGACGTATGCCGAGGTGCCGGTGCTGCTGCTGACGTTCATTGCGGCGGCAGTCCTGAACATGGGCTCGAACTTTTTGCTCGGGACGATCTCGTTCGTGTCCAACTCCGTCACGATCGTGCTGCAGCTGGCGCTGTCGGTCGACTACGCCATCATCCTCTGCAACCGCTATAAGGAGGAGCATGAAAAGCTTCCCATCCGCGAGGCGGTCATCGTCGCGCTCAGCAAGGCCGTGCCGGAGATCTGCGGCAGCAGCCTCACGACGATCGGCGGTCTGGTGGCCATGCTCTTTATGGAGTTCCGCCTGGGCTTTGACCTCGGCATCTGCCTGATTAAATCCATCTTCTTCTCGCTCTTTGCCGTGTTCTTCCTCATGCCCGGCCTTCTCATGCTCTTCGGCAAGAAGATCGACGCCACGCGCCACAAGAACTTCGTCCCGAAGATCCCCTTCGTCGGCCGCTTCGCCTACGCGACGAAGAAAATCGTCCCGCCCATCTTCCTCGCGGTCATCATCGTGGCCATGCTCTTCGCCAACAACTGCCCGTACGTCTACGGCTTCAGCTATCTGAAGACCACCAAGCAGTCCGCGCAGCAGATCGCGGACAATATGATCGATACCACGTTCGGCTCGAGCAATATGGTCGCCGTCGTGGTCCCGGCAGGGGACTACACGTCGGAAAAGAAGCTCCTGGACGAGCTCGGGACCTATGACGAGGTCGACTCCACCCTCGGCCTTTCCAACGTGGAGGCCATGGGCGGCTATATGCTGACCGACGCGCTCACGCCGCGGCAGTTTTCCGAGCTGACGGACCTCGACTATGAGGTCGCGGAGCTGCTCTACGCGGCCTATGCGGCCGACGGCGGCAACTACGGCAAGATCATCGGCGGCCTGCCCAAGTATTCCGTGCCGCTCATCGATATGTTCACCTTCCTCTACGGCGAGATGCAGGACGGCTATGTCTCGCTCGACGCCGATATGACCCAGACGCTCGAGGACGCCTATTCGCAGATCACGAACGCGAAAAAGCAGCTGCAGTCCGACGACTACAGCCGCATGCTCGTCTATCTGGACCTCCCCGTGGGCGGCGATGAGACCTACAACTTCCTCGACCAGATCCGCGCCGTCGCGCGCAGCTATTATCCGGACGGCGACGTGTACGTCGTGGGCGATTCCTCGTCTGAGCAGGACTTCAAGGCCTCGTTCTCGCGCGACAATGTCGTCGTGTCTGTCCTGTCCATCCTGATCGTGCTGGTCGTTCTGCTGTTCACGTTCAAATCGGCCGGGATCCCGGTGCTGCTGATCCTGGTCATCCAGGGCAGTATCTGGATCAACTACGGCATCCCCACCATCACGAACAGCCCCCTGTTCTTCCTCAGCTATCTGGTCGTCTCGTCCATCCAGATGGGCGCGAACATCGACTACGCCATCGTCACGACCAGCCGCTTCATGGAGTTCAAGGACAAAATGCCCAAAAAGGACGCCATCATTGAGACCATGAACCTCGCCTTCCCGACGATCATCACCTCGGGCCTCATGATGGTCATCGCCGGCATCCTCATCGGCCAGATGACCTCCAACGCCGCCATCGCCGGTATCGGCGACAGCCTCGGGCGCGGCACCATCATCACGATCATCATCGTCATGTTCATCCTGCCGCAGATCCTGCTTCTTGGTGAGAAGGTCATCGATAAGACCTCCTTCGACGTGCCCACGCCGGTCTCGCAGCACCAGTCCTCCGGCCGCGTGCGCATCGACGGCATGGTCCGCGGCGAGATCCGCGGCCAGATCCACGGCATCGTCCACGCCTATGTCGACGGCGACGTGAACATCAGCCTGCTCTCCGGCCAGACAGAGCCGGACCCCGGCGAGGACACCGACCCGGCGCCTTCGCCGGAACCCGAGGCGGAGCCGGAGCCGGAACCCGGTGAAGAAGCCGCCTCGCAGGACGAACAGCCGCAGGAAAAGGAGGCTGAAGCACATGAAGAATAAGCAGAAAGCCGCGCTGCGGCTGCTCGCGGCGCTTCTGGCGCTGACGCTGCTCGCGCCGCTCGGCCTGACGGCCTCGGCGGCGGACGGCCCGGATACCATCTACATCGATTCCGCCAGCGATTTTGTGAGCTTTGCGAAAAGCTGCGCGCTCGACACCTGGTCGGCCGGAAAGACGGTCATCCTGCGGGCGGATATCTCTCTGGCAGGGATGGACTACACGCCCGTGGCCGCCTTCGGCGGCACGTTTGACGGCGGCGGCCATACCATCTCCGACCTGAACCTCACCGGCAGCTACAGCCCCGCGGGCCTGTTCGCCGTCATCCTGTCCGGCGGCAGCGTGGAGGATCTGAACGTGGCCGGTTCCGTGGCCGCGGCGGGCGACAAGATCGTCGCCGGCGGCATCGCGGGCGAAAACTACGGCCGCATCGTCTGCTGCAGCTTCACCGGCATGGTGCAGGGCAGCGCGCAGATCGGCGGCATCGCGGGCGTCAACCGCGTCTCCGGGCAGATCATCAGCAGCACATTTGACGGCAAGGTGCAGGCAACGAACGCCACGGGCGGCATCGCAGGCCTGAACGAGGGCATCATCCGCCACTGCACGAATACCGGCAGCATCAACACCAACAACGTCGACGCGTCGCTGAGCCTCAGCGACATCCAGATCGACACGACGCTCGATCTTGCCAACCTCACCACCTCGCAGACCTTCCTCACCACGACCGAGACCGGCGGCATCGCCGGGACCAACACCGGCCTGATCGCGGGCTGCAAAAATACCGGCACGGTCGGCTATGAGCACGTCGGCTACAACATCGGCGGCATCGCAGGCTCGACGAGCGGGTATCTGCGCAGCAATACGAACGAGGGCACCATCCTCGGCCGCAAGGACGTCGGCGGCATCGCCGGCCAGGTCGAGCCGTACGTGGCCGTGACCGTGTCCGAAAGCACGAAGGACCAGCTGCAGACCCAGCTGCAGGACCTCAGGACCCTGACCGACCGGGCCACCGCCGACGCAGGCGGCGCAGCGAGCACGCTCGGCTCACAGCTGGCCGGGATGGGCACGTATCTCGACGGCGCGGCCAACGCGGCCAATAACCTCCGCGCCACCGCAACGATCGACGCCGGTGCGCTGGCAGACGGCAGCGTGACCGGCGGGGCCGACCTCACCGTAGGCGACGCCTCCGCTGGTATCGGGGCCGCCATCGGCGCCGGAAAGGACGCGGACCTCACCATCGACACACACCCGCTGGAGATCGGCAGCAGCACGTCCGCCGGGATCGGCGCGGGCGTGGGCGGCTTTGTCGACCCTTCGGATCTTTCTCTCTCCGGCGGCACGGACGGCAGCGGCGCGCTCAGCGCCTCGCTGCAGATGAACGCCGACGCCTCCATGCCGGAGCTGGCCTCCGCCCTGAGCGGTATGGGCGCGCAGATGCGCGCCATCGGCTCGCAGGCGGCGAATCTCTCCACGACACTGCAGAACGACGTGCAGGCCATCAGCGATAAGCTCGGTGAGATCAACGACACCGTCTTTGCCGCCATGGACGAGCTGGAAAACCGCGACCTCGTCACCGACAGCTCGCAGACCGACCCGGACAGCATCACCCTCGGTGCGGTGCGCGCGTGCGAGAATACCGGCACGGTGCAGGCCGACCGCAACGTCGGCGGCATCGCGGGCGCGATGGGCCTGGAATACAGCGTCGACCCGGAAAGTGACGTGAGCCAGAGCCTGTCCTCTTCGGAACGCAAGCAGTACGAGCTGCGCGCGCTGCTGCAAAGCTGCGTCTCGACCGGTGCCGTCACGGCCAAGAAGGACTGCGCGGCCGCCATCTGCGGCCGGATGGACCTCGGCCTTGCAGAGGGCTGCGAGGCCTACGGCAGCGTGGAGAGCCAGAGCGGCGACTATGTCGGCGGCGTGGCGGGCATCTGCAGCGCAGCCATTGAGAAGTGCTACGCAAAATGCGAGCTTTCGGGCGGTCGATACCTCGGCGGCATCGTCGGCAGCGGCGTGACGGACAGCGTCACGGGCGGCGGCAGCACCGTCTCGGGCTGCACCGCGCTCGTCCGCATCGGCGCGTATGAGCAGTACGCCGGTGCGATCGCGGGCAGCGACGCGGGCGCGTTCGCGCAGAACCGCTTCGTCTCCGACGCGCTCGCGGGCCTGAACGGCAGGAGCGTCGCCGGTGCGGCAGAGCCCATCGCCTACCGGACGCTCATGGAAGACGAGGCCCTCCCCGACGCCTTCCGGACGTTCACCGTGCAGTTCGTCGCGGACGGAAATGTCCTCAAGACGGTAGAAGTGAACTACGGCGAGTCGCTGGACGAGAGCGCGTACCCCGACATCCCGGCCGTGGACGGCCAGTACGGCGTGTGGGATCACCCCACGCTCAACTCCATCACCTTTGACACCACCGTCACGGCGGAATACCATACCTGCGTCGACGCCCTGCCGAGCGACGCGCAGCGGGACGACGGCCGCCCGGTCTTCCTGGCCGAGGGCGCCTTCTCCGATACCGACCGGCTGCAGGCGCAGCCGCAGGCCATCACCCCCACCGCCTTCGGTGAGATCTCCGCCAGCGTCCCGGAGGCCATCCGGAAGTATTTCCAGAACATCTCGGACGGCCACGCGCCCGCGGCGCATGTGGCGAAGTCCGTCATCGAGCAGTGGCAGCTGCGGCTGCCGGAGGATGGGGCCGACACGCACACCATCCGCTTCCGCGTCCCCGACGGGCAGAAGGGCGCACCGGATATCTACCTCATGAACGCCAACGGCGTCTGGCAGAAGGCGAAAACGACCAAGATCGGCAGCTATCTGAGCTTTGAGGCCTCCGGCCAGACCGTGCAGATGGCGGCGCTTTCCACCTTCCCCGTCTGGTGGGTGTGGATCGTGCTGGCCGGGCTCACGGCGCTGCTGGTGCTGCTCATCATCCACCTGATCCATAAGCTCGGCAAGACCCGCCGCCGCCAGATGCAGGCCCTGCGCAAGGCCATGCAGGACGAGCAGAACGCGAATGACGCCGCCATCGGCGTACCCGACCCCGACGCGCAGCCCGTGCCGCTCACACCCGAACAGGCAAAGAAGCGGAAAAGCAGGCGCCGCGTCTGGCTGATCGTGCTGCTGGTGCTCGCCGCCGCGCTGACGGCCGGCGTACTGATCTACCGGGCAAACCTCAAGAGCAGCGTCGACGCGCTGCTGCTGCTCAAAAATCTCTCAGCCCGCAAGGAGCTGGATATGGATGCCTCCGTGCAGATGGACCTCGGCGACGAGACGCTGCAGACCGACGCGCATCTGTTCCGCACCCAGGCGGACGGCAAGACGATCCTCTGCATCGAGGAAAACGGCGTGCGGCTGTATTATTACGACGGCGCGATCTATCTGGAAAACGGCAGCGCCTACCGCACAAGCGGCCTGTTCCCGGATTATTCCACGCTCGGCGAGCATCTGCTCGAGCTCTATAACGCCACGGACGTGACCTACGCCCGCGAAAGCGGTGAGGAGGTCTACTCCGTGACCGCCTACGGCCAGGACGCCGCGCAGGCGCTCTCGCTGCTGACACCGACGATCGCGGACTCGCTCTCGGCGGTCGACAGCATCGACCTCTGCATGCACGTGCAGGACGGCGAGATCCGCTCGATCGAAGCCTCCGGCAGCTGCGAGGCGCAGGACGCGGGCGGCGTGACCCAGCCGATGAACGTCTGGGCGGAGCTCACGATCCAGCCCGACGTCCAGACCCCGCACAGCGTCCCCCAGGCCGTCACAGACGCCATGGCGGGCGGCGGCTATCAGGGCAAGCTCGAGCTGACCGAGGACCTGCTGCGCGTGATCTCCGCCGTGTCGGAGCTCGGCAAGCGCGACCCGCTGGCCGCCCGCGTCGGCCTCACCGCCAACTGCGGCCCGGTGATCTTCAATACCTCGCTCGACTACTTCCGCACCACCGAGAATGGCCGCAGCGTCAGCGGCATCCGCGCAGGCAGCGTGGAGCTCTGGTTCACAGGGGAGAAGGTCCTGACGAAGGACGGCAAGACGGCCTCGGCCAGCGAACAGGCGCTCACCAAGTGCGCCGATCTGCTCGACATTGCCTACCGCGCCTGCCTCGAGGGCGGCGTGACGAGCACGCAGACGGAAAACGGCTATACCTACACGCTCACCCTCAGCGCCGACCGGACGCGCCAGGCCGCCTGTGCCATCGCACCGGACGCGGAGAAGCTGAACGTGGAGTATCAGCCCGGCACGATCAGCCTCGACGTGCAGGACGGCAAGGTCACGGCCCTGCGCGTGGAGCTCGGCGGCAGCGTGCAGGTCGCGGCCGTGGATACCCAGGCCTCCCTTGCGGCCCAGTTCACCTTCCGCAGCGATCTGACCGCGGAGGACGTCCGCGTCCCCGCCGCAGCGCTGGAAAAGCTGTAAAAAACGCAGAAAACGCCCGGTATGCAAGGCATACCGGGCGTTTTGCGATTATTTTTCCCAACGGTCGATGAGTGCCTGGATCTGTGCGGTGAAGCGGGTAAGATCCCGGTTCGGCCGCTCCTTGCACCCCTGCGCGACGAGCAGCAGCCGCTGTGCCGCGGCGATGAGCGCGTCAAAGACGCTCTTCTTGCGCGCTGCGCCCTTTTTGGCGATGGGCCGGCCGGCAGGGAAGGCGGTGAGCTTCCCGGCCGCCAGATCGAACTGCGCGCCCGAGAACGGCGCGATGGCAACATACCCCTTCTGCTGCAGCAGCGCCTGGAAGGCCTCGCAGGCCTCGGTGTCGCCGTGGTTGATGAAGACGACCTCGGGCTTGCGCTCGAACGCCTCGACCCAGTTCAGCAGCCCCTTCTGGTCGGCGTGGCCGCTCGTGCCGTGCAGCACGGCGATCTCGGCGTTCACGGCGATATCCTCGCCGAACAGCCGGACCTCCTTCACCCCGTCGAGCAGCGCCCGGCCGAGCGTCCCCTTCGACTGGTAGCCCGCAATGAGGATGATGTTCTCCGCCATCCACAGATTGTGCTTCAGATGGTGCCGGATGCGGCCCGCGTCGCACATGCCGCTGGCGGACAGGATGACCTTGGGCCGGGGATCGCTGTTGATGGCCTTGGAATCCTCCGCTGTGAGCGCAAGCTGCAGCCCCGGGCACCAGATGGGGTTCTGGCCGCTTTTCAGGACCTCCTGCGTCTCCGGGTCAAAGCAGTCGGTATCGCACTGCAGAAAGACGCTCGTGGCCTCCTCGGCCAGCGGGCTGTCGAGGTAGACGGGGAAGCCGTCGTGGCCGTGCACGAGCTTCTTCTGCTTGATCTCGCGCAGCAGGTACAGAAGCTCCTGCGTCCGGCCCACGGCGAAGGCCGGGATGATGACGCTGCCGCCGCGGTCAAAGGCCCGCTGCAGCACGTCGGTCAGCTCGGCGCGCACGTCCTTGGGCTTGTCGTGCAGGCGGTTGCCGTAGGTGGATTCCACTACGAGATAGTCCGTCTCCGCGACCGGCTGCGGGTCGTTCAGGATCGGCTGGTCGATGTTGCCCACGTCGCCGGAGAAGACGATCTTCTTCTCTATGCCGCCCTCCTGCAGCCAGAACTCGATGCAGGCCGAGCCCAGCAGATGCCCGATGTCGGAGAACCGGACACGCATCCCCTCCGCGATCGGCACGATCTGGCCGTACCGGCAGGGGCGGAAGAGCGAGGCCGCGCCCTTCGCATCGTCCACCGTGTACAGCGGCACGACCGGCGGCTCGCCCGCGCGCTCGGCCTTGCGCGTTTTCCAGGCGGCTTCAGATTCCTGGATGTTGGCCGAGTCGCGCAGCATGACGTCCGCCAGCGCGCAGGTCGCGGGCGTGGCGTAGATCCGGCCCCGGAAGCCATCCTTGTACAGCTGCGGCAGCAGCCCCGCGTGGTCGATGTGCGCGTGCGTCAGAAAGACGGCGGCGACGTCCTTCGCAGCCACGGGCAGGGGAATGTTCTCATAGACGTCCACGCCCTGCTCCATGCCGCGGTCGATCAGGTAGCTCTCGCCACCCAGTTCCAGCAGCGTGCAGCTGCCGGTGACCTCGTGCGCCGCGCCGACAAATGTGATCTTCATAGCGGATCCCTCCTTTTTTATCAGTATAGCACAAACTGCCGGAAGTGCAAATACGGCGCGCCGCCCCGCCCGAAAAAATATTCCGCGTTTTTTCAAAAAGTTCTTGACTTTTTGGCGCTCTTCGTCTATAATCAGCCTTGCTGTTTGAGTTGCTGGTATAGCTCAGCCGGTAGAGCAGCTGATTTGTAATCAGCAGGTCGGGGGT
>OLGA01002397.1_pt1 | contig 13399 bp, 13 predicted proteins | sample 1604881 | NCBI WGS metagenome assembly OLGA01 (sample SAMEA3888896, study PRJEB22519) | human gut metagenome | biome: human gut; feature: human-associated habitat; material: faeces | place: Denmark | collected 2009
GCACGCGCCGTTTATGAGCAGCTCGCGGATGTGGCTCGCCGAGGCGAAGCCCTCCGCCGCGCCGCCGTCGTGTCCGACGCCCCTTCGCGGCAGCGCCAGCGGCATCAGCGCGGCGGCCTGCCGCGCGATGGCCTTGCAGTATTCCACGCCCAGAATGTCGTTCGGCTGCGCGAGCACCGCGGCACGATCTCCAAGCAGTTCGCGCGCGGCAGCCTCCCGCGCGGCGGCGAAGGAGACGCCCTCCTGTAAGCCCTGACGCAGATACGCGGCAAAGGACTCCGATTCGAGCGCCGCCGCCACGGCTTTCAGCGTTTCCGTGTCGCCGCCCTCGCTGCCGAAGACCAGCGTGTCCACCGCGCCGGTCGCCGCCAAAACGCCCACGCCGCCCGCGGCGAAGCCCTCGGCGGACGCGATCGCCCACGGCAGCGGCAGCTCGAGCACGAGGTCGGCGCCGCCGCGCACGGCGGCCTCCGCGCGTGCGTGCGTCCGCATGACGGCAAAATCGCCCCGCTGGACGAAGCTGCCGCTCATGGCGCAGACGACGGCTGTGTCCGCGCCCAGCTGCGCGCGCAGCTCGCCGAGCTGCCAGGCGTGGCCGCGATGGAATGGATTATACTCACTTATGATACCAGCAGTCCGCATAAAAATCATCTCAAAATGGTTACAATTTTGGCTCCTGCAAAAAAATTTATGGTTGTCATCACGGAAATTTTTGCTATAATAAAAGGCGTATGTATTGGTCCGTTGGACAAATTCCCACAATTCCCATCTCTATCTTACCTGAAATTGGGGCACATTGCAAGACGCCGCCCCCTGGAAAACGGAGGAAACAACATGAATGTTCTGGTCATCAACGCAGGAAGCTCTTCCCTGAAGTATCAGCTTCTCAATCCCGCCACCGGCACGCTGCTCGCCAAGGGCCTTTGCGAGCGCATCGGCATCGACGGCAAGTTCACCTACAAGCCCCAGCTCGAGGGCAAGGAGGCCATCAAGGCCGCTGACGTCGCCATGCCCACCCACAACGAAGCCATCGCCGCCGTCCTCAACGCCCTCGTGGACGAGAAGAACGGTGTCATCGGCTCCATGAAGGAGATCGACGCGGTCGGTCACCGTGTGGTCCACGGCGGCGAGAAGTTCGCCAAGTCCGTCGTCATCACCGACGAGGTCATGGCCGCCATCGAGGAGTGCAATCCCCTCGCGCCCCTGCACAATCCCGCCAACATCATCGGCATCAAGGCCTGCCAGCAGCTCATGCCCGGCGTGCCCATGGTCGCCGTGTTCGACACCGCCTTCCATCAGACGATGCCTCCTGTGGCCTACACCTATGCCATTCCCTATGAGTATTACGAGAACGACAAGGTCCGCCGCTACGGCTTCCACGGCACCAGCCACAAGTATGTGGCCTCCCGCGCCGCCGATATGCTCGGCAAGCCCATCGAGAGCCTGAAGCTCATCTCCTGCCACCTCGGCAACGGCTCCTCCGTCACCGCCGTGGACGGCGGCAAGAGCGTGGAGACCTCCATGGGCTTCACGCCCCTCGCCGGCCTGCCCATGGGCACCCGCGCGGGCGACATCGACGCCGGTATTCTGGAGTACCTGATGAACAAGTACGGCTACTCCATCGGCGAGATGCTGAACATCCTCAACAAAAAGTCCGGCATGGAGGGCATCTCCGGCGTTTCCTCCGACTTCCGCGATCTGGAGGAGGGCGCTGAGAAGGGCAACGAGCGCTGCGCGCTCGCCCGCGAGAAGTTCGCCTACGAGGTCAAGAAGCTCATCGGCGCGTATGCCGCCGTCATGGGCGGCGTGGACGCCATCATCTTCACCGCCGGTGTCGGTGAGAACGACGCGCTCGAGCGTATGCAGATCGCGTCCGGTCTGGAGTACATGGGCGTGAAGATGGACGAGGACGCCAACAACGTCCGCGGCGAGGAGCGCGTGATCTCCGCCACGGATTCCAAGGTCAAGGTCCTGCTCATCCCCACCAACGAAGAGCTGATGATCGCCATGGATACCGCCTCCCTCGTCGGCTGAGGCAAAAAGCAAGCGGAATAAAAGGAAGCAGATGCAAAGCATCTGCTTCCTTTTTGCGTTATTCCGCAGCCTCCGGCCGCGGCTTATCCCACGGGAGCGGGAGCCTCTGCACAAGCCCGATGAGCTGGCCCGAAATGAGCACGGTCAGCAGCGAGTAGCCGATGCGCCGCAGCGGGATATAGGTCAGCGACAGGCCGAGCACCACCAGATCGGTGGAGAGATAGGCCCATTGGATGCCCATGCCCGTGACGTGCGCGATGCACATGGCGAGCGCGTCGTCGCCGCCGGAGGCGCCGCCCGCGCGCACGGAAAGTCCCGCGCCGACGCCGACGAACAGCGCGCCGACCACGGCGGCGAGCAGCGGCATTTCGGCCAGCTGCGGCCAGAGCGGCGGGAACAGCTCGTAGAGCTTGTAGGGCAGCGAGAAGCCCACGGTCGCGATGAGCGAGTAGGCAATGAAGCTGCGGCCCAGCAGCCGCCAGCCCCAGCCGTAGCACAGCAGGTTCAGCACAAAGCCGGAGACAGCGGGGGAGAGGGAAAACCAATGGTCGAGCAGCAGCGTCGCGCCGAGCACGCCGCCCTCGGTGATGCCGGAGACGGAGTGGACGTGGTAGAGACCGAACGCCAGAAACGCGCTGGAGAAAAACGCCATGCAGCAGCGCCAGCGCTCCAGGCCGCGCACGGTGGCGCGGCACTCGTTCCAGAGGCCGCGCAGGGAGGGGGAAGACAAGCTAAAACCTCGCGATCTGTTGTGGATTTGGCGGCTCAGGCGGTTGTTTCACGCACAAAGCCTTCGGGGTAAACGGTGAAGTCGTACACCGTGCCGTCCTCGGGGACGGCGAGAGAGCCGTCCCGTAAGCTGAGAAAGGGCTGGTAGATGATGGCTGTGCCGTCCGCGGCGGTGACGGTGACCTGCGTGTTCGGCATGATGTCGCTCTCGTTGGCGATGAGATACACCGGCGCAGCGCCGTTGCCGTGATAGAGGAGTTCGCCGGCCTCGGGCAGCTCCGCGCCCTCGGTGAGCCAGCCGTATTCGTTCACGGCGACGTCCGCATTTTCATCGGCGGGGACGATGCAGTAGATGTCCCAGCCGCCGGGGGCGATGACCTGCTCCGCGGGGATCTCACGCAGGAAGGGATAGGCGGTGAGACAGTCCGCGCCCTCGAGCAGGGCGGTCAGGTCGGTATCCGTCTCGCCGTTGGTCGAGCCGAGGTAGGCACAGCCGAGCACCGCGCCCGCGGCGCGGATGGTCTCGCGCAGGTCGGCGAGCGACTGCTCCGCCTCACTCGGCGCGGGGGGATCGGGAGTATCGGGGGTGTCGGGCTGCTCGACCGGCGGCTGCACGGAGGGGTCCTCCGCCGGCTTTTTCCCGCCGCAGGCAGTGAGGGTGAGCAGCAGCAGCGCGCTGAGCAGCGCGCAAAGGATTCGTTTCATGGGAGATGTTTTCCTTTCGGGGATTCAGAATTTTCCGCCGGAGTGCGAGAAGCCGCCGGAGTTGACGGTCGTGCCGCCGGAGAAGCTGGGGCCACTGTCGTGGTCGTCGGACTCCGTCTTGATGGGCGTGCGCACCTCGGTGGTGTGGGTGAAGCGATCCTCGCGCGCAGTGATCTCGGCGCCGCCGGAGACGGTGTAGCGCGCGGCCTCGGTCGCGCGGCGCACGCTCTTGAGCTGACGCTTATAGACCGCGCAGACGATGAACGCCACGATCAGGCCGAGGGGCAGACCGAACCGGAAGGCCATGAGGGCGGCAAAGAAGAGCTTATCCCCAAAGCTCAGCGGTTCATATTCCTCCTCGGTTTCGTCGGACGGCTCCACGTCGATGGGGGTGCCGTTGGCGTTGGCCTCGAGGTAGCGGCCGCACGCGGCGATGTAGTCCGCGAAGCCGCCGTACCAGTCGTCCTCACGGAAATTGTCGAGGAACTCGTCCTGCATGATGTACTTGCCGTAGTCGGTGAAGGCGGCGTTGGCGGTGTCGCCGTGGGCGAGCATCTGGAAATCGCGCTCGGCCATGCTCAGCGCGAGCATGATGCCGTTGCTGTCGTAGGAGGCGGCAAGCCCGAGCGCATCCCATGCGTATTCGGTGAAGGCGGCCATGCCGGTCTCACCGGTCTCCGTGACCGCGTCGGGGTCGATGTAGTCCGCCATGTCGTCGACGGTCACGACGTACACGCCGCAGCCGTACTGCTCGCTCACTGCCGCAGCCGCCTCGTTGAGCGTATCGTACTCCTCCTGGGTGAGCAGGGCCGCGTCGTCGTAGACGTACACGCCGCTGCTGTCCGCCGCGGCGGACACGCTCAGCGACAGCGCGAGGACGAGGGCGAAGAGCAGGGAAGCATATTTCTTCATCATCATGCCACCTCCTTACAGGTTCAGGAGCAGTCCGGCAGCCATCACGCCCAGCATACAAAGACCGGTGATGGCGGCGAAATGCTTCCAGTACAGTCCCTTGTCGAGCGGCAGGTCGCCGACGAGCTTGCCGGTCTGGCCGTTCATGGCGAAGAGAAAGCTCTTGCCGTTCCACTTCGTACTCAGCAGCCACACGGGCATGAGCGCATAGTGGACCTTGCCGCGGTGGAGCGTGACGTTTCGGCTCTCGACCGTGCAGGAGGTGTAGTTGCCGCGGGCGTCCTGCTCCATCAGCTCCACGGCGCTCGTTTCGCAGCGGCTGTCCGCGCGTTCGGCGCAGTCCTGCACGGAAACGTCGTACTTGTCGGCGAGGAAGCCGGGCAGATACGCCGTGGAAAAGGGCTTGAGCTCCTTGTAGTCGAAGGGCTCGATGGCGTCCATGTGGTCGTCAGGCATCTTGCTCGAGGCGTCCACCGGCACGCGCTCGAACCGCACCGTGCCCGCGCGGCGCACGTCGTAATGGTTCGTGACGGTCACGTTTTCACGGGCGGTGGAGTAGCCGCTCACCTTGGTGCCGTGGCAGCGGACGTCGACCTCCGCGCTGCCGTCGTAGAGCCAGAAGGGGACGTAGACGCCCTTGACCTCCTCGATGTGGTTCTCATTGGAGAACGCCTTCGGCAGCAGCTTCTTGCCGCCGTAGTGCTTTTTGAGCGCCGCGACCGCGGCGGCCTTATCCAGCTTGAAGGGCAGCACATAGTCGGGCTTGAGCGCGCCGCTGAACTGCCCGGGCACGATGGTGTTGTTGCCGCAGTAGGGGCAGGAGGTCGCGCTGGTCGTCTCGTCGCAGATCAGCTCCGCGCCGCAGCTCGGGCAGGAATAGACGCGCAGCTTTTCCGCGTCCGCGCCCCAGTCGCTGCCGGAGGCGGAGGTCCATTCGCCGTCCGCCGCGGCCTGTTCCTCCGCCTGACGGAACGCGCCGGCAGCCTGCGCGTCCTTCTCGGCGTAGAGTTTTTCGATCTCCGCGACCTCGTAGCTCGAGCCGCAGAAGTCGCATTGGAGCTTGCCGGTCGCGCTGTCGAAGCGCAGCGGGCCGGTGCAGGCGGGACACTTGTAATTGGTCACCTGATTTGCCATGCTTTTTTCTCCTTTTTCAGACTTGTCATAAGGTCGGCAGGAGCCTGCCACGCAGCGCGGCAGGCCCGATCATACCGTTTTATCGTTTGTGGATCGCTCAGGCTCTGGGCTTGCCGCAGTTGGAGCAGAACTTGCCCTTGTTCACGGTGCCGCAGTCGCACGTCCACTCGCTCGCGGGCGCGGGCTTGCCGCACTCGGAGCAGAACTTGCCCGTGTTCCTCGCGCCGCACTCGCAGGTCCATTCATTCGCCGGAGCGGGGGCGGGCTTGCCGCAGTTCGCGCAGAATTTGCCCGTGTTGCCCGTCTGGCCGCAGCTGCAAGTCCAGCCCTGTACGGCTGGGGCCGCAGCGGGAGCCGCCTGCGCCTGCGCCGCCTGCTGCTGCGCGCCCTGCTGATAGAGGGTGCCCATCTGCGCGCCTGCCATGCCGCCGGCCATGCCCATGCCCATAAACGCGCCGACCGCGCCGTTCGGGTTCGCCGCCGCCGTCTTCATCGCGTCGCCAGTCGCGCCCGCGAGATGCGCCGCCGCGCGGGTCGGGTCCATAAACGCCGCGTTGCGCTGCATCTCCTTGATCATCTTCTCGTCTTCCTCGTTCGCCGTGACGGAGGAAACGCCGAAGGAGACGACCTCGATGCCGCGCAGATCGCGCCACTTGGCGCTCAGCGCCTCGTTGAGCGCGTCCGCCAGCTCGACCGTGTGGCCAGGCAGCGCGGAGTAGCGGATGCCCATTTCGCTGATCTTCGCGAACGCGGGCTGGAGCGCGGTGAGCAGCTCGGTCTTGAGCTGGCTGTCGAGGTTCGAGCGGTCATAGTCCTCGCTCACGTTGCCGCAGACGTTCGTGTAGAACAGCAGCGGGTTGGCGATATGATAGCTGTACTCGCCGAAGCAGCGGATGCCCACGTCGATGTCGATCGCCGCGCGCTGATCCACGACGCGGAACGGAACGGGAGACGCCGTGCCGTACTTGTTGCCGATGAGCTCCTTCGTGTTGAAGTAGTAGACGCGCTGGTCCTTCGGCGCTTCGCCGCCGAAGGTGAAACGCTTGCCGATGTTCTTAAAGACAGCGCCGATGCTGTCGCCGAGCTTGCCCGAGAAGATGCTCGGCTCGGTGGAGGAATCGTAGAGAAATTCGCCCGGCTCGGCGCAGACCTCCACGACCTTGCCCTGCTCGACGATGAGCATACACTGGCCGTCCGCCACGGCGATCATTGAGCCGTTGGTGATGATGTTCTCGTCGCCCTTGTAGTTGCTCGAACGGCCCGTGACCTTCTTGTGGCCCTTGGTCGCCAGAATGTTTGCGGGCATCGCTTCACAGTAGAAGTATTCCTTCCACTGGTCGGCCATCACGCCGCCCGCGGCCCCCGCGATCGCTTTGATCAGTCCCATAGTTCTTTTCTCCTTTTTTCAAATATTTCTATATTTTCAGGTCAATATCGGTACGCCTTATTTTAGGCGGCTTCCACATTCCGGACAGTACACAGAAGGTCTTCCGTCCGTGGGCTGCCAGCCGCACTTCCCGCAGGCCGCAGGGCGCACTCCGCCGCATTCGGTGCAGAAATTCCCCTCGTTTTCCGTTTTGCAGTCGGGACAGACCCACACCCTCGCGGATTGCTCCGGCTGCTCGGACCTCTCAGTATAGATTACATCCTTCCCGCTGCATTCCGTGCCGTCCTTCGTCAGCCAGATCATCCCCGTGTTGCCGGTAAGATAGCCGTAAAAGGCGTTTTCGCTCGTGCTGAAGCGCAAATTGCAAAATGTCCCGGAGATCGTAACCTTCTCCCTTCCGCGCAAGAGCTCCACATGGCCGGTGGAATACACCCACAGCTTAGCCTCAAACTCCGGTTCGCCGTTGACCGACAGGCTCATATCGGACTCGCTCTCAGCCCCTCCGCCGCGCTCGACCTTCATGACGATGGTGCCGTCGCGGCTCTGCCATGTCCCTGCATAGGGAGTCTGATCCTCCGGCGTGTACATCATGTCCGGGCCGTCCAGCATGTGCTCCGGCGGCTCCTTCGGGCCTCCGCAGCCCGTCATTCCCGTAAAAATCATGAGCAGCAGCACACCTCCTATCCAAAATCGCCGCTTCATACGCACCTCCCTCGCTTTAGGTGTTTTCTACCGGGTGGTCATAGAAGGATCGACCGCAGCTTTACGCCCACGGGTCCTGCGAGGCCGGTATCCGGATACCGCTGAGCGGGCTGGAATACTCCCAGAGGAACCACTCGCCCGTCGATGGCTTCTGCCGCAGCTTCACCGGGCGCGGCGCGTCCGCGCCCGCCGTCTGCAAAAACACGCGCAGATAGCCCTCCTCCACATCCTGCGGCCGTTGGTCGGGCAGGACGGTGAGCGTGTAGGGGGCCGTGGGCCTGTAGCCGTTCTGCGGCGTCGCACCGTCGAAGTACGCAAGCGGCAGATATTCCTTGCCGCGCAGGAACTGGCTGTCGTAGGGCGTCATGGGACGGGGACCACGCAGCAGATCCATCGCGGCCACGCCGTCGTTTGGGCTTTTGGTGTACAGGTTCAAGGCGCACAGGAACCCGGCGCAGACCTCCTCCGGCGTGCTGCGGGGGAGCGCCTGAAATTCCGCGAGCGTCGCGGGCAGAGTGTTGAGCTTGACTTGCATTGTGCTTTCCTCCTTATAATTTTTATGCTTCGACCACCAAGCGTCCCTCGACCTCGCGGCTGAGGTGCTGGTTCACCGTCAGGTATTCCTCCACCACGTCCCGGGCGGAGGTGGACAGCACCCGGATCTTGCCGTTTTGCTCCGCCTCCTCGAGCGTAATATTCAAAAACGGCTTGAGGTTATTGTAATGGTACTTCTGCATCGCCACGGAATAGAGCCGATCGGCGTGCAGCACCTCGCCGTCCAGCGTCAGCTCGCGAAACACCTGCCCGCTCCTCGACCAGACGATGCGCATTCCGTGGGAAAACTGGTAGAACTCCGTGTGCTCCCCCTGGAATGCCTCGTCCCGCAGGATATGGCGGATCATCCGCTCCAGCTGGGTGCCGGTGACCTTGAGCATATACACCGCGTCGTCATAGGGCAGGCACTCCACAAGGTCGGCGTAGTGGACCACGGGCCCGAGGGAATAGCTGCGGATCGCACCCGAGCCCATCAGCATCAGGTCGATGCCGAAGCTGTCGCGCAGAATGTCGGCGATGAGGTCACCGAGCGCTGTTTCTTGATTGCGCTTTGGATGGGTCAGCTCGCAGGAAAAGCGGGTGATGATGCGGTCGTACTTCTCTGAGGTCACGCTCTTGTAGTGCTGGATAAAGCGCTCCAGCTCCTCGTCGCGCGGGCAGTGCATATCGTCGATGGGAACCATCCGCCAGGTAAAGGTGTCGATGGCGTTGAGGTCGGTGTCCACCATGATGTCGAAGCGGCCGATCTCGTCGGTGCCTGTGCCCGCCTGCACGATGTAAATATCGTTGACCTTGGCGGGCTCCTCTAATTTTGTGTGGCTGTGTCCGCCGATGATGACGTCCACGCCCCAGTCGGGGTCAAGCAGCGCGGCGAGCTTCTTGTCCTCCTCAAAGCCGATGTGGGTGAGCAGCACGGTGAAGTCGATGTCGATGGCGTTGTAGGCGTTGCAGATGTTGCCCACCTCGCGCGCCGCCTCGCCGATGTCTACGAAGGAGCCGATCAGCTCGTCGTTCTTCGTCGCCGCCAGCACCTCCTCCGTGATGATGCCGATGAAGAGGATCTTCATGCCGTCGATGTGCGCGATCCAGAACGGCCGAAACATCCGCCTGCCGTTGGACTTGATGTGCAGGTTGGCATTGATGATGGGAAAGTCCGCGCACTTTTCAAGGAACAGCAGATGCGCGAGGCCGTAGTCGACCTCGTGGTTGCCGATGGTCGCCACATCGGGACCCATTAGGTTCATGATGCCGATGGTAGATGTGCCCTTATACTCCGAGTCGATGACGCTGCCGCGAAACATATCGCCCGCGATGGCGTAGATCACATTTTTCTCCTCACGCCGAACCTTGTTGACATAGCCCGAGAGCAGCGACACGCCGCCCACCAGTCTCTCGTCGATCCGCTCGGCGAGGAAGTCGCCATGCATATCGTTGGAGTGCAGGATCGTCAGCTTTTTCAAGTTCTTCATATACTCCCCCCTATTCCGCCGCATACCGTTTTCCTCTTTTCAAAAAGCTCCCTTGTTTTCTCTTCTCGGGTGGCGTCCTGCAAACACAGTCGGAATATGATAGAATTACAGAATAATTTGTTTGCCTCCCGCACCCTCCCGACTCTTCCGTATCACTTTTTTTATACCATATTTTTCCACCCTTGTCTGTCCCCTAAATCCTTCAAATTGGGTACATGACGGCAAAAAATTTTAAGAAATTTCGAAAATAACCCTCCTCTTTTGCAAACACAAGTTCTGTTTTGGATGTCTCCTTATGAAAAAGCGTCTTCTCTCTCTTCTGCTGCTCTGCACCCTTGTTTTTGCTCTCTCCGGCTGCGGGGAAAAAACGCTGCTGAATAAAAAGGAGCCTGTCTCCCTGTCCTTCTGGCACGTTTACGGCGAGCAGGCAGGCTCGCCGATGGACCTGCTGGTGCAGGAGTTCAACCGCACCGTGGGGCAGGAGCGCGGCGTACAGGTGCAGGTCACCGGCATGAGCAGCGCGTCCCAGATCGGCGGTTATCTGAAGGATGCGCAGAGCGGCGGCAAGGACGTGCAGGAGATGCCCGACCTCTTTACCTGCCACATCATCGACGCGCTGGAGCTTGGCGAGGATAATCTTGTGCCTTGGGACGAGCAGTTCACCCCCGACGAACTCTCCGACTTCATCCCCGGCTTTCTCTCCGACGGCACGGCGGAGGACGGCAGGCTGCTGATCTTCCCCGTTTCCAAGTCCACGCAGCTTCTGATGTGCAACGGCAGCGGCTTCGCCCGCTTTTCCGCCGCCACCGGCGTCGGCTATGAGGACCTCGCCACATGGGAGGGCTTCTACGATGCCGCGGGCAGGTTCTACGACTGGTCGGACAAGCCCTTCTGTGCGCTCGACTATCCCATTCGCGCCGTGGAGCTCAACGCTCTCGAGCGCGGCAGCGGGGATTTCTACACAGAAAATGGCTGGTACGATACCGGCAATGCGGTATTCAAGGAGAGCTGGATGCAGTTTGCCCGCTCCTTAGCGCAGGGGCATGTGGTGGTCTCCGACCTCTATTCCAATACGCAGGTGATGACCGGCGACGTGCTCTCCGGACTCGGTTCCTCCGCGGCGATCCTCTACTATAACGACACCGTCACCTATCGGGACGGCACGCAGGAGCCGATGGATCTGCGCGTGCTGCCCATGCCGAAAACGGCGGGGGCTGACGCCCTAATGACGCAGGCCGGCGTGGGTCTTTGCGCCTATAGGACCACCGAACAGAAGGCGGAGGCCGCGGCGCTCTTCGTCCGCTGGCTGACGGAGGCTGAGCGCAACCTTGACTTCGTGGCGCAGACCGGCTATATGCCGGTGCGCAGCGGTGCCTTCGACGCCATCACGGATTACGACAATTTCCCTGCGTCGGAAGAGAGCTATCGGCAGCTCTATGCCGCGCTCAAGACCATGCGAGAGGACTATGTCCCCGTGTCCGAGCCTCGCTTTGAGGGCTACTACGGCAGGGTCAGCGTCCTCTACGACGGTCTGCGCCGACTCCAGCAGGAGCTGCCCGCGCGCGCCGCAGCCGGTGAGGACATCGACGCGCTGGCGGAGGAAACCTGGGAGCTGCTCTGCTCCATTCACTGAGTGAGGCTTTGGCTGAGGGAGGAAGCGTCCGTGCCCGAATTTTTGCTCTCAAAATTGAAACGAGCCAAGCCCTCCATGCGCAGGCGGCTGCTGCTCTATATGGGCGCGCTGGCAGCGCTGCTGCTGTTCTCGCTCTTTGCCGTTCTGCTTCTGCTCGGGCAGCTCAAGAGCCCGCGGGAGGAGATGAAAAAATCCTTGACCTTCCAGATGGAGGCCTTCCGCTCGGACGTGACCTCCCTGTGGCGGAACGTCTCGGTCATGGGTGTGCATCTCTCGGAGGATATGACGGCTCTGATCGAGGAGCGCGTGAAGGACTTTGACGCGCTCTCCGGCAGCGCGGACGCCTTGGAGCAGCTCGAGGCATCCATGCTCGGGCCCCTGTGCCAGTATGTGCAGCAGGCAGATTGCTCCGGCGGCTTCGTGCTGCTGAGCGTCTCGCTCAACCCCGATGCTGCGGCGGATTCCTTCAGCGGACTTTATGTGCAGCGCAGCAACGCCGAGCATACCACCAGCGATCTGCTGCTCTACCGGGGCATGGCGGACATCGGTCGTCAGCATCGGGTGATGCCTCATCGGAAGTGGGCGCAGGAATTTTGTCCGGCCGATTTCCCCGGCCTTGCCGACCAGCTTGAAGCAGCGTCCGCGCCCATAGAGCGCGCCTGCCGCACCACAGAGCTTCTGACCCTGCCCGGCACCACGGAGCAGGCGATATTGCTGAGCGTCCCCATGGTCGGTGCGGACGGCAGAGTGTATGGTTTGTGCGGTTTTTCCGTCAACCAGACCTACTTCTCGGCGCACCATGCGCAGCCCTCCGCTGTCAGCAGCCTTGCCTGCGTCCTGTCGGATGCCGCGGAGGGGCTGGATATCCAAAAGGGTCTGCTGACCTATCCCGCGGGCGGCTTCTGCTTCGTACCCGACGATCTGCTCGCAGAAAAGAGCCTGCGCGGCGGACTGAGTGCTTTCGTAGGGGCGGAGCTTTCCTTTGTCGGCATTTCAGAGCCGTTTACAGTGGTTGCCGGGGATGAGGCACCTCACGATCTGACGGTGCTGATCCCCAAGAGCGACTATGACCGCGCCCTGCTCAAAAGCAGGCTGGAGGCCGCCGGCGTGCTGATGCTGCTGTTGTTTTTCGCCGTGAGCTGCTGTCTCTTTTACACCCGCCGCTATCTGCGGCCCATCCTGCGGGACATTGAGCGGCTCAAGGACGAGAGCGGCGGCACGCAGATGACCTTCGACGAGCTGCAGCCCGTCTCCGCAAGGCTGCGCTCTCACGAGCAGACGATCACCGTGCTGGAAACGGAAAAGCTCGACCTGCAAGGGCAGGTGGAGCACATGCAGAGCCAAGTGGTGGACACGCAGGAGCAGCTGGACGATTCTCTGGCAGAGATCCGCCGGTTGGCCTATCTCGGCAAAAAGGAGCTCGATCCGGCCGACTATCAAAAATTCCTTGAGGGCTATGCCAAGCTGAGCTCCAAGGAGCTTGAGATATGCGCCGCCCTGGCCAAGGGGCTCAGCGCCCGCCAGTGCGCCGAGCAGACGGGCAACGCACTCAGCACCATAGACACATACCGCAAAAGGGTCTACGGAAAGACGAACATCCATCGGGTGCGGCAGCTCCGGCTATGCTATGCGCTCATGCAGCTGGGGCAGGCGGAGCAGGATAAATAAGCACACCGGTGTCCTAAGGTATCCATACCGTGGGGCGCGGTGCCGTCCACAATAGCGGTGCCGATGGCGGGAAAAATTACCCCGTCGAGTGAATCCGGGTCGCCCGAGCAGTGGATGTATACGCTCTCCAGCCCGCGCTCCTCCATCGCCGTGGTCGTGCGGCGCATAAATCCTCATTTGCCTCAGCCGGGGCCGCCCTTGAGAATGATCAGGTCGTAGAGCTTTGCGTCGAGGAGCTGGTCATACAGCCCGTAAAAACCCTCCGCGCTGTTCGCGCCGAGGAAGAAATGCGTATGCTTCATGGTCCGCCTCCAATGGTCTTAGTTTCTACTTTAACCTATGTGCGGCGGCGCGTCCATGTTTGCGCAGCCGTAAAATTGTTAGACGCAAATAAGAAAAGCGCCCGTCTCGGGCGCTTCAGTCTGTCGAAAAAGTCCAGCAAATGCTGTGCTTTTTCTCATGTATATGGTA
>OLGA01002405.1_pt1 | contig 13354 bp, 10 predicted proteins | sample 1604881 | NCBI WGS metagenome assembly OLGA01 (sample SAMEA3888896, study PRJEB22519) | human gut metagenome | biome: human gut; feature: human-associated habitat; material: faeces | place: Denmark | collected 2009
CTCTGTGCGCGTGTGGTGTAACGGATTCTTCACTGGGGCAGAAAACAGAAATCAATCCAGGGTTGTGGGTTGAAAAAGAGGTGGCTTTGGAGCCTGATTCGAGTGATATCCTTGCCCTCACAACCACCACTGATGGCCAACTCCTCTGTGCGACCGTCCAGTCAAACGGAGAGGCATCCCAGAAGGTTGATGTGCTTTCTTCTTCGGATGGCTACACATGGGACACCACGCCAGTTTATTCGGTGGAAGTGCCGGGGACTTGCATCGAAGCAAGCCTGACGGAAAGTGGCGTTCTTGTTCTGATCAGGACTGAAGATGAAGAACAGATTTGGTACGGAGCGAAAGAGACAGAATGTTCTCAAGTCCAACCTGCCGATTCTGAAGTAACTGACATCAACAACATTCAATTTGTCAACTCGGATTCTTTTTTGATGGCCGGACGGGATACCAATAACCAGTCCGTTGCAGCTATCTTTTCGCTTCGCGATGGCCGTATGGTTACGAAAGTTGGGGCCGGAACGGAATGGGGGGGATTTGCCCAACACGGGGATGAACTTGCCTTCATATCCGAAACGGGCAAACTATCGACTCTGAAGGCAAATGGTGAGATACAAGAAGGTAATGTCGAGGGACTCGAAAACATCATTGCTGCCTATTGTGATTCACAGGGAAATTACTATTATGCAGACAGCGAGGGAATTTACCGGGTTGCTGCTGGTGGAACCTTAAAAGAAGAAATCACTCCATCCAGCGGGTTTGCATTTTCGGTACAGGGAAAAGTAATCACAAATCTCGTTTACTTTCAAGACAGCTTTTTCTGTGTTGTCAAAGACACGTCTGACGATTCCGCACAACTTTATTCGTATACATTTGATCCTGACGCGACACCGTCAGAGCAGATTGAGCTCACTGTCTGGTCACTGTCCGATTCTCCCACTGTACGAAGAGTCCTTTCAGAATATCAGCAGCAACACAACGATATCGCCATACAGTATACAGTCGCCGGCAGCGATGATCTGGCAACCGAAGATGTACTGAAAGCATTAAATACAGAACTGCTTGCTGGGAGCGGTCCTGACCTAATCGTCTTTGATGGCATAGATGTTACACCTTATATCGAAAATGGCGTTCTGGCTGATTTAAACGAGTCGCTGCAGGAATTTTCAATCTTGGATTCGATTAAAAATGCTTTCTCCGTGGATGGAAAGACTTATATTGCTGCTGCACGGTATGCCATTCCATCTATTTGGGGAACCGCCGAAGACATGGATCAAATTACAGATCTATCTTCCTTTATAGAGTTCGTAAAATCCTGCCCTCCGCGTGATGACTACAATTTGTCCGACAATGCTTATTATACAGCCCTTCCAGAGGAAGACAAATATGCGGTTTCGTTTATGACGCCTCAGGAAATCCTCCAGCTCTTGATGAGCACCTCTGCTTCCGAATTGATTACGGATAACACACTGAATCAAGAGCAACTGCAACAACTGTTCCAAGCCATCGAATCTATCGGCACTTACTACAACATGGCTTCTTATCGCACGGAGCAGGAGGACGATTCGATTGTCTATTCCGACGGCGGAGACTCCATCACCATTTCCGGTGCTTCACGCGAAGTCATTAACAAACGAGCAAGGATTGGACGGAATCTGATTGATTCTCCTGCGTTCCTGGGCTGGATCACTAAAAATTGGGAAGGTCAGGCACCTGAATTAAAATCCGCACCGGGCCTTTGTGAAAGGGCTTATTCTCCGAAGGTCTTACTTGGAATAAATGCTAGTAGCCCAAATCAGGAAGCTGCAAAGGATTTGTTGAAAGCGTTCTTTGCTTCGGATATCCAAAATACGGTTGTTGGAGATGGCCTGCCCGTTATTGAAAGCAGTTTGGATGCAAGAATTGACGCAGCTGTTGAAACATACGGTACAGATCGCGAAATGCTGGCTGATTTCCTCAAAGGCGTAAAAACGCCTGTGATTGTTGATGAAGTAATCGCAGACAAATTGTTGCCGTACGCCGAGGCGTTGGCAAAAGGACAGCAAGATGCTGAATCGGCTACGCAGGCAGCAGAAAAAGATTTGCGCCTTTACTTGGCAGAACGTGGGTAATCGCAGTAGACCTTCTTTGCCTGTATTAGCGGTTCCGACATATTCAAATCTTCGACAGAGCTTTTCATACACATTTTAACTTGTTTATTAAGAACAGGAGAAACTCAAATGAAACGAAATCTGTTTTTATCGGCCATTTTGCCGTTTTCCCTCGCTGTCGCCCTGTGCGCCTGCGGCTCTACTCCTGGGGAAAGTACGACATCAGAAAAAACGCAGAGCTCCGTTTCACAGGCACAAACGGATTCCGCTGCAACAGGCAACGAAATTTCGATTGGCAACAATTTTTCGATTGAAGCCGGTACAGTTCTTTCGGATGGCTCTATTTATTTTGTGGGGCGTGAAGGTGCCGATGGCTTCTGTGCCTATGTCTCTACAGATGATGGGGACAGCTGGACAAAGGAAGAACTGCCCTGGGCCGACCAGACTGTTGTGGGAATCAAACTGCGTCCGGATGGCTTCATGCTGGGCATGCAGGGACAGCAGGTTGTTTATGCCGCCCGCGGCGAGGACCTTAAAACTGCGGATATTTCCGCGCTGGGAGCAATTGACGGAATTTCTGCCGTTTATCCTATTGATAGTGACACCTTTACCGTAACGGGTGGAAGAACGGAAACTTTCGTGAATGAGGATGGCCAAGAGCAGGAAACTATTCACCCCCTTCCCTTCGAGGATATGGTGTTGCAGTATGATGGCTCGTTGGTAACACAGTGGGGAGAAGGAATCGCTGCGGACCAAGCGGGGTATTACGCGTCAGATGGAGAAAAGCTGTACTATGTCGACTTTGAAACCAACGAGTGCCGTTCTTTGGATGGGGCAGGGCAAATCGATAGCTACGGAGTCTTAGCGACTATTAAGGGCTCATCTTTCTGCCGAAACGGCATTTTCTATTATGTGGACGATCAAGGCATCGTTGCCTACGATACCACCAACAATTCCGAATCACGGATTCTGACAGACACCCTTGCACCTTTTCTGCAGGATGATGTCAGCTGTGTCACATTGATCGTTACAGATCACCAAGCTATCGCTGTTGCAGCAGATCTGAACTCCGAGACGCAGACGGTATATCGCTATGAAATCTAAGCGCAAGCGGTTTGCCCGTCCCATCGAAAAGCTGCATTTCAAAAAGAATACATTTCGCCGAAAGGGGAAAAAAGCGTTCCAAGCATGGATGTTTTTGCTTCCCTCACTGATAGGAATTGGTGTTTTCCTCTTTGTTCCGTTTGGAGAAACTATCCGGCGCAGCTTCACAAACCCTTTGGGAACAAAATTCCTTGGTATGAAAAATTACCAATCCATTTTTTCAAATAATGCCTTTCGTTTGGCAGTAGCAAACACAGTGAGATTTATCCTGGTCTGCATTCCGCTACTTCTCGTAACCAGCTTGATTTTCGCTCTTTTGATACGAAAAATCCTGCCCAAAGGGGAAAAGCTGCAAACAGCTTGCCTATTGCCTATGGCAATTCCGGTTGCCAGCATCTCTTTACTATGGAAAGCTCTTTTCACACAGAACGGTATTTTGAACAATCTTTTGTCCTTTTGGGGAGTACCGGAAATTTCTTTCCTTGATAGCAGTGCGGCTTTCGGGGTACTTGTAGGTACTTACCTTTGGCGGAACATCGGATACGATATGATTCTTTGGCTGGCCGGTTTGGATGCGATTCCTGCCAGCATGTATGAAGCAGCCGAAGTTGACGGCGCAAACAGCTGGCAAATTTTCTGGAAAATCACCTTGCCAAATTTACCGTCTACCATGGGGCTTATCACAATCCTCAGTATTTTGAACACGTTCAAGGTATATCGGGAAGCCTACCTAGTGGCAGGAAATTACCCGGATGACAGTATTTATCTCTTGCAGCATTTGTTTAACAACTGGTTTTCTTCTTTGGATCTTGGTCGATTGTCGGCAGCGGCTGTTGTTGTTGCCCTTGCGCTGCTTCTGGTAATTCTGCCATTTTTGAAAATGTTGCGGGAGGGTTCTGAGTGAAAAAGCGTAAAAAGGCCGTTCGTCTTCCTTATCTGGTATTGGTACCCTTTGCCGCATCTGTGTGCCTGGTGATTTGGATGATCTTTTCTGGTGCGCTTATGAGTACCGATGAAGCAACGCAGAGCCTTGGCGGAATTTTCGATGGGACTTCTGCGGTGCATTGGCCGTTGATTCCCAATTCGCCCACCTTACAGCCATTGATCGAAGTCCTATTGGATACACCAGAATTCTTTGTTATGTTTTGGAATACCTGTATCCTCACATTTCCGCAATTGATTGGGCAATTTCTGCTTGCCAGTCCTGCTGCATGGGCGTTTTCTCGTTTTACTTTTCGAGGTCGAAATCTTCTTTTTACTATTTATACGATTCTGATGCTACTTCCGTTTCAAGTTCTCATGGTGCCTGATTATTTGGTTTTGGATCGGTTGGGACTCATGGATACAGTTTGGAGCATCATCTTGCCCGGTACCGTTTCCACCTTTCCCGTCTTTATTATGAAAAAGGGGTTCGACGGTATTCCCGTTTCCGTTCTGGAAGCAGCCGAACTGGATGGTGCCGGTGCCATTACAACCTATATAAGAATTGGTCTTCCGCTTGGAATCCCTGGCATCCTGTCTGCATTGCTTTTATCTTTTATTGAAGCCTGGAATGCATTTGAACAACCGCTGGTGTTTTTGAAGAGCCAAAACCTTTGGCCCATGTCCCTGTTCCTCGCCAATATTACACAGGATGACATTGGAATTGCTATGGTGGCCAGTGTGTTTATGTTATTGCCCGTAATTCTGATCTTTCTGTTTGGGCAGAGATATTTGATTTTGGGAATCCAATCAAGTGGAGTAAAGGAGTGAACCGGATTTGAAATCAAGTCCAAAACAAACGGATTATCCTATTTACAGTGAGGGCAAGCTGTCCGAGCGCAAACAATTGTTCCACCTTTCACTTCGGAATCGCCTTCCCGCTCTGCGTCAGACTCCGATTTCGGAATCCGATACTGACTCACAGAACGATGAACGTCAAGCATTAAAAAGAATTGTCGTATTTTTTGCTGTCATGTTGATTCTGACTTTGGTTGCTAGGGGAACCAGCAGTGCAATTCGGCCAGTTGTAACTACACAGCAGGCAAAAGCTGGAACAATTAGTCAAAGCGTTCAGTCGTCCGGCTCTATCACAGCATCCAGTGTGCTTTCGGTATCCTTGCCTGAGGGCATCGTGCTCGACAACATTTTGGTAAAAGAAGGGCAGTCTGTCGTAGAGGGGCAAACACTTGCAGCCTGTGACGTGGATGAACTTTCGACAAAGCTGGATCGCGCCAAGGCTTCTTTGCAGAAAAGTAAGGCGGAGTATAACCAACTTTTATCAAACGCAGTGCTGGATGATACGAGTGTTGCACGAACCCAGCAGGCTTTGCTCCGTGCCTATGAAGCAGATCAGAAAGCCTACGAGGAATTAGAAAAATTGCGAGCATCGGAAAATCCGGCCCCGGAAGCAATCAGCACTGCTGAGCAAGCTGCCGATGATGCACATTGGGCAGCACAGCAGGCTGAGTATGATCGTAACAGTGCTTTAGCCTCCTATCAGGAGATGCAAAGACAGAACAATCTTTCTGCGCAGGTGAATCAGGCTTCCGCCGAAGATGTTGCCCTTGACATTAAGGATACACAAGCGGAAATTGAACAGTTGGAACAGCTTGTGAATCAGCAAGGAGTGATCTCCTCGCCCTTCTCAGGCGTTATTTCAAACGTCGAGGCCGAAGTTGGAACGGAAAGTACTCAAACATTCTGCACTATTTACGATACTTCAAAGGGATATCTTTTTGCTTGCGAACTCCCTGCTGCTCAGGCCAGTGATTGTCAAACCGGATTATCTGCTGTTATAAAACAGGGGGACCAGACTGAGACTGCTGCAATTACCGCGATTTCTGAAAATGCAGAGAATGATACAGTAGACATCACCATTCAATTAACCGCTACCGATTGGAAAGTTGGTCCTGCGGATGCAGAAATTGTTCTCAGTGAACAAGATTATGATCTTTGCCTGCCTAACACTGCAATCCATCAAGACAATCAAGGAGATTTTGTTTTCGCCGTTGAAGAAAAAAATACGGTTTTAGGCACCCAAAATGTTTTGGTTCGCATTCCAGTCACTGTTTTGGAGGTAGGTCAATCACAAACTTCCATCGAAGGAGCCATTTCGCCAGAAGACTCTATCGTTGTGCAAAGCACTCGTTCCCTTGAGGCAGGTTCTAAAGTGCGGGTGAAAAATGAAAATGCGTAAAGTATACAAAATCATGTTGCTTGCCGTCTTATTGTCGGTGGCACTATTTTGCCTTACAGGTGCTTATCGAGCAGCAGATCAAATACAGACAGCGTATGCGCCGTATAGCTTTCGATACAAGGAGGCATTTTCGTCTGATCAAATTCAATCAGCCCATAGGTTTCAAGCTGGTGAGGATGGCACACAGTATGCGATGACTCTCTGGAATGAAACAAAAGAAGTGCTGAAAACAGATTTGCACAGTATCGATGCGCAGGTGGTTTTTTATTCCGGCGATGCAGCAATTGTTTTTCCTGCCGTTTATATACAGGGATCAGCACCGGGTGCTGTCGATGTGAATGGCTGTGCTGTCAGTGAATCTATTGCCTTGGATTTGTTTGGCAGTACAGACATTGTTGGTCAAACTTTGCAAATAGGAGACCGTAATGTTCAGATTCGGGGAGTTTTTCAGGGACAGACAAATCTCGCCATTACAGCGGCACAAGAATCTGATATGTTGAAAAATGTAGAGCTTGTAGGCTCACCAGGTGGCGATTTACGAGAAATGGCTGTTGATTACGTCACCGCTGCAGGCTTGGGTACTCCCGATCAAATTTGTACTGGAAAAACCTGGGGCAACTTTTTTGTGGCACTGTGTTCTATCCCTCTTTTAGTCTCAGCACTATGGCTTTTGTTAGTAGGGTTTAGGATAAGTCTGCGTTTCCCATCATGGCTCCGCATTACCATCTGGTTTGCCGTCTTATTTGTGTTCGCACTACTTCTCCCTTATTTATTGGGTCATATACCTTCTTGGCTGTTACTGGCTCAGTGGAGCAATCTTGGCTTTTGGCCGGATCTTGTGAATATCTTAAATGAGAGGCTTAACGAAACCCTGTCACTCGTTCCCACCACTCGGGATGTTTTCGCCAAAAGGCAGGCAATAGAGTTTACGTTGTGGTTACTCGCTTGCTTGGGAGCTTTAGGATTAAGCGTGCGGGTGTTAAAGCAAAGATGATAGAGTCTGGCTTCTTTCCATTTCAAAAAAGACAAGAAAATTCTATATTCCTAAACAAAGGAGGGCTTCTACCATGCAGCAGGGCAATCGCCACTGCACAGCGAATATTCGGAACACCAGAGCGCACAGTAGTAGAAGGTGGCGCATTAGAAAACGCCGTAACAGGACGCTGCAGGTGGTAGGGCGTTTCCTGACTTTATTTGTCCTTACTTTGGTGCTTGCTGTGGGCATTATGCTGAGCGGTGCGGCACTACTGGGATGGTGGCCATCTAAAGAAATACCGCGCCAGGAAAACTCGGCCTCAACACCGCTGCTCACCCCCGCGCAAACGCCTGAACCATTGACAGTAGACGTGAGCGGAATTAACAGCCCTTATGCGTTGCTAATGTGCAGAGACGGCACAGAACTCGGCCAGGAGAGTGCGGATGCATCAATTTATCCTGCCTCCATGACCAAAATTATGACAGTACTGTTGGGGGTGGAGAATATTCCGGATCTGGATGCCGAGGTAACATTGGACCCGGATATTTTTAATGATCTATGGGCAGAAAATGCGTCAATGGCCGGTTTTGCACCGGGCGAGACAGTAACGGTGCGGGATATCCTGTATGGGTCACTGTTGCCTTCTGGCGCAGAGTGTAGTGTGACGATTGCCCAACTTGTGGATAGTGGGGTGGAAGCCTTTGCCGATCGGATGAATAACCGTGCTGCGGAAATCGGTATGCAACATACCCACTTTACCAATCCCACTGGCTTGCATGACCCGGAACACGTTTCTACCGTGCGGGATATTGCTATGTTGCTAAACACTGCTCTGGAAAATCCAACTTTCCGAGAAATATTCACAACTCGCAGTTATACTACCACTTCTACTGATGCCCATCCGGGTGGTATCCAGTTGTATAGCAGGATGTTTTCCATGCTTGGAGATCGGGTTATTCCCGGAGTGACGCTGTTGGGCGGAAAAACCGGCTTTACTGATCTAGCAGGACAATGCCTTGCCAGTCTGGCCGAGGTGAAGGGCAGGGAATACATTCTGGTCACGGCCGGGGCAGGGGGAGACCACAGCACCGCGCCCTACCACATCGAGGATGCCGTAACGGTCTACCGCCGTGTGAGCCGGGGGTCCTGAACAGGGGAGCGGATGCGCTCCCTTTTTCTGTGCCCGGCTTTGTGGTACAATGGAACAAAACCATTCAAAGAACAGGAGAACCATCATGCTCAAGGATTCACAGGTCGATCTCTGCGGCCGCACCGATTTTACCCGCACCGCGCCCCTGCTTGCCCGGGACGAGGCATTTTCGTTTGCCTGTGCGGGCTGCGGCGGCTGCTGCCGGGGGCGGGAAGATATCGTGCTGTCGGGCTTTGACCTGTGGCGCATCGCGGCCCGCCTGCGCCTGCCGCCCCGCACCGTGGCCCGGGCGTTCTGCCGGAGAAGCATCGGGCGGGTCAGCCGTCTGCCGGTGCTGCGGCTGGCCCCGCTGAAGGAGGAGCGCGGCAACTGCCCCTTCCTCACCGAGAACCACTGCGCCATCCACGATGCCGAGCCGCTGGTCTGCGCCCTTTACCCGCTGGCGCAGGAGATCAGCAGGGAAGGGGAGGTGAGCTATTTTCTGCAGCCCACTGCCTGCGGCGGACGGGTGATCGAAGCGAAGGTGGAGGATTACCTGTCCCGCTATGATGTTCCCACCCGGGAGCAGACGGATGTGCGCTGGGCACTGGGCTGCATGGAGCTGGAAGATGTGGTGGAACAGGCCGAGACTCTGCTCAGCCCGGTGCTGGTACGCCGGATGCAGGCGAAACTCTGGCAGGCGCTGTACTTTAACTACGATTACACCCAGCTGTTCCTGCCGCAGTTGGAGCGCAACCTCAATTGGCTGAATGGCGAAATTGTAAAATTAACGGAATATCAGAAGAAACGGAATAGCAAATCAAAATAATCGATAGATGTATTTAATACAATCGATAATAAAGGCCGTTTTTGGACAAAAGTGAGTTGTTTTACCGCGAAATGTGTGTTATACTTCACGAGTGTAAAGCGAGACTGTACGAGCCTTGCATACAAAACATAGCTTTCCGGTGCGGTACCTGTAGGCCGCACACGCAAAGAGATAGAGGAGATAAACATTATGCGTAAAATCACTCGTCGTTCGTTTCTGGCTGCTGCCGCTGCCTGCGGCGCAGCTGCTGCCCTGACTGCCTGCGGCGGTTCTTCTGCATCTTCTGCAGCTGCTTCTTCCGCTGCGCCTGCATCCTCGGCTGCTGCTTCTGCTGCAGCCGATGGCCAGAAGTTCACGATCGGCATCTGCCAGTTGGTGCAGCATGCCGCTCTGGATGCCGCTACGCAGGGCTTTGAGGATGCTCTGACTGCTTCCTTCGGCGAGAACGTCACCTTCGATTTCCAGAATGCACAGGGCGATTCCGCTACCTGCGCTACCATCACCAACGGCTTCGTTTCCTCTGGTGTGGATCTGATCATGGCCAATGCTACGCCCGCTCTGCAGGCTGCACAGTCTGCTACCGACAGCATTCCGGTGCTGGGCACCTCTGTTACCGAGTACGGTGTGGCTCTGGGCCTGACCGATTTCGACGGCACCGTGGGCGGCAACATTTCCGGCACCTCTGATTTGGCCCCGCTGGATCAGCAGGCTGAGATGATCGTGGAGTGGATGCCTGAAGCCAAGAAGGTTGGCCTGCTGTACTGCTCTGCTGAGGCAAACAGCCAGTATCAGGTGGATGAGGTCCAGAAGTATCTGGAGGAAAAGGGTGTCACCGCTACCCAGTACGCTTTCTCTGATTCCAACGACCTGTCCTCTGTCTGCCAGAAGGCTGCCGATGAGAACGACGCACTGTATGTGCCCACCGATAACACTGTTGCTGCAAACACCGGCATTGTGGACGGCATCTGCCGCCCGGCCAAGAAGCCCGTGTTCGCTGGCGAAGAGGGCATCTGCGCCGGCTGCGGCGTGGCTACCCTTTCCATCAGCTACTACGATCTGGGCTACACCACTGGTGAGATGGCAGTGAAGATCCTGAACGGCGAGGCTGATATCTCCACCATGCCCATCGAGTACACCGATGTGACCAAGAAGTACAACAAGACTATCTGCGACGATCTGGGCCTGACCGTTCCCGACGGCTACGAGGAGATCGAGGGCTAAAATACTCCGGGAAACCAAACAGAAAATCAGCGGAGAAGGGTAAAAAGTGCTCTTCTCCGCTTTCCCGTATCAAACGGGAAGAAAAAAGTGTAACGTTTAGGAGGAATTGTTTTGGAAATCATTGCAAGACTGGCAAACCTGCCGGGCGCTTTGCCGGGTGCCTGTGCACAGGGCCTTATCTGGGGTATCATGGCCATTGGCGTGTACCTGACCTACCGTATTCTGGATGTGGCCGATCTGACCGTGGACGGCTCCTTTGGCACCGGCGGTGCAGTGTGCGTCATGTGCCTGCTGTCCGGCCAGAACGTCTGGGTCTCCCTGCTCATGGCGCTGCTGGCAGGCCTGCTGTCCGGCTTCGTCACCGGTGTCCTGCACACATTTATGGGCATTCCGGCCATCCTTGCCGGCATCCTGACTCAGCTTTCGCTGTATTCCATTAACCTCAAAATCATGGGCAAGGCCAATCAGGCCATCAACGTGGACAAGTACAATCTGCTGATCTCCCTGCGCTGGGTCAAGGAGTTCGCTCTCCACAACCCTATCGTTATGATCATCATTGTCACAGCGGTGCTGATCGGCATTCTGTACTGGTTCTTCGGCACCGAGCTGGGCTGTGCCATCCGTGCCACCGGCTCTAACCCCGCCATGTCCCGTGCGCAGGGCATCAACACTAACTTCAATATCGTGCTGGGTCTGGCTGTGTCCAACGGTCTGGTGGCGCTGTCTGGCGCTCTGCTGAGCCAGTATCAGGGCTTTGCAGATGTCGGCATGGGCCGTGGCGCGATCGTCATTGGTCTGGCTGCTGTCATCATTGGCGAGGCTCTGTTCAGCCGCATCTTCCACAACTTTGCACTCAAGATGGTTTCTGTCTCTCTGGGTGCCATCATCTACTACATTGTCATCCAGCTGGTGCTGACTCTGGGTTTCGATGCCAACCTGCTCAAGCTGCTGAGTGCTTCTGTGGTGGCTGTTTTCCTTGCCGTGCCGTACTGGAAGGGCAAGTACTTCTCGAAGCCGGTGAAGAAGGCAAAGGAGGATGCAAAAAATGCTTGAGATCCAGAATGTTTCCAAGACCTTTAACGCTGGCACGGTCAACCAGAAAACTGCCCTGAACGGCCTGAACCTGAAGCTGAACGAGGGCGATTTCGTTACCGTGATCGGCGGCAACGGTGCAGGCAAATCCACCATGCTGAACGCAGTTGCCGGTGTGTGGCCGGTGGACGAAGGCAAGATCATTATTGACGGTGTGGATGTGACCCGCCTGAGCGAGCATCAGCGTGCCGCTTACATCGGCCGCGTGTTTCAGGACCCCATGACCGGCACTGCTGCCACCATGCAGATCGAAGAGAACCTTGCCCTGGCTGCACGCCGCGGCAAGCCCCGCACCCTGCGCATTGGCATTACCAAGGCAGAGCGCGAGCAGTACCGTGAACTGCTCAAGACGCTGGACCTGGGTCTGGAAGACCGCCTGACGGCCCGTGTGGGCCTGCTTTCCGGCGGCCAGCGTCAGGCACTGACCCTGCTGATGGCTACCATGAACAAGCCCAAGCTCCTGCTGCTGGACGAGCACACCGCTGCGCTGGACCCCAAGACCGCGCTCAAGGTGCTGACCCTCTCGGCCAAAATCGTGGAGGAAAACCATCTCACCACCATGATGATCACCCACAACATGAAGGATGCCATTAAGTATGGCAACCGCCTGATCATGATGTACGAAGGCCATATCATCTATGATGTTTCCGGTGAGGAAAAGAAGAACCTGCACGTCTCCGACCTGCTGGCAAAGTTCCAGATCGCCAGCGGCGGCGAGTTTGCAAATGACCGCATGATTCTGTCCTGATAAATTACAAGGTTAAAATGCAAAACGCCTGTCCCGGAAAAAACCGGGACGGGCGCTTTTTATGTATGTTTACCAATTCAAGAGCAAGGCGGTTAACTGGAGTTTTTGAGAGATGATTTTCTTTACATCTTTTGAAGAATGCGGGGCACCGTCCTGAATTGCAAAGAGGAACAGCGAGTAAAGTTCATTATATTTTGGAATAGCCATTTTTTCAAAAAGGATCACACCCAGCTGTTTCGGAGAATTGATATTAAATTCTTCTCCTGCCTGCTGCCAGATCAGTTTTTCCAGTTCATGAATGCGGACAGTCAGCTTTTCGCCATAATTTTTCAATTCTTCTCCTTTTAAATGACGAATGGCTTCAGGCAACATCATTCCAGAACGGAGTACTGCATCCTTATCAATATAAATATTTATTGTATCGGTAGGTATCACATGGAATTCCTGTTTCTCTGCGAACACCCAATATTTCAGGATATTCTTTATTTCATACGGATCATTTCCAAAACTATCACGGGCTTCTTCGGGATGTTTCTGATACAATGCTTCTATCTGTTTCTTCAATTCCGGACGAACAGCCACATATTCGTTCTTCCCTTCCTGGTATTGATTTTGATCCCAACTGATCGGCAGTCCGGGAGCATCGTACAGAGGACATTGTTGCTGATAAATGTACCAGTCGGTCTGCGCATAACTTAAATTGCAGATACGTACATCTCTGCGTACTTCTTCCGTATCCTGATTATACCACAAGGGGAACGTATCATTATCCCCGTTACAGAATATGATCGGATTTCCTTTGTCGGGAAGTGTCATCAGATAATTAGCACCAAAGTCACGACAGGTATTCCGGTTGCTTCGATCGTGGTCATCCCAAGTCTGGCTTGCCATTTGTATGGGGACAAACAGGCAAAGCAGCATAAGTAAGCCGACTGGGAGGATTTTTGCCTGTTTCCTGCGAAGCATGTCACAGCATCCGGCGGCTCCCAT
>OLGA01002412.1_pt1 | contig 13337 bp, 13 predicted proteins | sample 1604881 | NCBI WGS metagenome assembly OLGA01 (sample SAMEA3888896, study PRJEB22519) | human gut metagenome | biome: human gut; feature: human-associated habitat; material: faeces | place: Denmark | collected 2009
AAGTGAGATTATGAAGCATCGGGAGGGGCTTTTGGTTGGAAGCGCCTGTGAAGCTGGGGAGCTTTACAGGTCAATCGTGGATGGGAAGAGTTTCGATGAGCTCTGTGATCTGGCAGAATTCTACGATTATCTGGAGATTCAGCCCTTAGGAAACAACGAATTCATGCTGCGGGAAGGTACGGCAGCCAGCCGGGAGCAGCTGATGGAGAACAACCGTCTGATCTGCCGCATCGGCGAGCGGCTGAACAAACCGGTGGTGGCTACCTGCGACGTGCATTTCAAAAATCCGGAGGATTCGATTTTCCGGGCCATCTTAATGGCGGGCATGGGCTTTAAAGACGCTGACCAGCAGGCTCCGCTCTATCTGCGGACGACGGAGGAAATGCTGGAGGAGTTTGCATACCTGGGCAAAGAAAAAGCCTATGAGGTCGTGGTGGAAAACCCGAATAAGATCGCTGATATGGTGGAAGGGGACATCCGTCCCATTCCCAAGGGAACCTTTCCGCCCAGCATTGAAGGGGCCGAGGAGGATCTTCAAAGGATCACTTGGGGAAGGGCCAAGGAAGTTTACGGCGATCCGGTGCCGGAGCTGGTGGCGACCCGGCTTCAACGGGAACTGGACTCCATTATCAAGCACGGGTTCTCTGTTTTGTACATGATTGCTCAGAAGCTGGTACACTATTCCGTGGAGCATGGGTATCTGGTGGGTTCCCGTGGATCCGTCGGATCGTCTTTCGTGGCGATTATGGCGGGGATTTCTGAGGTGAACCCGCTGGCGCCCCACTATGTCTGCCCGAAATGCAAGCACAGCGAATTTTTCACCGACGGCAGCGTGGGTTCCGGGTTCGACCTTCCGCCGAAGGACTGTCCCGTTTGCGGGAGGGCCATGGATCGGGACGGGCATGACATTCCTTTTGAAACGTTCCTGGGATTCGATGGCGATAAAGAGCCGGATATCGACTTGAATTTCTCCGGCGAGTACCAGAGCTACGTTCACCGTTATACGGAGGAACTGTTCGGCTCCGATCATGTTTTCAAGGCCGGAACGATCTCTACCGTTGCTGAAAAGACGGCGTTCGGGTTTGTTTTGAAATACCTGGAAGAGCGGCAGAAGGTCATGCATAAGGCGGAAGAGCTACGGCTGGCAAAAGGCTGCACCGGGGTCAAGCGCACCACCGGTCAGCATCCCGGCGGCATGGTCGTTATCCCTTCGGATTATGAGGTGTACGATTTCACGCCGATCCAGCATCCGGCGGATAAGGCAGACAGCGATATTCTGACCACCCACTTCGACTTTCATTCACTCCATGACACGATCCTGAAGCTGGATGAGCTGGGACACGATGTTCCGACGCTTTACCGGCATATTGAAGACCTGACCGGGATCAAGGTCATGGATGTTTCCATGAGCGATCCGGCGGTGTTCAGCCTCTTCACCTCCACGGAAGCGCTGGGGGTCACACCGGATGAGATTTTCAGCGAAACGGGGACGCTTTCCCTGCCGGAGATGGGCACGCCATTTGTCCGGGGAATGCTTCTGGAAGCGCAGCCGAAGACCTTTGCCGACCTTCTGCAGATCTCCGGGCTGTCCCACGGGACAGACGTATGGCTGGGAAACGCAAAGGATCTGATCGATACGAAGACCTGTACCATTTCTGAAGTAATCGGTACCCGTGACAGCATTATGACCTACTTGCTCCACAAGGGACTGAAACCGAAGCTGGCCTTCAAGATCATGGAGATCACCCGAAAGGGCAAGGCTCCGAAACTCCTGACCGATGAGATGAAGGACGATATGCGTGCTCACAATGTGCCGGAATGGTACATCGACAGCTGTCTCAAGATCAAGTATATGTTCCCAAAGGCCCACGCCGCCGCTTATGTTATTGCGGCGATCCGGCTGGGGTGGTACAAGGTCCATGAGCCGCTGGCGTATTATGCGGCATTTTTCACCGTGCGGGGCGGCGATCTGGAAGCGGAAACGGCGCTGGCGGGGAAGGAAGCCTGCCGTGCCCGGCTGATGCAGCTCAAAGATATGGATCGCAGCGTCAAAGAAGAGGATGTTTACAACACCCTTCTTATCATCAACGAAATGCTCTGCCGGGGGTATCAGTTTCTCAACGTGGATCTTTACAAATCCCACGCCACCAAGTATCAGATCGAAGACGGAAAGATCCGGCTGCCGTTTACGGCGCTGAAAGGGCTGGGCGAAGCGGCTGCGATCAGTCTGATGGAAGCGGGGCAACAGGGGCCTTATATTTCCGTGGAAGAGGTCCAGAGCCGGGCAGGGGTCTCCAAGGCCATCATCGAAATGCTGGAACAGATCGGTGCGCTGAAGGATCTGCCTAAATCCAGTCAGATGTCGCTCTTCTGATTCTACAGATCCTACAAGTGAAAAGGGTTGACAGGGGATTGTTTAGTATGCTATCATATTAGCATACTAAAGCGAATTCGAAGGAGGAGAATGGATCAATGTTGAAGAATAAGCTGATCACGCCGGAGGGAACCAGGGATCTCCTTTTTGAAGACTGTACGGCCAGACGGCAGGTAGAAGCCCATATCAAGGAACTGCTTCTGAACCGGGGATTCTCCGAGATTATTACTCCGGGCATTGAATTTTACGATGTTTTTGCTTCGGAGGATCACGGAATCGCCCAGGAGAAGATGTACAAACTGAGCGACCGGAAGGGGAGGCTCTTGGCGCTGAAGCCGGACTTGACCATGCCGGTAGCCCGGGTGGCGGCGACTCGGCTGAAGGGTCAGACCCGGCCGCTGCGGCTTTGCTACGACCAGAATATTTACGCCGTGTCCCAAGCTCTGACCGGTCGCAGCGATGAGATCGCACAGATCGGCATTGAGATCATCGGAGCCGGCGGACGGGGAACGGATTTAGAAGTGCTGGTTTTGGCGGTGGAAGCGCTGCAGAGCTGTGGCCTTACAGATTTTCGACTGGAGATCGGCCACATCGGAATCTTTAACGATCTGATCCAGCGGATGAATCTGTCCGAAGAGGACGCCGAGGAGATCCGGAACCTGATCCAAACGAAAAACTTCCCTTCTTTGAACGATATGCTGGATCGGATGCCCGATCAGGAGACGGCCCGGATGTTAAAGCAGCTCCCGGCCATGTTTGGCGGGGAAGAGGTCTTTGAACAGGCGGCCGAGGTGCTTCATTACGGAGAGCTGCGGGCGGATCTGGAAGCGCTCCGCTCCATTTATCGCTCGCTTTCTGAGCTGGGGCTGGGGGACAAGATCGCCATCGATCTGGGGATCGTGAACCGCAACGATTATTATACCGGCATCGTTTTCCGTGGCTATGTGGAAGGACTGGGGACCACGGCGCTGACTGGCGGGCGGTACGATACGCTGCTGGCGGAATACGGTGCATCGGAACCGGCTATTGGCTTCAGCATCGACGCAGACGCTGTGGCGAAAGTGCTGAAAAGCACTTTGCCGGAGATGCCTGCTCCCGATGTGCTGGTGTATGCCGATGAGGGCTATGAAGTCAAGGCTCTTTTAGAGATCCGGAAGCTGGCGGCTCATGGATTCACTTCCGAGTTCAGCGCCTTCGGGAGCTTTGACGAGAGCCGGCGGTACGCCCTGAAAAAAGGGATCCGGACCGTGTATGTGGTAAATGAAGACCTGGTGGAGGGGCGGTTATGAGACCCATTCGTATTGCGCTGACCAAAGGGCGGCTGGAAAATTCCACCGTGGCTTTGTTTGAGAAGATCGGCTATAACTGCGAGCAGCTGAAAAACAAAGGTCGCAAACTGATCCTTGAGATCCCGGAGGCAAATCTGGAAGTGGTGCTGGCGAAAGCCGCCGATGTCATCACCTATGTGGAACACGGCGTCTGCGACATGGGCGTTGTGGGAAAAGACACCATTATGGAATACGGCGGCAGCTTTTTTGAAGTGGCGGATCTGGGCTTTGGAAAGTGCCGGTTTGCTCTGGCTGTGAAAAAGGGCTCCAATTTCTATGAAGGCTATTCGGTCAAGACCGTTGCCACCAAATATCCGGGCGTGGCCCGGAGCTTCTTTGCGGAAAAGGGCATGGATGTGGAAATCATCAAGATCGAAGGATCCGTGGAGTTAGCACCGCTGCTGGGATTGTCCGACGGGATCGTGGACATTGTGGAGACTGGCGTGACATTGAAGGAAAACGGCTTGGAAGTGGCGGAGAACCTCATCAGCCTTTCTGCACGACTCATCGTCAACAGCGCCAGCTTGAAGCTGCGGAAGAAGGAGCTGGAGGTCATTATTTCCGCTATTCAGAATGCAGTGAAGGAAAACTGAGAAAGGGAAATGGATATGCTGCCAATCGTAACTGCCAACGGCGTGGAGGAGAAGAAACTCCTGTCCGCCCTTCGTTCCCGCAGCGGGGAAGTAGACGCAAAAGTGACCCGCACGGTTTCGGAGATCCTTGAAAATGTTCGGAAAAACGGTGATCGGGCTGTGGAGGAGTACACCCTGAAATTTGACGGGAAGCTGCCTCCCGCTTTGGAAGTGAGCCGGGAAGAGATCAACGACGCCTTGACGGAAGCGGATCCGGATTTCGTGTCCACCCTCCTCAATTCCATGGAAAATATTTCGGATTTTCACAACCGCCAGAAGCACCAGAGCTTTCTGAACCCCAAGGAGAACGGAGTGATTTTAGGCCAGCGGATCCGGGGGCTGAAACGGGTGGGACTTTATGTTCCCGGCGGCACGGCAGCGTATCCTTCTTCGGTCCTGATGAATGCGATCCCGGCAAAAATCGCCGGTGTTCAGGAGCTGATTATGGTCACACCTCCTATGAAGGACGGCAAGGCTAATCCGGATATTCTGACGGCGGCGGCCATTGCCGGTGTGGACCGGGTCTTTTTGATGGGCGGCGCTCAGGCGGTAGCGGCTCTGGCTTACGGTACGGAAAAAGTGCCGAAGGTGGATAAGATCGTAGGCCCCGGCAATATCTTTGTGGCGACGGCCAAAAAGCTTTTATACGGGGTGGTGGACATCGATATGATCGCTGGCCCCAGCGAAATTTTAGTCCTGGCGGACGAAACGTCGGAGCCTTCTTATGTGGCTGCCGATCTGATGTCCCAGGCGGAGCATGACAAGATGGCATCGGCCATCCTCCTGACCACCAGCCGGAAGCTGGCGGAGGAAACGGTGAAAGAAATCACCCGTCAGATGCAGACCCTTTCCCGGCGGGAGATCATTGAAAAGTCGCTGACTGATTTCGGCGGCATCATCGTTTGTGAAAGCACGGATCAGGCGGTAGAGCTTGCCAACGAGATCGCTCCGGAGCACTTGGAGGTCATGCTGGAAAATCCCTTTGAATATTTAGGAAGGCTTGACAATGCCGGCTCTATCTTCCTCGGGAAATATGCACCGGAGCCGCTGGGCGACTACTATGCCGGCCCCAATCACGTTCTTCCCACCAGCGGTACGGCCCGGTTCTTCTCACCGCTGTCGGTGGACGCTTTTGTGAAAAAATCCAGCTTTATTTACTATACAGAGGAAGCGCTGCGGGAGGCGAAGGAGGACATTGTCCGCTTTGCCAACCGGGAGGGGCTCACCGCTCACGCCAACTCGATTCTGGTGCGGTATCCCAACGAGGAGGAATGAAACATGGCCTATCAGCTTTGCGAAAAGATGCAGGAACTGGTCCCTTACGATCCCATTGAGGGGGAATACCGGATCCGGCTGGACGCAAACGAGAGTTATTTCCTTCCCGATGAAGCGCTGAAAAAAGAGCTGGCGGCAGCGGCGGCAGCAGTTGCCTTCAACCGGTATCCGGATCCGTATGCGTCAGAATTGTGCCGTGCGTTTGCCGAGCTTTACGGGGTGCCTGTTTCTGCCGTGACAGCGGGGAACGGTTCGGATGAACTGATCAGTCTGATTTGCGGCAGCCTTCTTCAGAAAGGGGAACGGATCCTGACATTTGCGCCGGATTTTTCCATGTATCGGTTTTATGGAGAGATTTTTGAGGATCGGGTGGATGTCCTTCAGAAGGAACCGGATCTGTCCGTTGATGTGGATCAGGTGATCCGGTTTGTCAGAGAAAATGGCGTGCGGGCGGTGATCTTTTCCAATCCCTGCAATCCAACGGGGCAGGGGATGTCGAAAAAAGCGGTGCGGAAGCTGGTTTCTTCGGTGGATGCGCTGGTGGTCCTGGACGAAGCCTATATGGACTTCTGGGATCAGAGCCTGCTGTCGGAAGTCCTTGACTACGACAATCTCATCATCCTGAAGACCTGCTCCAAAGCCATTGGGATGGCAGCCGTGCGGGTGGGATTTGCAGTGGCAGGGCCGGTGCTGACTCGGGCGCTCCAGGCGGCGAAGTCGCCTTATAACGTGAATTCCGTGTCTCAGGCCATGGGAGCCTGCATTTTGAAAAAACGGGAGCTTTTGGAGCACTGCCGGAAGGCGTTGATCCAAAGCGCACAGGAGCTCCGGAGCAGCATCGCCGATCTGGCAAAGCAGTTCCCCGTGTTGGAGGAAGTGTATCTGACCCATACGAACTTCGTGTTTCTTCGGTCGGAGAAAAGCCGGGAGATTTATAAAGCCCTGCTTGACCGATCTATTGCGGTGCGGTGCTTTGAGGGATATTTACGGATCACCACCGGATCTCCGGAAGAAAACCGGGCATTTCTGGAAGGATTTTGTGATATACTGAAAGAGATGGGGGGGAAGACCTATGCGGACTGCTGAAGTGATCCGCCGAACCCGGGAGACAGATGTTCAGGTCCGGCTGAACCTGGACGGAACCGGGCGGACGGAGATTTCTACCGGCATCGGTTTTTTTGACCATATGCTGACGGCGCTGGGGGTTCATGCGGGGTTTGACCTGATGGTGAAGGTCAAAGGCGACCTGGAGGTGGACTGCCACCACACCATTGAAGATTCCGGCATCGTTTTGGGGCAGGCGCTTTTGAAAGCGCTGGGAGAAATGCCGGTGACCCGTTACGGGTCGGCGTTCATCCCTATGGATGAAGCGTTGGGATTTGTGGCGCTGGATATCAGCAGGCGGCCGTTCCTAGTGTTTCAGTGCGAGTTTTCCTCCGATCGGATCGGGGAAATGGACACCCAGATGGTAGAGGAGTTTTTCAGATCCTTTGCTTTTCAGGCGGGGATCACCCTTCACGCCAAGGTGGAGTACGGGAAAAACGATCATCATAAGGCGGAAGCGCTTTTCAAGGCGTTGGCGCACAGTCTGAAAACGGCGGTGGCTCCTTTGGAGGGCAAGGTCGTTTTATCTACAAAAGGCGTTTTGTAAGAAAGGGGGAGCGGCATGATCGCAGTCATTGATTACGGCGCCGGAAACCTTTTCAGTGTACGGAACGCTTTGGACTTTTTAGGGATCGAAAGCGAGGTCACCCGGGATGAGAAAGAGATCCGAAAGGCAGACGGATTGATCTTGCCGGGTGTGGGCGCTTTTCCCGATGCCATGGAGATGCTTTCCAAGTCGGGGCTTACCGATACGATTCGGGAGGAAGCAGTAAAAAAGCCTTTTTTGGGCATTTGCCTTGGAATGCAGATGCTTTTTGAAGAAAGCGCCGAATTTCGGCGGACGGAAGGGCTGGGGCTTTTGCGGGGCACAGTAGATTGGATCCGCAGCCCGTATAAGATCCCGCACATGGGCTGGAACAGCCTGCAGTTTGCGAAAAAAAGTCCGCTGCTGGAAGGCGTTGACGAGGGGGCTTACGTCTATTTCGTCCATTCTTTTCAGGCATATCCGGCGGAGGAGGATCTGTCCGCTTTCTGTGATTACGGAACAAAGATCCCGGCGCTGGTGGAACGGGGGACGGTATTCGGTGCCCAGTTCCATCCGGAAAAGAGCGGAGATATAGGGCTTACGATTTTAAGAAACTTTGGGAGGCTGACCAGATGATCGTTTTTCCGGCAATTGACATAAAAGACGGCAGCTGCGTGCGGCTTTTCAAGGGGGATTTCGGCACCGTGGAAAAGGTGGCGGAGGATCCGCTTCAGACGGCACGTTCCTTTGAAGCAAAAGGCGCTTCCTGGATCCACATGGTGGATCTGGACGGGGCGAAGGATGCCGTTCCGATAAATACGGAGATCTTTCTGGATGTGGCCCGGAACACCTCTTTGCAGGTGGAGGTCGGCGGTGGAATCCGGTCGATGAACACGGTGGAAGCGTATTTGAGCGGCGGTATCCGCCGGGTGATCTTAGGATCGGCGGCGGTGAAAGATCCGTCTCTTGTCCGGGAGGCAGTTCGGGAATACGGTGACCGTATCGCTGTGGGGATCGACGCCAAAAACGGCATGGCTGCGGTGGAAGGGTGGCTGGATGCCAGCGGCGCTCACTATCTGGAGCTGGCGAGAGCCATGGAAAACATCGGCGTGAAAACGCTGATCTACACGGATATTTCTAAGGATGGGACCTTATCCGGTCCGAATCTGCAGGAGCTTGCGGCGATCAACAAGGCGGTTTCCTGCCAGATCGTGGCCAGCGGCGGGGTCACTGATCTGAATGACATTCGGGCGCTGAAAAAGCTGGGGCTTTATGGCGTTATCTGTGGAAAATCCCTTTATAAGGGCACGCTTGGGCTTTCCGAAGCTATTCGGGCAGCGGAAGGGGAGGTGGAATGATGCTGGCAAAGCGAATCATCCCCTGTCTGGACGTTCGGGACGGAAAAGTGGTCAAGGGCGTCAATTTTGTGGGGATAAAAGAAGTGGGTGATCCGGTGGAGTGCGCAGAAATGTACGACCGGCAAGGCGCCGACGAGATTGTTTTCCTTGACATCACCGCTACCAGCGACCATCGGGAGACCATGGCCGACGTGGTGCGGGAAACGGCAAAAAAAGTGTTTGTCCCCTTGACGGTCGGCGGCGGGATCACCTCTCCGGAGGACTTTGCGAAGCTCCTGCGGGCCGGGGCGGATAAGGTCAGCGTCAACTCTGCGGCGCTGAAAAATCCGCAGCTGATTGCTGATGCGGCGGCCCGGTTCGGCAGTCAGTGCGTGGTGGTCGCCATCGACGCCAAGCGGATGGAGGACGGCACATGGCATGCCTTTTCCGCAGGCGGGCGGGTCGACACCGGTATCGATGCGGTCTGGTGGGCAAAAGAAGCCTGCCGGCTGGGGGCGGGGGAGATCCTTCTGACCTCCATGGATGCTGACGGCACCCGGGACGGCTTTGACCTGCCGTTGCTGGATGCTGTGATCGCAGAAGTGAACGTTCCCGTTATCGCTTCCGGCGGATGCGGGAAGCTGGAGCATTTTTCGCAGGTCTTTGAGGAGACCGGGGCGGATGCCGCATTGGCGGCGTCGCTTTTTCACTATCAGGAACTGACGGTCGGAGAGGTCAAGGATCATCTCCGCCGGAAAAATATCCCGGTGCGGTAAGCCCGGAGAAGTTGAGGAGAAAAGGAATATGGAAAAGATCATTCTGACTGGCGACCGCCCCACCGGGCGGCTTCATGTAGGGCATTACGTCGGATCTCTGCGGCGGCGGGTGGAGCTTCAGAACTCCGGCGATTACGCCAAGAACTTCATCATGATCGCCGATGCTCAGGCGCTTACCGATAACATTGAAAATCCGGAAAAGGTCCGGCAGAACATCATCGAGGTGGCGTTGGATTACCTTTCCTGCGGATTGGATCCGGAAAGATCCACGCTTTTCATTCAGTCCCAGATCTCGGAGCTTTGCGAACTGACCTTCTATTACATGGATCTGGTCACCGTTTCCCGGCTGCAGCGGAATCCGACCGTGAAGTCAGAGATCCAGATGCGGAATTTTGAAGCCAGCATCCCGGTGGGCTTCTTCACCTATCCCATCAGTCAGGCTGCGGACATTACCGCTTTCAAGGCGACAACGGTTCCCGTAGGTGAGGATCAGCTGCCTATGATCGAGCAGTGCCGGGAGATCGTTAGGAAGTTCAATTCCATTTACGCTGAGGTGCTGGTGGAGCCGGAAGCGCTGATTCCTCAGAATGCGGCCTGCCTCCGCCTGCCCGGGATCGACGGAAAAGCGAAAATGAGCAAATCTCTGGGCAACTGCATCTATCTGGCAGATACGCCGGACGATATCCGCACCAAGGTCATGAGCATGTACACCGACCCGGATCATATCTCCGTGAAGGATCCCGGCAAGGTGGAGGGAAACACCGTGTTCACCTATCTGGACGCCTTCTGCAATGAGGAGGATTTTGCACAGTTCCTGCCGGATTACGCCAATCTGGATGAGTTGAAGGCACACTATCGCCGGGGCGGCTTAGGCGATGTCAAGGTGAAAAAGTTCCTTCTGAACGTCCTGATGGAGCGGTTAGAGCCCATCCAGAAGCGGCGGAAAGAGTATGAAAAGGACATTCCCGGCATCTATGAGATCCTCAAAAAGGGAAGCGATACCGCTCGGGAGACGGCAGCCCAGACCCTGTCCGAAGTGAAGCGTGCCATGCGGATCAACTACTTCGAGGATCTGGCTCTGATCCGGGAACAGGCCGGGAAGTACAACGGCTGATCGGAGGATCGTATGGATCTGGAACGTTATTTTGTCAAAGGTCCGCTGATCCCTGCCATTGTGGTGGAGGAGAAAAGCGGAGAGGTGCTGATGCTGGCCTATATGAACCGGGAAAGCCTTCAAAAGACGTTGGAAACGGGCTACACCTGGTTTTACAGCCGTTCCCGGCAGGAGCTCTGGAACAAGGGGGCTACTAGCGGCCATGTCCAGAAAGTGAAACGGATTGTCGCTGACTGCGACGACGACACCTTGCTGGTCACGGTGGAGCAGACGGGTGCTGCCTGCCATACGGGAAATTACAGTTGCTTTTTCAAAGAGATCTGGAGGGATCGAAATGAAGGAAACAATTGAAGGGCTTTATGAGGTCGTGAAGCAGCGAAAGGAGCACTTTACCGAGGGCTCTTATACCTGCTATCTGTTCGACAAGGGGCTGGATAAGATCTTAAAAAAATGCGGCGAAGAATGCTCCGAGATGATCATTGCCGCAAAGAATCAAGATAAGGAAGAACTTTCCAACGAGATGTGCGACCTGATCTACCACATGATGGTGCTAATGGCGGAGCAGGGACTGGAGCTTTCCGACATCGAAACGATTTTGGAGCAGCGCCGGCAGAAGATCGGAAATCTGAAGGTGTTCCATCAGACGGATCGCGAATCCTGACAGGATGTACGGCAGCCCGGACGTAGAAAGAAATTTTTCGGAAAGGCTGTGAAGTCCGTGGAGGGTTTCCGGAATCAGTTGGAGCAGATCGTTGGTTCGGCTTTTGTGCTGATTTTAGCAGGAGCTGGGATCTTTTTGAGCGTCCGGCTCCGTTTTTTTCCGCTTGTCCATTGCAAGGCCGTCTGGAGGGAGACCTTCGGACGGCTTTTTCATAGGGCGGACAAGGCAGGAAAGGGAAGCGTTTCTCCTTTTCAGGCTACGGCGACCGCACTGGCGGGCACACTGGGGACCGGGAACATTGTAGGGGTCGCAACGGCTCTGGTCAGCGGAGGGCCGGGGGCGGTAGTCTGGATGGGGATCAGTTCCTTTTTCAGCATGGCGCTGAAATTTGCGGAGATCGTCTTGGCAGTGGAGTATCGGACAAAGGATGCAAACGGTCATTGGGTAGGCGGCCCGATGTATTATCTGCAGGATGGGGTCAGGAGCCCCTTGCTGGCGGCGGTGTTTTCCGTGCTTTGTGCTTCCGCTTCCTTCGGGATCGGGAACCTGGCACAGTCTAATGCAGCAGCCGGAGCAATGAAAGCCGCTTTTGGGATTCCTCTGCCGGTAACGGGGGCAGTCACAGTACTTTTTGTGGGGCTGACGTTCTGCGGCGGGCTTTCCTGGATCGGGAAAGTGACCGAACGAGTCGTGCCTGTCATGGCGGGGATCTATCTTCTGGCATCGGCGGCGGTTTTACTCCTTTCGGCAGAAAAGCTGCCGGGGATTTTTGTCCGGATGTTTCGGGAGGCATTCTCTCTGCAGGCGGCTTCCGGGGGGATCCTTGGCTTTTTGATTGGAAGGCCGGTACAGGTCGGGGTAGCCAGAGGAGTCTTTTCCAACGAAGCGGGCATGGGGTCGGCTCCCATCGTTCATGGAGCGGCGGAGACCGATTCATCGGTGCGGCAGGGCTTTTGGGGTGTAGTCGAAGTATTTCTGGACACAACGCTTATGTGTACGGTGACGGCTCTGGTTATTCTGTCGGCTGGAGATCTGGCCGGGGAATTAAGGGGTGCTGCACTGACTGCTTCGGCTTTTGAACGGGTTCTTGGAAGGGGAGCGGCAGGGTTTGTATCTGTTTCAATTTTTGACTCTGCCAGCGCAACTGAGCGCACCCGAGATTTCTGTGGATTATTCCCCCTGCATATTGCCAAATATGCCGCAAACAGGTGTATTTACAGCACAAATCTAAGCATTCCTTTTTGCGCCGCACCCCTTTGACCACATATTTGCCCACAGACAGCGAAAAGCCGCCCCGCCGGGGAATTGATATGCTCCCTCCATGTTTGGCAGTTTGTTTTTTCACTGTCTCTCATGGAGGGAGCATATCAGCATTCAAACAAGTGCCGAAACCAACACTTATTTCCGCGCTAAAGAAGAAACTGCGCAGGGAATACAATCTTAGGTCTGTCAATTTGCGTTGCTCTAAGGCTTGCAAGCCGAACAGTAACAGCAATGCCCTTAGCATCCTATCTCTCGACGATGTGGCGTTGGACTATGACGGAGCGATCAAAACCTATACCGGCAGCGGTACCGACCTTGTCATTGGTATGGAAGGAGCGGCTTTATATGCGAGCAGTCCTAACGCTCTTGAAGTGCTGCTTGGTGAGGCCCTTGCTAAAACGTGGGCGAATCGATATAATAAAAACACCGATATTGTGCTTTAGGCGGTAGAATGGAATATAAATGACCAATATGATCCGGAGATCGGAAAGCTATTGGATAAGGGGTATTTGGAATGTGACTGCCGGATGACTTAATGGCTTCCATTCAAACCATACAAACATCATGAGAAACTGTTGACAGTGGAAAGCAAGACCTCCAATGGTATCTCTATTGGCGTGATTTGAACGCACTGTTAGCTCCTATGAGGTGGAACGGGGACAACCAATGTCCCTGTCCTTGAAAATAATGGCGAAGAATTTGTGATTCAACACGAAATTCAACACAAGAGCAGGAAAGATAAAGTGGACAGAAAAATACATTTTTTTGACTGTGCTTTTTCGAATGGGCGAAAAAAACTTTTTTCTATCAATGCGTTTGTGTAAAATGTAGAAATTATAAAAATATAGAAAAAGTTGCAAAAATGCGTGGCATGGAAAAGATAATTATGAGCAATTTTCCCGCGCGTTCAACACAAATTCAACACAAAAGCGACTTTGTGCAATTTG
>OLGA01002419.1_pt1 | contig 13289 bp, 10 predicted proteins | sample 1604881 | NCBI WGS metagenome assembly OLGA01 (sample SAMEA3888896, study PRJEB22519) | human gut metagenome | biome: human gut; feature: human-associated habitat; material: faeces | place: Denmark | collected 2009
GTTTAAGGAAGAGCACCTCTCTGATGTTTGCGTTTGCTGCGGCAAGCCGGCAAAGCACATGGTCTACTGGGGCAGACAGTACTGATTTTTCTGCTTTGCGTAGCGCTATATCAAATCGGCATACGTGTTTTACACGGTTTTAACTGTGTTTTTATAAGCAGAATGTTGTAAGAATACTTTAGGGTACACCGTATTTTTTGCGGTGTGCCTCTTTTTTTGCTCTTTTTTATGAAATGCACGGCTGATTTTTGGATGCGCAGGCAACAAAGCAAAAGTTTTTATGCAAATGATACAAGCAACATAAAAAAAGCTTGTGCAAATCCGCTTTTTTCACAAAAAGGGCTTTACATTTGCTTTGAAATGGTCTAAAATACAAACAGAAATAAATCGTTAGGAGTCCGTATGGACTTCGGCGTAAATTTAGGAGGAGAATTCCAATGGCAAATGTAAGAGTTGGCTTTATCGGCTGCGGCGGTATCGCAAACGGCAAGCACTTCCCGGGCATGGCCCAGCAGGAAGGCGTAGATATGTGCGCATTCTGCGACCTCATTCTTGAGAGAGCAGAAAAGGCCGCTAAAGAGTACGGCACCCCGGACGCTAAGGTTTACACCGATTATCATGAGCTTCTGGCAGACCCGACGATCGACGCTGTTCACGTTCTGACCCCGAACGTTGCACACTGCGAGATCACCGTTGCTGCTCTTGAGGCTGGCAAGCACGTTCTGTGCGAGAAGCCGATGGCTGCTACCCCGGCTGACGCTAAGAAGATGCTTGAAGCAAGAGACAGAACCGGCAAGATGCTGACGATCGGCTATCAGTATCGTCACTTCCCGGAGAACCAGGTTGCTAAGAAGGTTGTCGATTCCGGCGTTCTTGGCGATGTTTACTATGCAGAGGCTACATACCTCCGCCGCCGTGGCGTTCCGACCTGGGGCGTATTCACGGATAAGGCAAAGCAGGGCGGCGGTCCGCTGATCGACATCGGTACGCATGCTCTTGACCTCACGCTGTTCCTCATGAACAACTACGATGTTGACTATGTTTGCGGCACTTCCTTCGAGAAGCTCGGCCACACGCTCGATGCTAAGCATCAGGGTCAGGTCAACTACCGCGGTGAGTTCGATACCTGGAACAACGAGACCTACGACGTTGAAGACTCCGCTGTTGGCTTCATCAAGATGAAGAACGGCGCTACGATTGTTCTGCGCGCTGCTTGGGCTATCAACATGGCTGAAGACTACGCTGCAAACGGCGAAGCTTACACGATGCTGGCTGGTACCGAGGGCGGCCTCGATACGAAGGAAGGCCGTGTCCGTCTGAACCATGTTGTTGCTGAGTACCCGACCATTTCTTGGGTTGGCAACAAGGTCAGAGGTTTCATCCCGGGCTTCTCTCAGGGTCCGGCACCGAAGTCCAAGGAAGCTGAGATCTGGGTCAAGGCTCTGAAGGGCGAAGGCGAGCTGTTTGTTACGGCTGATCAGGCTTATGTCGTCACGAGAATCCTCGATGCGATCTATGAGTCCAACAGAACCGGCAAGCCTGTTTACTTCGACTAATTTTAATCAGTACATTTTGTGTGCGGCGGCATTTCGTGTCGCCGCACATTTTCTAAGGCGGAGTTTCCGCAAACGTTATAATTTTCAGAAAGGTGGTTTTTCCCATGGAAAATATCAATGTTCAGGTTTATTCCCTGGTTTCCGAGCCGATTAGCCCGATTGAGAAGCTGAAGGCCATTGCAAAGCTTGGTTTTGCAGGCGCAGAGTTCACTGCAGACTTCACGGAAGTGCCGGTTGAAGAAATGAAGAAGGTTCTCGCAGAGAACAACTTGAAGGTCGATTCCGCTCACGTTGGCCTCGATCAGATCGAGAGCGTTCTCCCCTACTTTGCAGAGCTGGGCGCAAAGCTCGTCATCTGCCCGATGACAAATTTCTGCAACAAGGCAGAAGCTGAAGAAGTTGCAGCAGAGCTCAACCGCCTCGGCAACATTGCGAAGCAGTACGGCATCAAGATCGGCTACCACAACCACACCGACGAGTTCTATGTGGACGAGGGCAAGTATCTTTATGACTGGCTCATCGATGCATGTGATCCGGAAGTTACGGCTTTCCAGCTTGACTGCGGCTGGTGCAGCGCAGCAGGCGTGAATCCGGTAGACTTCATCAACAGCCACGCAGGCCGCATTGCAAGCATCCACATTAAGGAAAACGGCGGCGTTATCGGCGCAAACAAGCCGCAGTCCCGCCACGACACCACCCCGCGCTTCAAGTTTGAGAAAGACGCTGACGGCAAGCCGATCTTCCCGCCGGAGTTCCTCAAGATGAAGGAAGAGCACGACAAGCTGAACGTGCCGCAGGGCCAGGGCATTGTGGACTGGAAGGCTGTTAAGGCAGCTGCCGACGCACAGTGCGACAACGTCATTTACGTTGTTGAGCGTGAAGCCAGCTACAACGACCCGCAGGATCGCGTAGCTTGCCTTGCTGAAGACATTGCATGGCTGAAGGCTAACCTGTAATTTAATTTAATGCAAAATGAGCCGAGCACAGAAGTTGTGTTCGGCTTTTTTGTTGCGCAAAAAAAGAAGCTTGCGGGGAACATAGCGCAGCGACACTAAAAATTTCGCCCGCCTTTTCAAAGGCAGAGGGGACTTGGGGCAGCGCCCCAAGTCCCCTCAAGTTTTCTCGAAGAAAATCTAAATCAAAGCCTTTATTCGTTCGCTTTCACAGGCAAATGCAAAGCGCTTAGTGCTGGATCTGCTGCTCTTCCTCGTCATCGTTATGGCTCCACGGCGAGGGGGCCAATTTTTTATGCAGCGCAACAAGCTCGTGGTCGTAGTTATGTCTGACCTCACACTTTTTGTCGAAAATCATGGTCGCTTCGTCGTCTGCAGTGCAAGCCGGCCACTCCGGCAGGTCTTCGCTGGACGGTTTGCCGTCACGCGCGAAGTTGAGCCACGCGTCGCACATCTGCTTTTCGAGCAAGTCGGTCACGCCGGGCTCGTTATACGCGGCGACAAGGCTCGTGTTATGGAACACAAACGGGATCTCGCTGCAATGCCATGCGATATGCCCACCGTCATACGGGAAGGTGTAGGTCATCATATACGAATACGTGCCGCTTTCCGGGTGCTGCGCTTTTTTCAAGATGAAATCGGTAGACGGCGCACGGAAAATAGAATCCATGAACAGCACGTCGCTGACGTCTTTATCCGGGTAAACCTCGGCGAACATCTCCTTGAGCTTTTTGCCCTCTGCGCCGTAGCGTTTTTCGATCATAGAATCGATGAGCGCAGCATCGGCCTTTTCCTCTTCGCTTAATGCCGGCATGAACGAGAACTCGCCGAGCACGGTGCCAACCATGACCGGGATGGTCTTTGCGTGCTCCGTGAAACCGACCTCGAGCGGATCGCCGAGGTACCAATCGTTTGCGAGCGGGTTGCCGCCGACGTATGCGCCCGTCTTTGCGACCTCCGGCGCGACCTTGTTGTACGCTGCCGCGAGCTGTGCGTACGGGATGGTCTCCAGTGCTTTGACATCATCGAGCTTCAATTCTGCCAGAAGCGCCGTGACGATGGCTTTGCCGTTCTGCTCCGTGGAATTGCCGGAGACGAAGTGATCGATGCAGCCGCTCTGCACGACGCCCTTATGGAACAGGCCGTCCGCCGCAGGGGTCTGCATCAGCGTCCAGACCTTCATACCGCCGCCGGACTGGCCGAACAGCGTGACGTTTTCCGGGTCGCCGCCGAAGTTTGCGATATTTTCGTGAATCCACTGCAAAGCTGCGACCATATCGGCGTTGCCGGCGTTGCCGGAATTCTTATATTCCTCGCCGAACGGGGAAAGGTCGAGATAGCCGAGGATATTGAGACGGTGGTTGAGAGAAATGACGACGACATCGCCGTATTTGCTCATGTTTTCGCCCTCGTAGGCGATGTGCTCAATGGAGGAGCCCGCCGCGAATCCGCCGCCGTGCAGCCAAACGAGCACGGGCTTTTTGGCGTTCGGGTCAAGATGCTGCGTCCAGATATTGAGGTACTGGCAGTTCTCATCGAGCGGCCAATAGCGGTGCGGCACCATCAGCTCGTTGCTGGGCTGATCCTGCTGCAGCATGGGGCACACGTAGCCGTAAGCCAGCGCGTTTTTGATGCCCTCCCACGGCTCTACCGGGGTCGGCTGGTGGAAACGCTTTGCATCGGCGTATTTTACGCCGTGGAACACATATGTGCCGTCAAGCTGAAAACCGCGCAGCTTACCGGCTTTGGTCTCGACGACCGGGTCTGTTTTGGTGCACATGAAATTTCTTGCCATATATCACAACTCCTTAAAAATTTGACAAGTAAAAAATAACCTTGCAATGTTAATTGTAAGGTTATTTCTCATAAATGTCAATATTCTAATTTTTGATTTTATGTGCAATTTACAAGAACAGGTCTTTTAAAAGCTGCTTGCCGGTCTTTGTGCGGAAGATGTTCTCGTACACCTTTTCGGCGGCTTCATGGGTCATGCCGCTCTCGAAAATGTTTACGAGGAAATCGGCTTCGACCAAAATCTGATAATCGATGCCGTTGATGTTCGTGTACGTGTGGTGGTGGCCGATGAGATAGCATATACGCTCCGTCTGCCCATGGGTATAACCGCACGCGGGCAGCATTTCGAGTGCGATGGGCGGGCCTTCCACCTCCTGGTGAGGGCCGTTGCAGTTGCCGTATTTTTCAAAGCACACACGGATGCCGATATCATGCGTAATGGCGGCGGCTTCCAAAATTTCTTTTGTCGCATCGTCCACGTCTTCGCCCTCCGCGATGGTCTTTGCGAACGCGAACACCTTCAAAAAGTGGTTGACGCGCTCGACACAGCCGCCCTCGTACTCCGTCATTTTCAAAACGAGCTTGCTAAAATTTGTCATGTTTTTCACTTCTTTCTTTCAAAATCGTCTGCGCAGGTGAAGAGAGCCTTCTGCAAACCCACGGCATGTGCGATAGGCAACGCGAGCGCAAGCTGCATTTTGGCGTAGCCCTTGCGGCGCTCGCTCGGCACGATGCGCTCTGCACCCCAATCCGCAAGATACGCTTTATACTGCGCTTCCGTGATCTGCTCGGGTAAAATGAGCTTCCTTAAAATTTCTCCCGTTATTTTGCCATGACGGCCTCGATGTCTTCGATGGTGCGCGGCACGGACGCAGAGAGGTTCTCTGCGCCGGTCGGCGTGACAAGGCAGTTATCCTCCACGCGGAAGCCGATGCCGAGCTCTTCGGCGTAAATGCCGATATCAACGCAGAAGACCATGTTCGGCGCGATAGGCTTGCCGAGTGCATCGACAACATCGTGCACGTCGTAACCGACATGGTGCGCACCGCCGTGCCACATGTATTTGCCAATCTCATCGTAAGAGGACAGCAGACCGATCTTTTTCAGCTGCTCACAGCAATAGCGGCGGGCGGGCTTATCCACATCGTCCATGAGCATACCGGGCTTGATGATGGAGAACATGTAGTTCGACGTATTGAGGGCACACTCATACAGCATGCGCTGCTCTTTCGAGTATTTGCCGTTGCACGGCCAGCCACGGGAGACATCGTTGCACTCGCCGTCCCACTGCGCGCCAACGTCATTCAAGATCATATCGCCGTCTTTGGCTTGTCCCATGTAACTGTCATAATGGATGCAGAAGTTGTTTTTGCCGGCGGAAATGATGGAGTGGAACGCGGGCTCAAGCACGCCGGCGCTGGTGAGGGCGTAGTCGAACTCGGCTTTATACTCGTACTCATACATGCCGGGGTGCGAAGCGCGCATCATGCGCAGAATGCCTTCGCGCGTAACGGTCATGGCACGACGCATGGCGTCAATCTCGCACGGAGCCTTCAGGGTACGCAGGCGCTTTAAGATGGGCAGGATATTTTCAACCGTGAGGAACGGGTAGCCGGTCTTAATGGTCTGCGCGAAGCGGTGGGCTTCATCTAAGCCCTCGTCCGGCGTATGGCGGTAGAGGTCGAGGTAGACGCGCTGCACGTTGCCGCTGTTCAAAACACGGTGGATATCGTTTTCAAAGTTCTCAACGAAGCGGATATCCGTGATTCCGGACTGCGCCATAACTTCATCGGCTTTCGGTCTGCGGCCCGTCCAGCGCTCTTTCATGAGATCCGGTGGGAGGATATAGATGGATTCCTGCACATTGCCGCCGATTTTTGTGGCGACCAACACGAGCCCCGCGAATTTAATGCCCGTTAAATACAGGAAATTGCGGTTTGTGAAGAATGTATAGTACGCATCGGCGCTCTGACGCGGTGCGCTGCCGGAAAAGAACACGGCTGCGCTGCCGTCTTTCATTTCGGCGTACAGGCGCTGACGGTTTGCCTTGTGGAATTCTGCTGTCATGATAATCCCTCCGAATCTTTTTAGCGCTTATTTATATTTTCTAACGACTCGTTTCTACGAGTCGTTCAGGAACCCCATTGACTGGGTTTCCTGCGGCTAAACAGTCCACCGGACTGTTTAGCCTGCCTTCCTAGTCCTAATGTAGGCAAAAGGATTTCGTCGTCTGCGGACGACGAATCAGGGCTCTGCCCTGATAACCCGCAAGTTTTCTGAAGAAAACTTGACCAAAGACTTTGTTTGTCGCTTCGCTATGTTTACTTTAGCTTTGCTGCAAGTGCGACCCAGCCTTTTTCCTCTTTGCGGTCGATGATCTCGAATTTATCCGCGAGGCACGCCAAAACATCGTCTTCCCTTGTATCGATGATGCCGCTCATGATATAGACGGTATCGGGTTTCATGAAGCGCGGGGCATCTTTTGTGAGCAAAATCACGACGTCTGCGACGATATTCGCGACAACGACATCGAATGTGCCGGTAACCTTATCCGCCAGATTGCCGCAGATGCCGGTGAACTTATCGCCGACGTGGTTGATCTCTGCGTTTGCGACGGCGGTCTTGACGGCGAGAGCATCAATATCGACGCCAACGGCGCTGCCTGCGCCGAGCAACAGACCGGCGACGGACAAAATACCGCTGCCGCAGCCCATATCAAGCATGGTATCGCTCGGCTTTACATACTTTTCGAGCAGCTCCATGCAAAGGCGGGTCGTTTCATGCGTGCCGGTACCGAACGCGAGGCCCGGCTCCAGATGCAGCACGACGCGGTCACCTGCTTCGTACTCGTCCTCCCACATGGGACGCACAAGCAAGCGGTTGCCGACGGGGATGGGCTTAAAATACTTTTTCCAGTTGTTGATCCAATCCTCCTCCGCGCAGTTGGCGGCGGTGATGGTGTTCTCAATGCCGACGGCTTCAAAACGCTCTTTGAGGAAAGAAATGGCTTCCGCCGGGTTTTCCTCCGGGCTGATATACACATGGATGATGCTTTTGGTTCGGTCTTTTTTGAGAAGGTCTTCGTCAATGAGGTCGATATGCGCGATTTCCATCGCTTCCTCTTCTAAATGCGAATAGTCTTCAATATAAATGCCGTAGGGCACGACCATCTGCGCAATGTCGCCCGCGCGGTCCGTATCCGCCGCGGGAATGGTGACCTGTAATTCGGTCCAGTCTGCGTTTACCTGATCTGTCATACTTTTTAACTCCTGTTCTCTTTTTATAAAATGCAGAAAATTATCTATACATTTCTCATATAAACTGATTATACAACGCGCCCGGAAAACTTGCAATAGGAGGCCCTGCGACAATCATGACAAAACGCAAATTTCTGCTGCAAGGCATCGCTTTAACGGCATTTTCACTGTTTTTCCGCATTACGAACATCGGCTACCGTGCATATTTATCGGGCAAGATTGGCGCGGAGGGCATGGGGCTTTACCAGCTCATCTTCTCCGTGTTCCTGCTCGCCATCACGCTTTCCACTTCCGGCATCAGCTTGGCCGTGACGCGCATGGTGACGGCAGCCATTGCGGCGAACCGCCGCTGCACGGTGCGCAGCGTGGTGACGCAGTGCTTTTTGTTTTGCCTGACGGTGAGCTGTACCATTGCGGTTTTGCTGCTGTGCTTTTCGGATTTTGCCGCCGCGCATATTTTGGGCAACGCCGGCGCGGCGCCGTCTCTGCGCATTTTGGCGCTTGGGCTGCCGTTTATGTCGCAGTGCACGTGCATGAAGGGATATTTTTTAGCAGTGGGCGAATCGCTTTCCACCTCATGGAGTGACGCGGTGGAACAGGTGCTGACGATTTTCTCAGCCGTTGTGCTGTTCTGGTATTTTGCGCCGCAGAGCATAGAAGCCGCGTGCTTTGCGGCGATGATTGCTTCAACATTCGGAGAAGCCGTTTCGTTTTTGGCGGGATTTCTCATTTACCGCCGCAGTTTAAAGCGCAACACGCCGAAAGAAAAAGAGCAGGCGACGGGCGTTCTGCACGGGATGTTCCACATTGCGGTGCCGTGCACGCTTTCGAGCGCGGCGCGCAGCTTGCTTTCAACGGCGGAAAATCTGCTCATCCCGCGCGAGCTCGGGCGGTACGGGCTCAGTCGTGCGGCTTCCATGTCCGCCTACGGTTTATTGCAGGGCATGGCAATGCCGATGCTGTACTTTCCGTCTTCGTTTTTGACGTCGTTCGCGTCTTTGCTCATCCCGAAAACGGCGCGGGAATTTGAGCTTTCGCACCGCAGGGCCGTGCGGCACATCACGCAGCGCGCGGTGCACGCGGCCCTGCAGTTCGGCATTTTCTGCTCGGGGATCTTCTTCGTTTTCGGCAATGACTGGGGCGAGGCGTTTTATAAGAGCCGGGAAGCCGGGGCATACCTCAAAATTTTGGCGCCGCTCGTACCGCTTTTGTATCTGGATGTCGTGGTGGACAGTCTTTTAAAGGGGCTTGACGAGCAGCTGAACTCCATGAAATACAACTTTTCGGATTCGTTTCTGCGTGTGCTTTTGATTTTGCTTTTCATGCGGTTTGCCGGTATGCGGGCGTACATTGCAATTTTGTTTTTCTCGTCCATCTTCAATGCGATGCTGAGTGTACGAAGATTATTAAAAGTCGCCGATGTACATATTGGGCTATTGAAAAGTGCAGTGATTCCGGCGTTTTTTGCACTGCTTGCCGCGAATGCAACACAGTTTTTATTGAAAAGCATTTCGCTTTCGGGTATTCCCCTTGTTTTGCTGCAAACGGCGGTTTGTGCAGGGCTTTATGCCGCTTTGCTGTTCCCGTTTTTAAAGCTGTGCGCATATCATACGGACAAAAAGCAAACCGTTAAAACATAAAAGCGGCGCTCCGACAGGTTGCCCCGCCGAAGCGCCGTGGTTTTATTTATGTGTTGTCAGAGAGAAATCAGATCCAACGGGTCTCGGTCATCTTCGGCTCGAAGATGATAGCGGACTTCAGGGTCTCAACAGCCTTCATAAGGCCCTCGTTCTGGCTCATGAGGCTATCCTCATGCTCAATGCTGATGGCATAGTCATAGCCGACAAGGCGCAGAGCGCTGATGATGTCCTTCCAATAGAGCAGATCGTTGCCGTAGCCGACGCTGCGGAAGATCCAGGAGCGATGTGCTTCGTCTGCATAGCTCTTCGTATCGAGCGCGCCGTTCTTTGCCATGTTGTACTTATCGAGACGGGTATCCTTTGCGTGTACGTGGAAGATTGCGTCGCCGCCGAGCTCGCGGATAACAGCAACCGGATCCATGCCCTGCCAAATGAGGTGGGACGGGTCAAAGTTTGCGCCGATCTCCGGGCCCACAGCCTCACGGAGCTTGAGGAGCGTCTCCGTGTTGTAAACACAGAAGCCCTGGTGCATTTCAAGAGCGATCTTGTTGACGCCGTGCTCTTTTGCGAATGCTACAAAATTCTTCCAGTAATCAACAAGAATCTTCCACTGATACTCGAGGATCTTACCGAAATCGTCCGGCCATGCGCATACAACCCAGTTCGGATACTGAGAGGTCTCGCAATCGCCCGGGCAGCCGGAGAAGCAGTTGATCTGATGCAGGCCGTATTTTTCAGCCATCAGAACTGCGTTGCGCATGTCCTTATCATAAGCCGCAGCCAGTTCCTTATTCGGGTGGATCGGGTTGCCGTGGCAGGAGAATGCGCTGACTTCCATATCATACTTCTTGATGGTATCGCAGAACTCCTGATACTTTGCTTCATCGTGGAGCAGAACTTCCGGATCGCAGTGATCTTTGCCCGGATAGCCGCCGCAGCCGATTTCGACCATCTGGATGCCCATGGACTTGAAATACTTCAGTGCGTCCTCAAGAGGCATGTTGCCTACAACATTGGTAAGTACGCCTAACTTCATGTTAAAACACTCCTTCTAATTGAATAAATCAAAAGAATAACAGATTGAATTGGGGCTTTTTCTGAAAGAGAAAACCCTGTTTGGTTTTATTGTACTATATTTCCTTGGTAAAATCAACATGGATTTGGCTTTTACGCCGCATTTTTTTGGAATTCCTTTCGGCAGATGTATTGAATTTTTGTGGTTTTCCGTCAAATTCACGGTAGAATTTCGCCGGGCCTTCCTCTATAATGAAAGTTAGCATTTTATTAAAGGCGGTATAGTTAAATGGAGAAGACCCAAAACTTTAAAAGCACCGTGTTTGCCTGCTACCGCGGGTATATCACGCAGGGCATTGTGAACAATCTCTCTCCCCTGTTTTTCGTGCTGTTCCAAAACAAATTCGGCATTTCGTATTCGCTGATTTCAGCGCTCATCCTGTGCAACTTTGTGACGCAGGTCATCACGGATATGCTTTCCGTTAAATACGTAGACCGCATCGGCTACCGAAAATCAGCGGTCATCGCACACGCACTGGCGTTTTTAGGCCTTGTGATGCAGGGCACGCTGCCGAACGTGCTGCCTGCGCCGTATGTGGGTCTTGTCCTTGCGACGATTGTGAACGGCGTGGGCGGCGGCCTGATTGAAGTTATCATCAGCCCGATTGTCGATTCCTGTCCGGGCGACGCGAAGGCCTCCGCGATGAGCCTTTTACATTCGTTTTACTGCTGGGGACAGGTGGGCGTGGTGCTCATCACGACGCTTTTGCTGCGCTTGATCGGCGAGGATCTGTGGTTTATCATCCCGATTTTGTGGTCTTTGCTGCCGCTTTATAATTTATTCCGTTTCCTCAAGGTGCCGCTGATGCCCACCGTGCCGGAGGAAGAGAAAACACCGCTCAAAACGCTGTTTACCTCGAAAATTTTCCTCGTGGCACTGCTTTTGATGCTTTGCGCGGGCGCGAGCGAGCTTGCCATGAGCCAGTGGAGCTCGCTGTTTGCGGAGCGTGCGCTCGGCGTGACGAAGGTCATCGGCGACCTTTTAGGGCCGTGCCTGTTTGCGGTGTTTATGGGCATCGGCAGAACAATCTACGGCGTGTGGGGCGAGAAAATCCATTTAACGGGCGCGATGGTATTCTGCGCCGCACTGTGTATTTTGTGCTATCTTGGTACGGCTTTATTTGAAAACCCGTGGCTTTCTCTGCTTTCGTGCGCGCTGTGCGGCTTTTCCGTAAGCCTCATGTGGCCGGGCACGTTCTCGCTGACCTCCGCCGCGTACCCGAAGGGCGGTACGGCGATGTTCGGCATTTTGGCGGTGTTGGGCGACGTGGGCTGCTCTGTGGGCCCGGCATTGATGGGCGCAGTGAGCGGCGCGGTTTCCGGCAATGCAAACATCGCCGCATCTTTCCCGAATCTCACTGCGGATCAACTCGGTTTAAAGAGCGGCATGCTGTTTTCCGCGGTTTTTCCGGCATTTATTTTAATCGGCGTTCTGTTGCTCACACGGTTTCATAAATCTGCAAATAAAAAGCCAAACCCCAAAGCGGACTTGAGCGAAGAATAATTTATTGGCACCAGATAGAGAAAAAGTGCAACGCAAATCTCTTGCATTTGCAGAACCGTAAACGATTCTTGTCATAAGTCTTTCAATGTCAAATATACCAGAGAGTGTGTCCGTAACATCCATACGGAGCATATTATCGTTTACAAGCTCTTCAATCGCACTCTGACGGTTATTGATTGAAGTTATATTAAGCAAAGGATGTTCAAGCCATGAACGCATAAGGCGTTTGCCCATTGCGGTTTTTGTCTTGTCAAGCACCCACAAAAGTGAACCTTTTTTATCCTTTGTCAGCATTGTTTGTGTGAGCTCAAGATTACGCTGTGTGTTGTAATCAAGGCTCATATATTGATTTTCTTTGTAGAACTCAATGTGATTTATTCTTTCAAGTCCCGTTTTCTGAGTATCACGAAGATATGAAAGCAATGCACCGAGAACGCATACAACAACAGATTTGTCAGATACGGTACTGTATTCATCCTCAAACTGTGATTTTACAACATCAGTACATACCGACTCGTCAAATTTTTCATCCTCGAGCATTTCAACTCCTGCCGAAAGCTTCGCTTTAATGAACTTAGGCAGTTCTTTCAGCTTTACAATATCACCGCCGATGAGAATTTCACGGGGATTATAGCTTGTAAGCTGATTGGTAAGAACATTATAGCTGTCATTACCCCTGATTTCCGTAGCGTATAATTCACCTGTGGAAATATCGCAAAAACAAAGTCCTATAGTTTTATTTTTAGAATACATACAGCAAATGTAGTTGTTTTTGCTCTCATCAAGCATACTCGATTCCATTACGGTACCGGGAGTAATTACTCGAATAATATCACGCTTTACAAGACCTTTTGCCTTTGCAGGATCTTCCGTCTGTTCGCAAATTGCAACCTTATAGCCCTTTGCAACAAGTCTTGCAATGTAACCCTCACAGCTGTGAAACGGAACTCCGCACATGGGAGCACGCTCGGCCTGTCCGCAATCCCTTCCTGTAAGAGTAAGTTCAAGTTCCTTTGATGCAAGCTTTGCATCATCGTAAAACATTTCGTAGAAATCTCCAAGTCGGAAGAACAAAATGCTGTCTTTGTTTTCTTCTTTAATTTTGAAATACTGTTGCATCATTGGAGATAACTCCGCCATTTGTTTCACTTCCTTAATAAAATTTAGAACCGTTTATCAGCCGCAACCGCCGCATGTAGCACAGCTGCCTGAGCATGATGACTGGCTGTAATCAGCAGTTTCGGGATCTGCACCCTCAGCAGACTGCTGAACAATTGCGAGAACTCTGTTTGCAACAACATCAAAAGCAGCCTTTGCATCATTGTAGGCAATCATATTCTCGTTTGACATAATCTGAGAATATGCCTCTCTCATCTCGGTATTAAGCTTAGAAAGCTTTTCCTGATCTCTCTCTTTTTTTGATGCTTCATTGTTTATTGACATTCTTTTAAGATTGAATTCACCGATAAGACGCTGAAGCTCCATATCTGCATCTGCATTCTTCTGAGCGT
>OLGA01002426.1_pt1 | contig 13263 bp, 10 predicted proteins | sample 1604881 | NCBI WGS metagenome assembly OLGA01 (sample SAMEA3888896, study PRJEB22519) | human gut metagenome | biome: human gut; feature: human-associated habitat; material: faeces | place: Denmark | collected 2009
GCTGCAAGCTCGTCGACGACCTCAAGAACAAGGTCTACCCCATGCCGCTCGACACCTCCGACCAGGACATCGTCTATGTTGGCCGCATCCGTGAGGATCTGACCGACGAGCGCGGGCTGAACCTCTGGTGCTGCGGCGACCAGGTCCGCAAGGGCGCGGCGACCAACACCGTGCAGATCGCGGAGCTGCTGCTCGAAAAATAAAGGCATTTTTGTGAAAGGGAGCCTCTGTCCGATGCCGGACAGAGGCTCCCTTTGTTCATTGCGACATTTTTCTTGCTATTTTTTTGGTAAGATGGACAGGGCAAAGTGCTTTGACTTTTTGGGAAGAGACTGCTACAATAAAAAAACGGAAACGTTACCGGTAAGGTTCCCGAAAACGGGCTTTGATTTTTTCATGCAGAGGGTGTCACCATGACCATCAAGGACATTGCAAAGCTCAGCGGCGTGGGCGTGAGCACGGTCTCCCGTGTACTCAACGACCGCCCCGACGTGAGCGAGGAGAGCCGCCGCCGCGTGCTGGAGGTCATTGCCGAGCACAACTATCTGCCCAACAATTCCGCGCGCAGCCTTGTGCGCACGAAGTCCGACACCGTCGGTCTTGTGGTGCGCGGCGTGCAGAACCCCTTCTACACCGATATCATCCGCGCCATCGAGCATAAGCTCGACCTTGCGGGCTACACGATGGTCATGCGTCAGATCGCCTCCGGCGATGACGAGGTGAAGTGCGGCGCGGTGATGGAGCGCGAAAAGCGCCTGCAGGGCCTCATTTTTCTCGGCGGACGCTCGGATTACTCTCCCGCAGAGCTGGCGCTGCTCAACGTGCCCTTTGTCTGCTGCACCTACACCAACGCCTACGGCACGCTCGATCCGAGCAAGTATTCCTCCGTCTCCATCGCCGACGAGCAGGAGGCCTACCGCGCGGTCATGGAGCTGGCCAAAAAGGGCCACCGCCGCATCGCGGCGCTGACCGCCGACCCCGACGACAGCTCCATCTCCCAGCTGCGCTACTCCGGCTACGCCCGCGCGCTGCGCGAGCTGGGCATCCCGCCCGAGGAGGAGGACGTCATCTGCGCGGACGATTTCACCGTGGAAAGCGGCTGCCGCGCCATGCGCGAGCGGCTGAAGCGTCCGGCGGACTTCACCGCCGTCTTTGCCATCGCGGACGATATGGCGATCGGCGCGATGCGCGCCCTGCGCGAGAGCGGGCGCAGCATTCCCGAGGACTGCTCCATCATCGCCATCGACGGCATCAATGTCTCCGAGTACATCCATCCCATGCTCACCACCCTCTGCCAGCCGATGACGGCTATGGGCACGAAGAGCGTCGAGCTGCTGCTCGGCGTCATCCGCGGCGGCGCGCACGACCATCTGACGCTGCCGACCACCCTGCGCGCGGGTGAATCCGTGCGCGACCTGACGAAATGATTTTCCCGCGCCGAGCGCGTGAAAATAAATTTGAATAAGGAGATCAATGAAACATGAAGAAGTATCTTGCGCTTGTCCTGGCACTTGTTATGGCTCTCAGCCTCGTTGCCTGCGGCAACAAGACGGCCGAGGAGCCCTCCGGCGACGGTGACGCCACCGAGGCCGCCGGCCGTGTGTTCTGGCTGAACTTCAAGCCCGAGGCGGACGGCACCCTGCAGAAGGTCGCCGCCATGTACACCGAAAAGACCGGTGTGCCCGTCACCATCCAGACCGCCGCGTCCGGCACCTACAACGAGACCCTGACCGCCGCGATGGATAAGGAAGCGCCTCCCACGATGTTCGTCGTCGGCAACCAGGCCGCCGTGGACACCTGGGGCGACTACTGCTACGACCTGACCGGCACCCCCATCGCGGGTGAGCTGACCACCGACGCCTACAACCTCTACGACGCCGACGGCAAGCTCTGCTCCATCGGCTACTGCTATGAGTGCTACGGCATCATCGTCAACGAGGACCTGCTGGCGAAGGCCGGCTATCAGCTCAGCGACATCACCAACTTCGAGACCCTCAAGGCCGTTGCGGAGGACATCCACTCCCGCGCCGCCGAGCTGGGCTTCGACGCCTTCACCTCCTCCTCCATGAGCGGCGACTCCAGCTGGCGCTTCACCGGCCACCTCGCCAACCTCGAGTATTACTATGAGTCCGTGGACGATCCCGACGCCTGGAAGGTCTGCCCCCCGAGCATCAAGGGCACCTACATGCAGAACTTCAAGAACCTCTGGGATCTCTACATCAACAACAGCGCGGTCGCTCCCTCCACCCTTGCTGCCGGCGGCTATGACGCCCAGGCCGAGTTCGGCAAGGAGCAGGCTGTGTTCTATCAGAACGGCTCCTGGGAGTGGGCGGCTCTGACCGGCACCGGCGATGGTCAGTACGGTCTTGACAACCTCTCCATGATCCCCTTCTACTGCGGCGTTGCCGGTGAGGAGAAGGCCGGTCTGAACTGCGGCACCGAGAACTGCTGGGCCGTGAACGCCAAGGCCTCCGCCGAGGACATTCAGGCTACGCTCGACTTCATGTATTGGCTCGTCACCGACGCTGAGGTCTCCCGTATGCTCGTCGATGAATTCGCCGTCATGCCCTACAAGCAGGCTGCCGAGTCCACCTGCGGCTTCCTGGCCGACGCCAACGCCTATACCGCCGAGGGCAACTACGTCATGCCTTGGGTCACCAACTTCCAGCCCAACGTCGACGCCTACCGTGAAGCCATCGTCGCCGCGATGAACCAGTATGACAACGATCCCACCGACGCCAACTGGGAGCAGGTCAAGACCGCGTTCGTGGACGGTTGGGCCGTGCAGTACGCTGCCGCCAACGGCTAAGCGTCTCCATACCGCAAAACCTATCATTCTTATGAAGAGGGCGGGCCTTCGCCCGTCCTCTTCTTCTACCACGGCAGAGGCCGCAAGAGGCCCGCGCCGTGCTCAGTCAATCTATCTCGATGGGAGTGATCGAATTGAAGCGTAAACACGACGCAGCAGCCGTCAACAGCTCGCTCGTCCGCCGCCCGATCCGGCGGTGGGCCCCGCTGTTCATGGGTCCCATGCTCTGCGCCTTCGCCATTGGCTTCGTCTATCCGTTCTGCAAGGGCGTGTACCTCTCGTTCTGCAAGTTCAAGACGACCTCGGACGCGCAGTTCATCGGCTTCGGCAACTACATCAAGGCGCTGAACGACGCGAGCTTTGTCCATTCGTTCTGGTACACGGCGCTCTTTGCGCTCGTCTCGCTCGTGTTCATCAACGTGCTGGCCTTCGCCGTGGCCTATGCTCTCACACAGGGCATCAAGGGGAGCAATCTCTTCCGCACGGTGTTCTTCATGCCGAACCTCATCGGCGGCATCGTGCTGGGCTATGTGTGGTCGATGATCTTCGACGGCATCCTCTCGCGCTACGGCACGTCGATCCTGCTGGAGACGAAATACGGCTTCTGGGGCCTCATCATCCTCATGTGCTGGCAGCAGGTCGGCTATATGATGATCATTTACATTGCCGGCTTGCAGGCTGTGCCCGAGGATATGCTCGAGGCCGCGAAGATCGACGGCGCAAACCGCTGGCAGACACTCTGGAAGGTCACCATCCCGAACGTAATGCCCTCCATCACCATCTGCACCTTCCTCACGCTGACGAACAGCTTCAAGCTCTTCGACCAGAACCTCGCCCTCACGGGCGGTCAGCCCTACATCATCCAGTCCGACGGCTCAGCCATCAAGACAACTGAGATGCTGGCGCTGAACATCTACAACACGTTCTACGGGCAGAACGTCAACTCCCGCGGCACCGCGCAGGCCAAGGCCGTTTTGTTCTTCCTGCTCGTCGCCGCCATCGGCTTGATCCAGCTCCGCGCTACACGCAAAAAGGAGGTGCAGCAGTAATGAACGGTTCCCTTTCCGCCGAACGCCGCCGCAAGACCATTCTTTCGGTCGTGCTGGCCTTCATCTGCATCCTCTACATCCTGCCGGTGCTGGCTGTGGTAGTCAACTCCTTCAAGCTCAACACCTATGTCAAGACCGAGACCTTTGCCCTGCCCACCGCCGAGAGCTTTGCCGGCTGGGCGAACTACATCAAGGGCGTCACCTTCGGCAACTATCCCTTCTGGAAGTCCGCGTTCTACAGTCTTTTCATCACGCTCGTCTCCACGGCGCTGATTCTTCTGTGTACCTCGATGGCCGCGTGGTACATCGCCCGCGTGGACAGCAAGCTCTGCCGCGGCGTCTATTACCTCTGCGTCTTTTCCATGGTCGTGCCGTTCCAGATGGTCATGTTCACCCTCTCCAAGACCGCCGACCGCGTGAAGATACCCTACTTTAACTTTGCGAGCGGCAGCCTCGAAAAGGTCGCGCTCAACACGCCCTGGACCATTCCCATCATCTACCTCGGCTTCGGCGCGGGCCTTGCCATCTTCATGTTCGTGGGCTTCGTGAAGTCCATCCCGCTGGAGATCGAGGAGGCCGCCGCCATCGACGGCTGCGGTCCGCTGCGCACCTATTTCTCCGTCGTGTTCCCAATGCTGCGGCCCACGATGATCTCCGTCGGCATCCTCGAGATCATGTGGGTGTGGAACGACTATCTGCTCCCCTATCTCGTGCTCGACAGCACCAAGTACAAGACCATTCCCATCCATATCCAGTACCTCAAGGGCAGCTACGGCACGGTCGATCTCGGCGCGACGATGGCGCTCATCTTCCTGAGCATCGTCCCCGTCATCATCTTCTACCTCTGCTGCCAGAAATACATCATCAAGGGCGTCGCGGCCGGCGCCGTGAAAGGCTGATCTCACATGAATCGTTCCTCCGGCATTCTGATGCCGATCTCCTCGCTCCCCTCGCCCTACGGCATCGGCACGTTCGGCAAGGCGGCGTATGACTTTGCCGATTTTCTCCACGCGGCGGGACAGGGCTACTGGCAGCTTCTGCCGCTCGGCCCTACAAGCTACGGCGACTCGCCGTATCAGAGCTTTTCGACCTTTGCGGGCAACCCGTACTTCATCGACCTCGATCTGCTCATCAAGGATAAGCTGCTCACGCGCAAGGAGGTCACCTCCTGCGCGTGGGGCTCGGAGCCTCGCTACGTCGACTACGGCAAAATTTACGAGAGCCGCTTCGCGCTGCTCGAAAAGGCCAAGGCGCGCGGCTGGGAGCGCGACCGCGAGGCGGTCGCCGCCTTCGAGGCAGAAAACAGCCGCTGGCTGCCGGACTACGCGCTCTTCATGGCGCTCAAGCGGCATTTCGGCATGAAGTCCTGGACCGAATGGCCCGACGAAGGCGCGCGGCTGCACCGGGCCGACGCGCTCGAGCGCTACCGCGCGGAGCTGCGCGGGGACGTGGAGCTGTTCACCTACATTCAGTTTCTCTTCTTCCGGCAGTGGAGCGCGCTCAAGAGCTACATCAACGGTCTCGGCATCCGCATCATCGGCGACATCCCCATCTATGTGGCGATGGACTCCTCCGACGTGTGGAGCGAGCCGGAGAAATTCCAGCTCGACGAGCGAAACGTGCCCGTTGAGGTCTCCGGCGTGCCGCCGGACTACTTCAGCGCCGACGGTCAGCTCTGGGGCAACCCACTCTACGACTACGAGGCCATGCAGAAGGACGGCTTTGAGTGGTGGATCCGACGCATCGGCGGGGCGGCGAAGCTCTACGACGTCATCCGCATCGACCACTTCCGCGGCTTCGAGAGCTACTGGGCCGTGCCCTATGGCGAGACGACCGCGAAAAACGGCCGCTGGGTCAAGGGCCCCGGCATGGCGCTCGTCGGCGTGCTGACCGGCTGGTTCCACGACATCGAGTTCATCGCCGAGGATCTCGGCTATCCCACGCCGGAGGTCACGCAGCTGCTTGCCGACTCGCGTCTGCCCGGCATGAAGGTGCTGGAATTCGCCTTCGACTCGCGCGACACGAGCAGCTATCTGCCGCACAGCTACGGGGAGAACTGCATCTGCTACACCGGCACGCACGACAACGCGCCCCTCGCCCTCTGGCGCACGGAGGCGGATAAGGCGGATATTGCCTTCGCCGTGCAGTACCTTGGGCTCAACGACCGAGAGGGCTTCAACCGCGGCATCATCCGCGGCGGCATGAGCTCGGTGGCAAAGCTCTTCGTCGCGCAGATGCAGGACTGGCTCGAACTCGGCGCGGGCCACCGCATGAACATCCCCGGCACGAGCCGCGGCAACTGGGAGTGGCGTATGCTCCCGGGTGAGGCGAGCAAAAAGCTCGCCGGGCAGATCCGCGAAATGACGCGCATCTACGGAAGATCATAAAAGCTGTGAGCGAAAGGGCTGCCGCCGGCAGCCCTTTTCCATTTGACGCGGGCGCAAAAGCATGGTATCGTAGAGAAAAACGGATGCGCCGCGCCGCGGCGCTTTTTCAGAGGACAGGCCATGAAAAAACTCACCATCGGAATACTCGCCCATGTCGACGCGGGCAAAACGACCCTCTCCGAGGGCCTTTTGTATGCCGCGGGCGCGCTGCGCACGCTCGGCCGCGTCGATCACGGCGACGCCTTTCTGGACACCGAAGCGCTCGAACGCGAGCGCGGCATCACCATCTTTGCCAAGCAGGCGGTGCTCGACTGCGGCGGCACGCACATCACGCTGCTCGATACGCCGGGCCACGTCGATTTCTCCGCCGAAGCGGAGCGCACCCTGCAGGTGCTCGACTACGCGATCCTTGTCATCAGCGGCACGGACGGCGTGCAGGGCCACACCCGCACGCTCTGGCGGCTGCTGGAGCGCTACGGCGTATCGACGTTCCTCTTCATCAACAAGATGGACCTTGCGGGCGCGGACCGCGCGGCGCTGCTGACGGATCTGCAAAAGAGCTTCGGCGCGTGCGTCGATCTCGGTGCGGAGCCGAACGAGCGCGACGAGCACGCCGCGCTGACCGACGAAGCGGCTCTCGAGGAGCTGCTGGAGCGCGGCGCGCTTTCGGACGACACGCTCGCCGCTTTGATCTCCGCGCGGAAAATTTTCCCCTGCTGCTTCGGCTCCGCGCTCAAAAATGAGGGCGTGGCGGAGTTTTTGCAGCTGCTCACGCGCTTCACGCGCGAGCCGGCGCGCGGCGCGGACTTCGGCGCGCGCGTCTTTAAGATCTCCCGCGACGCACAGGGCACGCGGCTCACGCACCTGAAGGTCACCGGCGGGACACTGCGGGCAAAAACGCAGCTTCCCTGCGGCAAGGCCGACCAGCTTCGGCTTTACTCCGGCGCGAAGTTCCGCCCGCTCGACGCGGCGGGCGCGGGCGAGGTCGTGGCGGTCACGGGCCTTGCGGACACCTATCCCGGGCAGGGGCTCGGGGCGGAGGCGGACGGCGAAAAGCCGGTGCTGCAAAGCGTTTTGACCTACCGCATCCTCCTGCCCGACGGCACAGACGCGCACACCGTCCTCCCGAAGCTGCGCGAGCTGGAGGACGAGGACCCGATGCTCCGCATCGTGTGGGAGGAAGCGTCCGGCGAGCTGCACGCCGAGCTGATGGGCGAGGTGCAGCTGGAAATTTTGCAGCGTCTCATATCCGACCGCTTCGGCCTCTCCGTCACGTTCGGCGAGGGCAGCATCGTTTACAAGGAGACCATTGCCAACACCGTCGAGGGCGTGGGGCACTTTGAGCCGCTGCGCCACTACGCCGAGGTGCATCTGCTGCTCGAGCCCGCCCCGCGCGGGAGCGGTGTTCAGCTTGCCTCCGCCTGTCCGACGGACGAGCTGGACCTCAACTGGCAGCGTCTCATTCTCACGCACCTTGCCGAGCGCGCGCATCCCGGCGTGCTGACGGGCAGCGCGCTGACCGACGTAAAAATGACACTCCTCGCGGGCCGCGCGCACCTCAAGCACACCGAGGGCGGCGATTTCCGGCAGGCGACCTACCGCGCCGTGCGGCAGGGTCTGATGCAGGCCGAGAGCGTGCTGCTCGAACCGTTCTATGATTTCCGTCTCGAGCTGCCGCCGGAGTGTGTGGGCCGCGCGATGACCGACCTTGCCGCGATGGGCGGCTCGGCGGACGCACCGGAAACGGTCGGCGAGGAAACGGTGCTCACCGGCTTCGCGCCGGTCAAGGGACTGCGCAGCTACGCGCGTGAGGTCGCGGCCTACACCCGCGGACGCGGACGTCTGAGCTGCACCCTGCGCGGCTACGAGCCCTGCGCGGACGCGGAGAGCGTCATCGCCGCCATCGGCTACGATCCCGAGCGCGACGCGGAAAACCCCACCGGCTCGGTGTTCTGCGAGCACGGCGCGGGCGTCTACGTTCCGTGGAACGAGGTCAAGGCCCGCGCGCACGTCCCCTGCGTCCTACAGGAGCACCCCGCCGAAGCCGCCGAACCCATGCCGACACGTAGCCGCGCGTCCTCCGGCTCCGCCGCTGAGGACAAGGAGCTGCTCGCCATCTTCGAGAGCACCTACGGCAAGGTCGAGCGCCGCGCGTTCGAGCCAAAGCGCGCGCCCGCGCGCACCGCGCTCGACGAGACGCGCTATAACATCAAAAATCAGAAGACCGGTCCCGAGTATCTGCTCGTGGACGGCTACAACATCATCTTCGCGTGGGACGCGCTCAAAAAGCTCGCCGCGCAGGACGTCGCCGCCGCGCGCGAGGCGCTCGCGGGCATCCTTGCCAACTACCGCGGCTGGCGCAGATGCGAGATCATTCTGGTCTTCGACGCTTACAAGGTCAAGGGCAATCCCGGCTCGATGGAAAAGAAAAACGGCATCTACATCGTCTACACCAAGGAGGCGCAGACCGCCGACAGCTACATCGAGCGCGCGACCTACGACCTCGGCAAAAACCACCGCGTCCGCGTCGCCACGTCGGACAACATGGAGCAGGTCATCATCCTCGGTCACGGCGCGCTGCGCATCTCCGCCCGCGCGTTCGAGGAGGAGGTCGCCGAGGCCGAGGGGCAGATCAGCGACCTCATCGAGCGCTGGAACGTGCGGGACTTCGATCTGCGCCGCGTGCGCGCCACCGCGACCATCATTGGCAAAAAGGAAGAGAAAGGGTCCTGAGACCTTTTCTCTTTTTTTCCCTTGACAAATACCCCATAGGGGTATATAGTGCAGATACCCCCAAGGGGTATATCGCTATCAGGGAGGCACGGTATATGGACCGATCGGAATGCTGCCGCTGCTCGCAGCGCAAAAAGGAGCGCTCGCCGGAGGAGTACAAAAAGCTCATTCACCGGCTCAACCGCATCGAGGGGCAGATCCGCGGCATCCGCAGCATGGTGGAGTCCGGCGCGTACTGTCCCGACATTTTAGTGCAGGCCGCGGCTGTCAACGCGGCGGTCAACGCCTTCAACAAGGAGCTGCTTGCCGCGCACATCCGCACCTGCGTGGCGGAGGATATCCGCGCCGGCAGGGACGAGACGATCGACGAGCTGGTGACGACGCTTCAAAAGCTCATGAAATGAGTGAAAAGCGCACAACCTAACCGCAATTTCACAGAACCGAGGAACACGCAATGACACAATACAATGTGACCGGCATGAGCTGCGCCGCCTGCTCGGCCCGGGTCGAAAAGGCGGTGAGCAGGGTCCCGGGCGTCACGTCCTGCTCGGTGAGCCTGCTGACGAACTCGATGGGCGTGGAGGGTTCCGCCGCGCCGCAGGACATCATCGCCGCCGTGCAGGCGGCGGGCTACGGCGCGTCCTTAAAGGGCGCGGGCAAAGCCGCGCCGAGCGCCGCCGAGGCGGAGGCCGCGCTGGAGGATCACGAAACGCCGAAGCTGAAGCGCCGGCTGCTCTGGTCGCTCGGCTTCCTGCTCGTGCTGATGTATTTCTCAATGGGACACATGATGTGGGGCTGGCCGCTGCCCGCGTTCTACACGGACAACCATGTGGCGATGGGCCTGACCCAGCTGCTTTTAACGGTCGCCGTCATGGTCATCAACCAGAAATTCTTCATCAGCGGCTTCCAGAGCCTGTGGCGCCGCGCGCCGAACATGGATACGCTCGTCGCCCTCGGCGCGACGGCAGCCTTCGGCTACAGCACCTACGCCCTCTTCGCCATGACCGGCGCGCAGGTGCGCGGCGACACGGAGGCCGTGATGGCCTACATGATGGACTTCTACTTCGAGTCCGCCGCCATGATCCTCACGCTCATCACCGTCGGCAAGATGCTCGAGGCCCGCTCCAAGGGCCGCACGACCGACGCGCTCAAGGGCCTGATGAAGCTCGCGCCGCAGACCGCGACGGTCGAACGCGACGGTAGGGAGCTTGAGGTCCCCATCAAGCAGGTGCAAAGGGACGACATCTTCGTGGTCCGCCCGGGCGAGAGCATCCCCGTGGACGGCGTGGTGCTTGACGGCGCAAGCGCCGTCAACGAGGCGGCGCTGACGGGCGAGAGCCTGCCGGTGGACAAGACCGCGGGCGACACGGTCTCCGCCGCGACGGTCAACCAGTCCGGCTTCCTGCGCTGCCGCGCCACGCGCGTCGGTGAGGACACCACGCTTTCGCAGATCATTCAGATGGTCAGCGATGCCGCCGCGACCAAGGCCCCCATCGCAAAGATCGCGGACAGGGTCTCCGGCGTATTCGTGCCGGCCGTCATTGCCATCGCGGCGGTGACGACCGCCGTGTGGCTGCTGCTCGGTCAGAGCGTCGGCTTCGCCCTCGCGCGCGGCATTTCCGTGCTCGTCATCAGCTGTCCCTGCGCGCTGGGGCTCGCCACGCCCGTCGCCATTATGGTCGGCAGCGGGCTGGGCGCGAAGAACGGCATCCTCTTCAAAACCGCCGCGTCGCTGGAGGAGACGGGCCGCGTGGACATCGTCGCGCTGGACAAGACCGGCACCATCACTGCGGGCGAGCCGCAGGTCACCGAGCTTCTTCCCGCAGACGGTGTAAGCGAAGCAGAGCTGCTTCGCGCGGCGCTTGCGCTCGAGCAGAAAAGCGAGCATCCGCTCGCCCGCGCGATCCTCGCCAGGGCGCAAGCCGACGGCCTGACCGCGGATGAGGTCACGGACTTCCGGGCGCTCTCCGGCAGCGGGCTGACCGCCGTGCGGAACGGGCAGACGCTCTGCGGCGGCAGTCTCGCCTACGTTTCCACCGCATCGGAGGTCTCCCCCGCCATGCGGGCGCGCTGCGAGGCGCTTGCGGAGGACGGCAAAACGCCGCTGCTCTTCAGCGAAAACGGCAGACTCCTCGGCGTCATCGCCGTGGCGGACGTCATCAAGCCCGACAGCCCGCAGGCCGTGCGCGAGCTGCGGAATATGGGCATCGAGGTCGTCATGCTTACAGGTGACAACGAGCGCACGGCGCGCGCCATCGGCGCCGCCGCGGGCGTGGACCGCGTGATCGCCGGCGTACTGCCCGACGGCAAGGAAGCGGAGATCCGCCGCCTGCGCGAGCGCGGCAAGGTCGCCATGGTCGGCGACGGCATCAACGACGCTCCCGCGCTCACCCGCGCGGACGTGGGCATCGCCATCGGCGCGGGCGCGGACGTCGCGCTCGACGCGGCAGACGTGGTGCTGATGAAGAGCCGCCTGAGCGACGTGCCCGCCGCCATCCGCCTGAGCCGCGCGACGCTGCGCAACATCCACCAGAACCTCTTCTGGGCGTTTTTCTACAACACGCTCGGCATCCCGCTGGCTGCGGGCGTATTCGTCCCGCTGGGGCTGACGCTCAACCCCATGTTCGGCGCGGCGGCGATGAGCCTGTCGAGCTTCTGCGTGGTTTCAAACGCATTGAGACTGAATCTTTTCAAACTGCATGACGCAGGAAAAGATAAAAAAATCAACCGACATTCCAAACACAAGGAGGAAACAACCATGGTAAAGACGATGAAGATTGAAGGCATGATGTGCGGCCACTGCGAGGCGGCCGTCAAGAAGGCGCTGGAAGCGATTGACGGCGTCGCCTCCGCCGAGGTCAGCCACACCGACGGCACCGCCGTCGTGACCCTCAGCAGGCCGGTCGAGAACGCCGTGCTCCGCAAGGCCGTCGAGGATAAGGATTACACCGTGACCGACATCGAGGGCTAAGCGCCCGAACCCGCGCGATTTTGCGCCGTTTTCCATCATGCAAAAAGCCCCTTTGGCGCCCGAAAAGGCTGACCAAAGAGGCTTTTTTTAACGGATATCATCGAGCGCATCCAACCGGCCTTCCGCCGTCGCCACGCCCAAGTGCATGGCGCGAACCGTGCCATCCGCGTCGATCAGCACAGAAAACGGAATTCCCGGCTGCTCATAGGCCAGGAATGCATAAAGCCCGCCCGTGGCCATCGGCAGCGTGGTCAGGCCGAGCGTCTGCTTGAGCGCCTCGACGGTCGAAACGGTGTCCTCCGCCCGGTCGCCGATCTGCACCGCCGCGCTCGCCGTCGCGCCGAGCAAAAGCAGAAACGCGAGCAGAAGCCCCGCCCATTTCTTCATCCCATCCGCACCGCCTTTCTTTCCTGCCATTGTACACGAATGTGGGGGGAAATCAAGATTCGTCCTGCTGTCACAATTTTTGACGGGTAAGAAGCGTGCTCAAAAGGTTTGCTTTTTTACAGTTCGACTATATCGAACATCTCTGGCGGATAAAGATAATCCGCTCCGGAATCATCCACAATGCGATACCAGCCTTTTTCAACGGAAAGCACATCATATATTTTCTCCTTCGTTGCAATCAAAAAGCTGGTCTCGCCCTTGTATTTAACCTTCATCCAACCACCTCTTTACTTCATGCTTAACCTGGCCAACGTCTTTATCATGCGGCCTTTTTGCGTCGCCACCACGTTGCTCGCTTAGGCCTTCCGCTGCTCCGTCATACGCCTGTGGGTGGGTCATATATCGGGCAGTTCCATTGTATCACGGGCATCTAGTCGGATCAAGACTGGTTTTCCGGATCAAGTCACGAGAAACAGCGCTTCAAAACACCTGATACAAAGGGAAAGGGACGGACTTTCGCCCATCCCCGTATCGCTTCATCAGGCGGGTGTGCCCCTTCCCGCATTTCTTTTGACCCAGTGGGTGTGTAGCAGCACATTCTCTACTTCAAATGCACTCTTATCCTATGCTTATTATACCACGATTATTCCCGGCTGTAAAGCAGCCGGTTTTTCTCCATCAGCTTTTTCAGATTGCGTTCCCGGATACGGTAAAACGTCATCACAGAATTTTTGCGGTCTTCCCGGTCTGTTTCCATCACGAGCCGGACGACTACATTCAGATTCGTTTCGGGCAGGCGCTTTATTGCAAAGACTGTTCCGGTATGTTTTTCATCGACCAGCAGAATATCCGGCTTCACGACGGTCTCTTTTCCATAAAGTATGAACAGCTCCACATCCTGCGGGTGGCGCTCCCGGATGTGCTCCA
>OLGA01002432.1_pt1 | contig 13223 bp, 8 predicted proteins | sample 1604881 | NCBI WGS metagenome assembly OLGA01 (sample SAMEA3888896, study PRJEB22519) | human gut metagenome | biome: human gut; feature: human-associated habitat; material: faeces | place: Denmark | collected 2009
GGCGGCATACCGCCAAAGCAGAACGGCGGCATTCTCCCGCGAAACCGGCGCGGCGAGAGCCTCCGCCGCATCCGCGAGAGACACGCCCGTCTCCGCCGCCCAAGCGGCAGCGGAATCGCCGGGTGCGCCGCAGGCGCGCCAGAGCAGCGTCAGAAAGCCGGCATACGTCATTACACCGTCGGGGTCAAACACCGTGTGCGACACGCCGGTCATGATGCCGCGCGCCGAAAGCGTCAGCACACTGTCATAAAACCAGTCCTCCGGGTGCACATCGACAAAGCCGTCCGCCGCCGAGACCAATCCATACCCGCATGCCGCATCAAAGCCAGGCTCGCCGACATCGCGCGCCGCCGCATACAGCGCCGCGCGCAGCCCCGCCGCGCAGAGCGACGGATCGGCGGCGAGCAGATTGGCGCAGACCGCGCTGACATAGGCACAGGCATAGGATGTGCCGCTCCGCAGCACCGCCTTTGCCTCATTGCGGTTGGTCACCGCAGCGATGTTCACGCCCGGGGCGACCACCGAGACGCCGATGCGCCCCGAGAATGCCGCAGCACCCGCGCCGTCATAGGCGCCGACCCCGACCACGCTGTCATAGGCGGCGGGATAATAGGCGGTGTCCGGCGACTCGGCATAGTCATTGCCGACGGCGGAAACGATCAGCACGCCCATCTCCTCCGCATAGTCCACGGCGGCGGCAAGCGCGGGATCGGGCGCGGCAATGCCCATGCTGATGTTGATAATGCGGCAGCCGTAGACGTCCACGGCGCGGCGGATGGCATCCGCCATCAGCGCTGCGTCGCCGCGCGCCGCCACGCCGGTGGGATAGGTGTCATAGCAAACGAGCGGCACGACGACCGCATCTGCCGCGAGCGCCGGAATGCCCAGCTCCGCCGAGCCGAGCAGGATCCCCGCCGTGGCGGTGCCGTGCCCGACGCGATCCTCCGTGTCCCGCGCGGGGAAAATGAGATTTTCCCCCGCCTCGACGCGCGCGGCATCCAGGTGCTTTGTCGAGACGCCGCTGTCGATGAAGGCGACGCGCACCGGCTCTGCCGCCGCGGCGGGCAGCAGGAGTCCTACAAGGCAGAGGATCACCGCCGCAAAATAATACTTTCGCATGTCTGTTTTCCTTTAACGTGAAATGCGTACAGCCGGGCGCCCGGTGGGCGTCCGGCTGCTTTCCTGCGGCAGCGCCGCAGAAAATGGTTCTTACTTGGTTTTTGCGCGCAGGATCGCGGGGATCATCCGCGCAAAGAGCGTGCTGCACTCCGCACGCGTTGCAAGATCGCGCGGGGCAAAGCTGCCGTCCGGACGACCCGAGAGCAGCCCGTGCAGCTGTCCGTAAGCCACGCCGTCCTCTGCCCACGCCGAGATCCGATCCGCGTCGGTGAAGGTCTTCGGCTCGATCTCGGGCAGCGTGTAGCCCGCATAGGTGAGGAAGCGGTGCAGCAGAGTTGCCATCTGCTCGCGCGTGATGTTGTCATCCGGCGCAAACTTTGTCGCGCTCACGCCCGCGACCAGCCCGTTCTGCTTGGCAAACGTGACCGCATCCGCATACCATGCGTCCGCCGCCACATCGGCAAAGCCGCTTGTGCCTTCCACGGCAGGCGAGCCTGCCAAGCGGTAAAGCACTGTCACAAACATCGCGCGAGTCATCTTTCCGTCGGGGTCAAAGCGCGCGGCGCTGACACCGCGAAAGATCTCCCGCATCGCTGCGAACTGCACGGAATCCTTTGCCCAGTGCGCCTCGGTATCCGTGAAGGCGATGGTGTTCTCCCCGAAGGAATAGGTCGCGTCGCAGGGCGCGATGAAGACCATCCTGCCGTCGATCTCCGCCGCGATGGGAACGAAGATACGCACGCCGTCGGCGTTGTAGTACGGGAGATAGCCGTCGGCATTCTTCCCTGCCGGGATCGTCACGCGCACAAGCTCGCCCGCCTTCGCGGTAACGCTCGTCTCGCGTTTTGTGCCCGAGCCGCTGCCGCCGATCGCCGTGAAGGTCGCCTTGGCGGTGACGTTGCCGGTATCCGGCATGGTGAAGCGGATGGTGGACTGCGTCTTGTCTGCGACCGTCGCGCCGACGAGCGTCCAGCCCGCAAAGCGGTAGCCCGCGTCGGGCGTTGCCGTCAGCGTGACCTCCGCGCCGGGAGCATAAGTACCGCCGCCCGTGACGCTGCCGCCGAGTGTGGCGGAGACCGAAACGAGGTGCTCCGCATTCGCACCGAAGGTGAGCGTTGCCGTGCGGTATGCGCCGTCCGCCACGGCGTACTTGCCGGTGACGATGCCGCGCGCGCCGAGCGATGCCTCAAATGCGCCGCCGTCCGTCACGGAAGCGTCGCCCGCAACCGTGTGCAGATCAAAGGTCACAAGGTCGGCGGGCAGGACGAAACGCATGCCGTCCGAGGTGATGCCGAGGAGCGACAGCGCCTGTTTTGCACCTGCCACGGTGACCGGAATGTTGCCGTCCGCAGGAGTTGCGTCCCCGACGAGGATGGCGACATCCGCGAGGTCGGCAAGTGCACCGTGCGTGACGGTGACTGTTTTGGTCTCCGCATTGCCGACGTCGTCGGTCAGCGTGATCGTGATCTTGCGCTGTGCTGCGCCGTTCGGATCGGGCAGATCCGCGGTCACGGCAAAGACGCCGGTCGCAGGATCAAAGCTGCCTGCGTCCTCGATGGCGACATCGGTCAACACCGCCGCGCCGTCCGAGGTGACCGTGAGACGTGCGCCCGCGTCGGTCACGCCGGTGATCGTCAGCCCTCCGTCCTTGCCGAAGAGGCTGCCGTTTACGGGTGCGGACAGGAGCAGGCGCGGCGGGAGCGTATCCACCGTGAAGGTGTAGGACGCGGTAAAGCCGTCGCCGTCCGCTGCCTTGCCGCGCAGCGTGACCGTATGGTCGCCCTCCGCAAGGTCGGAAAGCGGGATTTCGATGTCTTTCGCATCGGCAAACGCGACAGCATCGCCCTCATCGAGCTTCCAGGTGCCGCTGACCGCCTCGCTTGCCGCTGCGGTCAGGGTAAACGCATTCTGCGTGTAAACGATGCTTTCGATGTCGCCCTGCGTACCGGCAGCGGTGTAGCCGCGCGTGATGCGCGTCACAGCCTTCGCATCCGCGGTGAAGTTCACCGTGGGTGTCACAGGTGTGGGCAGTGCATCCGGCGTGGTGCGGACCTCCGCACCGTAGACGGCGACCTCGTTTGCGCCGTCCGCCACGAGGTTATAGGGCGTGACGCCGATCGTATAGCGCTTACCTGCGGCAAGACCGACCGTCATGCTGCCGCCCGCGCCGTCCGATGCCTGATATGTGCCGCCGACCTCAAAGGTCGTCGCACCGCTTTCGGCGCGCTCGACGGTGATGCCCGAAAAATCGGTGGCGTCGCCGTTTTCGTCATAGACCGTGACGAGATAGCCCTTGGTGTTCGCATCGGTCGTCGCGTCCACGGTCAGGCTGTACTTGAGGTCACCGCTCGGCTGTGCCGCGCCGATCGTTGCCGGTGCGGGCTGGTGCGGGTTCTCGATATGCAGTTTGTCTGCCGAGAAGACAACGCCGTTGATTGCGTCCACCTTGGAATAGACCGCGCGGATGTAGTAATCGCCGGTCGGTATATCGGCGGGAAGTCTGACCGTCGCCTCGCCCTGCATCAGCTCGGACCGCTCGGTCAGTGTGACAAGCGGATAGCCGACGTCGAGCGATGCGGGATCGTTCGATGCGGTGAGATAGAAGCTGACGCTGTCCAGATCATACTGCTTCTTGTCAAAGCTGAGGGCAAGATCGCTTCCCGTGAGACTGCCCGTGACCGTCGTGAGCTTCGGGGGATTGGTCACATCGTAGAGCACGAGATCCGCCGCCGTCGGCGTGGAAATGAAATAGGTTTTGTCAAACTGTGCCGGATCGGTCACCGTGAAGGCGAGCGTCGCGCGCTTTGTGCTCGCATCATAGGTGAGGTTCGCATTGGCAACGTCAAGGTTGTTCTGCTCCATATTGCCGCTGTAGCAGATGAGGGCAAAATCGTTTGCCCCTGCCGCAGAGCCAACCGTGATGCGGTCGGCAAGCGCTGCCGCCTCGGTCTCGTCCGCCGCGTCAAAGCTGATCTGAACGATGCCGGAGCGATCCTCGTACATGCCGAAGTTCAGCGTGTGCGCCGTCCTCGTCCTGTCCGACTTCACCGACGCGCCCGCGCCAAGCAGGACAAGCCCATCCGCATCGCCGGTTGCGGCGATGACGCGGGTGTTCGTGCCGAAGCGCGCATACAGCGTGCGGTCATTCTCCGCATCGTAGCAGACCGGCACATCCTCACACCCGAGCAGGTCGGGGAAGGTGGGGCTTGCCTTGCTGCCGCTGCTGAAGTCCACGCTGCCCGCGCCCCAGTAATAGGTGACGCCGAGCGTGATGAACAGGATCTCGAGCGCGCCCCAGATCTTCTCGGTCGAGATGCCGAGGTCGATGCCCGCCACCTGCATACCGCCGACCAGCGGGATCGAATTCGGCACGCGGAGCTGTGCTCTTGCGAACATCTCGAAGAAAACATCCTTGTAATCCGGGCTTTGCAGCACGATGTAGCCGCCGCCGTAAATGATGTCAAACAGGTTGACGACGATGTTTGCCTTGAGGTCGATGCCGGGGTACCACTCGAGTGCCAGCCCCATCTTGTCGATGACGCGCAGCGCGGGTACGCCGACAAAGCTCATCTTGCCCGCTGAGACCGAGATGCCGGTCAGACCGACGGCAAGCGTTGCTTTTTCGCATTCGAGCAGCTGAATGACGTTGAACGCGACCGACATCACCAGCTTGAGCGGCGGAACCGCCTGCGTCAGGAAGATGGTGTCGTACAGGTTCTTGATGCCGCCACCGCCGCCGGTGATCCACACCGTGCCGAGCCCGTCAACATTGATACCCGGCTTGAAGCCGCTGACGAACACATAGAGCTCATCCGGCACGGGAATGTTGTTGCGGCTCTTGAAGGCGATCTTCGCCTCAAGCGTGAAGTTGGCAAGCGCAACCTTGCCCTCGACGCCGAACGCCCAGTCGTTGATGGTGTTGACCTCGATCTCACCCTCGATTTCGGGGAGCGCCGAAACGAAATTTTTCAGTCCTACCTTGACCTTGAAATGCACGCCGACAAAGCCGACGCCGCAGCCGAAGAGAACGTCCGGCACCATGACCGAGGCGTTGACCGCCTTTGCCGAGCTTTCCTGCTCGGTGTGCTCGTCGATATTCGACCAGTCGAGCATGCGGTCGATTCTGCCGCGGTCGTAGGCGTAGCGGTAGAGGCTTGTGCCCTCATGGTAGAACGCCCAGAGCTCCTTCAGCTTATCAAAATAGGTGTCCTTCTTGGTGCCGGGCGCGCCTTCTTCTCCGGCAGCGCCCGTGAAGGCAAGATCCAGCTGCGCGGCAAAGGCGATCACGCCGCACTGTTTCTCGACCTTTCTCGTCTTGACGACACCGTCCTCCTCGTATTCCTCGGTCGCCTCGACCGTCATTGTGCCGAGCTGACCGTATGCCATCTTGAAGAGCATGCCTGCCAGCGTCTGCCCAATGGAGGCAGCGGAAGGCCAGACAAGGCTGATCGGTGTGTCGATGAAGTTGTCGCCGCGGTTGCCGTTCTTGTCGTAGGGGATGAGCGAATAGGACGTGCCCTGCTCGATCTTCGTGAAGATCGCCTTGCCCTTCCAGATGGAGGTACGGGCAACCGAGGTGTACAGCTCGCCGTCAAACTCCACGCAGATCGGCGAATCGTATTCGACGAGGCTCTCGTAGTAGACCGCCAGCGTGCCGCCCTCGAAATCCATGCAGTCGTTGACCGTGATGCGGTTGTCGACCGTGTAGGTGCGCGTGTCGGGGTCGAGCGTCTTTTTGGAAACCGCCGTATAGTAGCTGCCGCGCTTTTTCCCCTCTCCGTCCGTCGTCGTCTTCGTCTTGCTGAATTCGCCGCGGAAGGTGAGCAGGATCTCCTTGTACTGCGTCGTGTCTTCCTTGAACTTCTCAAAGGCTTCCTCGTCCGCAAACGTGTGGATCGCATAGCGGTCACTGTTGTTGATCGAGGTCTCGACAACGGCGAGCACGCCGTAGCTGTCGTTCTTATACTTGATGTTGTCCGAGATTGCAAATTCCAGTGCGGGTGCGGTCTGCTTCTGCTGCTCCCGCGGGACGACACCGGCGGAAACCGCCGCGTCCGTCCACTCCAGCACCAGGTGATAGCCACCGGTCGGCAGCTTGATGTCCTCGGTGATCGCCACATCGAGCACGCCGTCCTTGACGGTCATGTTCTCGTGCGGCACCTCGGTGCGGAGACTGCCGTCGCCGCTCACAATCGAAAGATTCCAGTTGCCGGTGTTGTCCAGCATGGCGGAATTGGTGAGCGTGACAAACAGATGCCGCGTGCCCTCGGTGTAGACCGTCTTCGGCGTCATCGAGGCGAAGCTGACCTTCGGCACGCCGCCGTCGCTGCCCGGAAGCAGGATATAGGCGGTCGCCTCGCCCAGCTTGTAGGTGTCGGAGAGCTCGCCGCCGGTCTGCGTCGTATCATAGATGCCGACGGTGACGCGCTCATATGCCGCCTCGTCCGTGCACTTCGCCTCGAAGTACAGCGGCTTCGGCACGGTCTCGCCCACCTTGACCGCCCCGTAGGGGACGACCATGGGCTTGACGGTGTCAAAATCGCTCTCCGCCGTCACCTCGCCGTTGTCGTTCAGTGACCGCAGATTTCCCGTGGTGCGCACGGCAAGGACAACGTTTTCGAGATCGACCGCGCCCGGCGCGTCGATGTTGGTGAAGTTGACCGTGATCATGAAGTCCGCTGCGCCGCGGTTGCTCTGCCGGACAAAATCCGTCTTGTCTTTGTTCAGTTCGAGACGCATCGGCGCGGTGAGATCCACCGCCACGCTGTCCGCCGCCGGCACGTCTGCATGTGCGTACACGCCGTAATAGGTAACCAGCGATGTGTCCGCGCCGGTTCCGACCGCACCGAGGTCAAAGTAGAGCGCATACGCGCCGTCCGCCGTGCGGTACTCGTTGCGCGCATCGGTGAAGTCCAGTGTCGGCACCGGCGTGAAGTCATAGAGCGTCTCCGCCAGGCGGTTCCAGTGACCGAACGCCACCTTCTCCGGCAGGACGGGGTTGACCGAGTACGCCGCGATGCCGATGTTGGTCGGATCATCCACCGCAAAGAAGTTCTGCGGGATGGCGTAGGCGCTGCCGTCCAGCACGCGCTCGGTGGTGATGGTCTCGATGTTCGACTGCGTGTCCGCAACCTGGTAAATGCCGTAGTCGCGCCCGTCGAGGAAGGTATCATAGAGGATACGCGCGCGCACCGAGACCGGCGCGCCGCGGTTCTCGACGGCAAGGCTCACCGAGATCATGCCGTTCTCATTCGAGGCGGCAGCGGCAAGCGCCACCGTCTCGATGAAGGTCAGATCGCCGACCGACCAAACGGCTTTGATCTCGCCGCCCGCCTGTGCCTGCGTCACCTCGACAGCACTGCTGCCCGCATACTTGCCGCCGAAGAGATAGTCCTTCGTGTCGCCTCCCGCGTTGGTGACGCGGAAGGTGACAAAGGAAGTATCGTATTCGCCGTCATGGTAGAGCAGTTTTTTGTTGTTGTCCGACTTCTTCAGGCGGTCGCCCTCGCGGGTCGCGACCGTGAAGCCGCCGTTCTTCTTCGAGACCGACACGCGGATGAAGTCGTTTTCCAGCGTGTAAGCCGCCGCCAGCTCATCGGCGAGCGCCGCCATCAGCAGCTGATCGACGATGTGGAGCTGCTCGGCGCAGGCCGCGAATTTGACCTTGAAGAAGTTCGTGCGGGCAGGCTTTCGCCCGTGTTCTTCGGCTCGGCGCTTACCAATTTCGGCGTAGAGCCGTTTCTGGAGGAATTTCTGCGCATGACGCCGAGTCCTCTGCCGCGCGAAGCGGACTGCGGCGTGATCGACACGTTCAGCCCGGATTTTTCCGCGTTTGTGTTCAAAATTCAGGCGAACATGAACAAGGCCCACCGAGACCGGCTGGCCTTCATGCGCATCTGCTCCGGCCAGTTCCAGCGCGACGCGGAATATTATCACGTGCAGAGCGGCAAGAAAATGCGCCTGTCGCAGCCGCAGCAGCTCATGGCCTCCGAGCGCGAGATCGTCGACGAGGCCTACGCGGGCGATATCATCGGCGTGTTCGACCCCGGCATTTTCTCCATCGGCGACACCATCACCGTACCGGGCAAAAAGTTCAAATTCGGCGGCATCCCGACCTTCGCGCCGGAGCACTTCGCCCGCGTCAGCGCCAAGGACTCCATGAAGCGCAAGCAGTTCCTCAAGGGAACCGAGCAGATCGCGCAGGAGGGCGCGATCCAGATCTTCAAGGTGCCGAATTCCGGCATGGAGGAGGTCATCGTCGGCGTCGTCGGCACGCTGCAGTTTGACGTTTTCCAGTACCGCATGAAGGCCGAATACGGCGTCGACCTGCGTATGCAGCAGCTGCCGTATGAGCAGCTGCGGTTCATCACCAAAGCGCCGGTCACGGATCTCAAGGATCTGTACCTGTCCACCGACGCGGAGCTTCTCGAGGACTACCGCGGCCGGAGCCTGCTGGTCTTCGCCTCGCAGTGGTCGATCAACTTCATCCTCAAACGCAACCCCGGCCTCGAATTGTCGGAAACGGCGCAGTAAGCGCGGGTTCAGGCTTCAAAGGCTCCCTCTCTTATTTAGACGGGGGAGCCTTATTTGTTTGTTCAAATCCATGCCGGATTTTCAGTGTCTGCCCCTACCGGCTGCTTCTGATTTTGGTCAGGGTTTCCTTATGTCTGCGGAATCTCCCCAAATACCCGGCGCACACCGAGCCTTCGCAGGAGGTTCAGCTTTTCCCGGCAGGTCTCCTCCGTGTCGTACAGGAAGACGTGCGCGTCCCCGTCTTCGTCCCGGAAAAAGCAGTAGCGGCAGACAAGCTCCGGAGAGAAATGCGATGGGTGCCGCGCGGTCAGCGCGTCCGCCGCCGTTTCGTCAAGCGGCGTTCCGACACCGGAGGGGCATGGGACGGGGAACAGCATCCGGATGGGCGCGAGATATACCCAGAGCCGGTCCCCCCAGACCGGGAGCAGCCCGCGCAGGTATCCCTCCAGACTGCCGCCGGAGACCTGCGTGTCGCACCAGACGGCAGGGGCATCTGGCACTGCTGTTTGAACAGGCTGCAACAGCCGTGCGTCGCGACAGCCCGGCGCTTCGCAGAACAGATATCCGCCGTCAAATTCCGCAGGCGGCACAGTGCCCGGCGCGAGCAGGTACAGCTCCGCGGCGGGTTCTCTTTTTTCTTCATCAAAGCCCGCAATGCCGCATTTCAAGGCAGAACCGGGCGGAAATGGATACAGAATCATGGACAAGCCGCCTTTCCTGTGATATAATGCTATGTATAAAATTATGAAGCTGTAGGAAAAGCTATGCCGTTTTCATTTTTGCCCCGCATGATCTACCCGCATCTGACCGACGTGCGCGCCGAGGATCTGACCGCGCGCGGCGTCTCGTTCCTGATGCTGGATTTTGACAACACCATCGTCCCCTACACGACGAGCGAACCGACGCCGGAAATGGCCGCGTGGCTGGGAGCCATGCAGGCCTCCGGGATCGGCCTTTGCGTCGTGTCAAACAGCAGAAAGCCGCGCGTTGTGACCTTCTGCGAGAAATACGGGCTGGACTGCATCACGCACGCGAAAAAGCCCTTTTCGCGCGGCATCCGCGCGTGTCTGGCGCGCTTTTCGCTGGAACCGGCCCGCTGCGCGCTCGTGGGCGATCAGATCTACACGGACGTACTGGGCGCAAACTGCGCGGGGGTGCAGTCGATCCTGATCTCGGCAATTCATAACCATACCATATGGCTGAAGCTCCGGCACGTGGCCGAGCTTCCCTTTATTGCAATCGGAAAATGGAGGATCCAACATGAAAAACATTGAAAAGTACCAGAAGCTCATCGCAAAGGGCGAGGTCGACGCGCTGCTGCTGACCTCGAAGCACAACCGGCAGTATGCCGCGGAATACTGCATCGCAGAGGGCGTCGCCGTCATCTGCAAGACGCAGAGCTATTATTTCACCGACTTCCGCTATATCGAGTCGGCGCAGAAAAACCTGCCGGGCTTTGCCGTGAAGATGGTCGATACGGAGCACCCGTACACAAAGCTGATCAACGAGGCCATTTCCGACAACACTGTCAAGACCATCGGCTTTGAGGACGATACGCTGACCGTGGAGGAATATACGCTCTACAACACGAAGCTCAACGCCGTCCTGCATCCCTACGCCGCCGAGATCAACGCTCCGCGCGCAAGCAAGGAGCCGTGGGAGATCGAATACATGAAAAAGGCGCAGGAGATCACCGACCGCACCTTTGACGATCTGCTGAACGTCATCCATCCGGGCATGACGGAAAAGGAGTTGTGCGCGGAACTCATCTACCGGCTCTACAAATACGGCTCCGAAGGCCCGTCGTTCGACCCCATCACCGTCTCCGGCCCCAACACCAGCCTGCCGCACGGCGTTCCGTCCGAGCGCGTTCTGCAGTACGGCGATTTCGTCACCATGGACTTCGGCTGCCTGTACCATGGCTACTGCTCCGATATGACCCGCACGATCGCGTTGGGCTATGTGTCCGAGAAGATGGACAAGGTCTATCATACCGTGCTCGAGGCGCAGCTGGCGGGCATCGCCGTGACGAAGGCGGGCGTGGCCGGCAGGGAAATGGACGCAGCCGCGCGGAATGTCATCAACGCCGCAGGCTTTGAGGGGCTGTTCGGCCACAGCTACGGTCACAGCCTCGGCCTTCTCATCCATGAGGGACCGTATGCCAACACGCGCAACGACAAGCCCATGCCCGCAGGCGCGGTCGTATCGGCAGAGCCGGGCATCTATATCCCGGACGAATTCGGCGTGCGCATCGAGGATGTGACCGTCATCACCGAAACCGGATGCGAGATCCTGACGAAGAGCCCGAAAAATTTGATTATTTTATAAAATATCTTGAAAAGCCGAGCAAAATAGTGTAAAATCAAAACGCTATTTTATTTGTTGGTGTATTCTACACGTATATTGGAGGAATATTTTTATGGCTACTATTACCGCTGGCGATTTCAGAAACGGTAAAACATTTGAGATGGACGGCAAGATCATGCAGGTCGTGGAGTTCCAGCACGTCAAGCCCGGCAAGGGCGCTGCATTCGTCCGCACGAAGATGAAGAACGTCGTGACCGGCGCCGTGACCGAGACCTCTTTCAACCCGACTGCAAAGTTCGAAGAGGCTTTCATCGAGCGCAAGGATTATGAGTACAGCTACAACGACGGCGATCTGTACTACTTCATGGATCAGGAGACGTACGACATGGTTCCCGTCAGCAAGGATATGCTCGACGACTCCTTCAAGTTCATCAAGGAAAACACCCCGGTCAAGCTCCTGAGCTACAAGGGCAACGTCTTCAGCGTCGAAACGCCGAACTTCGTCGAGCTGACCGTTACCAAGGCCGATCCGGGCGTCAAGGGCGACACCGCTACCAACGTCACCAAGCCCGCGACCGTCGAGACGGGCGCGGAGATCAAGGTTCCCCTGTTCATCAACGAGGGCGAAAAGATCCAGATCGACACCCGTACGGGCGAATATCTGGGCCGAGTCAAGGGTTAATCCAAACGTCAGTGAAAGGCAAACCGCCGGAAAGGAGATTTTACGATGACGCTTTCTGAAAAATCCGCATATCTCAAGGGCCTGATGGAGGGTATGAAGCTCGATACCGAGACCAACGAGGGCAAGCTGATCTCCGAGATCATCAGCATGCTTCAGGATGTGGCTGAGAATGTTTCCGATCTGGAAGAAGTCGTGGACTGCATTTCCGATGAGCTCGACTGCATCGAAGAGGATCTCGACAACATCGACGATTACCTGATGGACGACGATGACGACGAGTATGACGACTACGACGAAGACGAGGACTACGAAGACGACGAGGACGACGACGATCAGAACGAGTACGACTTCGGCAGCGAAACGCTCTATGAGGTCAAGTGCCCCACCTGCGGCGAAGTCATCACCATCGACGAGGAAATGCTCGACGAGGGCGCGACGACCTGCCCGAACTGCGGCGAAGAGCTGGAGTTCGACATGGAAGACGAGGACTCCGAAGAGGACGAGTAATCAAAATTCAAAAAACGCCGCCCGGCTGGGCGGCGTTTTTTTCCTGTCGGCAGCATTCTCCATACGGTGCCAGCGGCTTATTCGGCCCACTGGCTGTACAATCCGCGCATCCACGCGGCAACATCCATGCCGTAGACCCGGTCAAGATTTGCGGGGGTCAGGACGTCGTTCGCCCGGCCCAGTGCGATCTTGCGGCCGCTGTCCATCAGCAGCGCATCCGTGCCAAAGGCCCGCGCAAGAGACAGATCGTGCACCACGCTCACCACAGCGCGGCCCGGCTTTTGCAGCCACTGGCCGATCAGGGCGAAGATCTGCTTCTGATAGATGAGATCGAGATGGTTCGTCGGCTCGTCGAGCAGCAGGAGCTTCGGGTCCTGCGCCAGAACCTGCGCGAGGAACGTGCGCTGCAGCTCGCCGCCGGAGAGCGTCAGAACCGACTGCCGCCGCTTGTCCTGCAGGCCGGTGAGCGTCAGCGCCTGCTCGACGTGCCCGGCGTCGTCCTCCCGGCTGCGGCCGAACACGCCTCCTGCATAGGCGAAGCGCCCAAGGCGCACGACCTCCTCGACTGTGAAGCCGTAGCCGACAAAGTGGTTCTGCGCCAGAACGCCGATGGCCCGCGCGCGAAGCGCGGGCTTCATGCTCCTTACATTCTGTCCTTCAAACAGCACGCGGCCCGTATACGGCGTCCCCTGCGTGATGGCGGCAAGCGCTGTCGATTTGCCTGCCCCGTTCGGGCCTGCGATCATGAGCCACTGCCCCTCGGAAACGGAAAAGGAGAGCGCGTCGACGATCTGCTTTGTTCCGTACCGCACCGAAAGACGGTCGACATCCAGCATCGGCATATCAGTGCTCCTTTCTCGACTGATAGAAGATCACCACGAATACGATCGCGCCCACAAAGCTCGTGACCACGCCGATGGGCAGCTCCAGCGGATTCAATAGAATGCGCGCAATGAGATCGGCCAGCATCAGAAAGACCGCTCCGCCGAACATCGCCGCCGGAAGCAGCCGCTTGTGGTTCGGCCCGACCAGCATCCGCGCCATATGCGGCGTCACAAGGCCGACAAAGCCGATC
>OLGA01002440.1_pt1 | contig 13186 bp, 13 predicted proteins | sample 1604881 | NCBI WGS metagenome assembly OLGA01 (sample SAMEA3888896, study PRJEB22519) | human gut metagenome | biome: human gut; feature: human-associated habitat; material: faeces | place: Denmark | collected 2009
CCCGTGGAATGCTGTGCTTTGGCAAACACGCGGGCCGGGCATGCCCGGCCCCTACAGCACGGACCCACGGCACACCACACATCAAATCCCCAAGCGCCCGCTTCCTACCGGGCGCTTTTTACGCAAAACGGAGGAAATCACTATGCTGCAACAGCCGGAACTGCTGGCCCCCGCGGGCAGCCTGGAAACGCTGAAATACGCCGTCATGTACGGCGCGGATGCCGTCTACTGCGCCCTGCCGGAATTTGGCATGCGCGCCGCACCCGTCAACCTGACCGTGGGCGAACTGCACGAGGGCTGCATCTTTGCCCATGCCCGCGGCAAAAAGGTTTATCTGACGCTGAACACCCTGCCCACGAACGAGGAACTTTCCAAGCTGCCCCGGTACATTCAGGACGCCGCCGAGGCGGGCGTGGATGCGTTCATCATTGCCGATTTGGGTGTGCTGGCGCTGGCCAAAAAGTATGCCCCGCAGGTCGAGCGTCATGTCTCGACCCAGGCAGGCATCACGAACTATGAGGCCGCGAAGGTCTGCTACGAGCTGGGAGCCAAGCGCGTTGTGCTGGCCCGCGAACTGCCCCTGACCGAGATCGCGCAGATCCGCGACAACTGCCCGCAGGATCTGGAGCTGGAGGCGTTCGTCCACGGCGCCATGTGCATGAGCGTGTCCGGCCGGTGCCTGCTGTCCAATTACATGGCAGGCCGCGACGCCAACCGGGGCCAGTGCGCCCAGCCCTGCCGCTGGAACTACCGATTGGTGGAGGAAAAACGCCCGGGGCAGTATTATCCGGTTTTCGAGGATGAAAACGGCAGCTATATTTTAAACGCCAAGGATCTCTGCCTTCTGGAACACATCCGGGAGCTGATCGACGCCGGCGTGACCTCCTTGAAGATCGAAGGCCGGGCGAAATCCGCTTATTACGTTTCCGCCGTGACCAACGCTTATCGGATCGCCGTTGACGGATGCCTTGCGGATCCGAAAGGGTGGAGCTGCCCCGACTGGCTTTCGGAAGAAGTCCGGAAAGTGAGCCATCGGGAGTATTCCACCGGTTTCCTTTTTGGAATCCCGGAGCAGCGGTGCAGCGAGGGCAGCTACGTCCGGACCTGGGACGTGATGGCCATCGTGGATCATTGGGAAAACGGTCGTGCTTACTGCCGCCAGCGGAACAAGTTTTCAGACAGGGAAACGCTGGAACTTCTGGAACCGGGAAAACACCCGGAACCCCTTCTCGTTTCCGACATCCGGAACAAAGACGGGGAACCGGTGCCGGATACCCGCCACGCCAATATGGAGTTCTCTTTTGACTGCCCCCGACCCGTCGTTTTCGGGGCGATCCTGCGTAAACAGGTAGAATGAATCGATAAAAGGAGCCGTATCATGGAACAGAATCAAACCGAAAGATCCCAGCAGGCGGTTCAGCTGAAAAACGAAACGTGGCGGCTGACCCTGCAGACTTTTATCAACTTGGTCATCGCAACGTTGATCTCCATTGTCCTCGTGCTCTCCCTTTCTTCGCTGATGAGCAGCGTCTGGGGAAAGCTCGTCACGGAAGCCGTCTGTCTGGCCATCGTCCTGCCAATCCTTTACGGCTATATGTGGGGACAGGGGGACCGGGATGCAAACTTTGTCCAGTTCGGCCGGATGGAGCCGGATCCTCTGAAGGGCCTGCGGGCCGGCGCTCTGGCAACGGTCCCGGCTTACCTGACCTATATTCCTCTGGCTCTTTGCCGGGCCGGCGCCATGGGCAGCTTTGATTTCATGCCCTTTTTCAGGCTCCTGAATGCGCCGATGTGGGGCTTTATCAACCTGATCCACAGCAGCGGCGCCATCGCCCATGAGGCGACGGAAGCCGTAGAAGCAACGGAGACCACCCCTGCCATTGAAGCCATGGCGGCGACGGAAGCCTTGCCCTGGGGCAGCTTCGTTGTCTTGCTGCTCCTGCCGCTTCTCTACATCGCTATCTGTGCCGTAGGCTACTACATGGGCACCAAACGCCTTGCGATTATGAGCAAACTGGTCTATAAAGACGACAAAAAGAAGCCGAATAGGAAAAACCCTCAGTAAACGGAACGGTCATAACCCTTCCCGCTGCCGAATAGGCTGGTAACAGCTGATTTTGCGGCGGGAAGGGTGATTTTTTTGCGAAGATCGGTGCGAAAAGCTCCGAAGCGGATTGGACGGCTGGCTGTGGCTGCAGCGCTTTTGGGGATTGTCCTCTTTTTCTTTGCGGCAGGACGAATCCACGCCCGGCTGGAGGCTCGAAAAGCCGCCTCTTTTTCTCCTGGGGAGATCCGGGAAGTGATCCTCGATCCGGGTCACGGCGGAGCAGATGGAGGAGCCGTCGGCGCAGATGGGACGGCGGAAAAGGACCTGAACCTGGCCATCGCCTTAAAACTCCGGGATCTGCTGGTTTTCCAGGGGTATCAGGTCTACCTAACCCGGGAAACGGACACCATGACCTGCGACGAGGGAATCACCGGCATCGCCCGGCAGAAGCGCTCGGATATGCACAACCGCCTGAAGCTCATGAACGATCACCCGGAAGCCGTGGTGCTGTCCATCCACCAGAATTTATTTGAAAAAGAGCAGTACTGGGGTGCCCAGATGTTTTACGGGAAAAATCACCCCTACAGCCGGACGCTGGCGCAGTCGCTGCAGGACGCCTTTGTAAAAGAACTGCAGCCGGAAAACCGCCGGGAGATCAAGAAAGGGGAAAAGGATCTCTACCTTCTCTGGCAGAGTGAAAACCCCATCGTTTTAGTCGAATGCGGATTCCTCTCAAACCCTGAAGAATGCGCCCTGCTGCAGTCGGAAGAGTATCAGAAGAAGGTGGCTTTTACAATCCTGACGGGTCTGATGACGGCGCCTGCGACTTGACAGAAGAGGCGGATTCTGGTACTTTTATAAGAGAAAGAACGAAAAAAGGGGAACGGGCCTGTGCTGAGAAACAAGGAGATCTTCGTCTGCCGGGAGTGCGGATACGAATGCGTAAAGTGGCTGGGAAAATGCCCTTCCTGCGGCCAGTGGAACACCTTTGAGCAGGCGGCTCCTCTGTCCGCACCCGCTTCCAAGGGCGGTACCGGCGGCAAGCGGGCGGCAGCCGTTTCCCAGATCGGGGACATTACCGCCAGTGATGACATCCGCTACCGGACGGGCCTTTCCGAGTTGGACCGGGTGCTGGGCGGAGGATTGGTACGGGGTTCTCTGGTGCTTTTGGGGGGCGATCCGGGCATCGGGAAATCCACCCTCCTCCTGCAGGTGTGCCAGGAACTGGCAAAAGAGCGGAAGGTTCTATACGTTTCCGGCGAGGAATCCGCAAAGCAGATAAAGCTCCGAGCTATGCGGCTTTCCGTCAACGCTCCGGACTTATTCGTCCTGTCCAGCGGAGATCTGGACACCATCTTGGCCACCATTCGTCAGGAAAAGCCCGATGTGGTCATGGTGGACTCCATCCAGACCATGACCCTTTCCTCCGTCCCTTCGGCAGCCGGCAGCGTTTCTCAGGTCCGGGAATGCGCCAACGTCCTGCTGGGGGTCGCCAAGGAAAACGACATTTCCATCATTCTGGTAGGCCATGTGACCAAAGAAGGGAACCTCGCCGGCCCCCGGGTATTGGAGCACATCGTCGACGCTGTTTTCCATTTTGAAGGGGAACAGAACCACGCCTACCGCATCCTCCGTGCCATCAAAAACCGCTACGGCGCTACCAATGAGATCGCCGTTTTTGAAATGCAGGACAACGGCTTGAAGCAGGTGACGAACCCTTCCGCCATGCTCCTTTCCGAGCGCCCGCAGGCCGTCAGCGGCAGCTGCGTCGTCTGTGTTTTGGAGGGGAGCCGCCCCATTCTTGCAGAGGTGCAGGCACTCATCACCAAATCAGGGTTTCCCACGCCCCGGCGGATGGCCACCGGCTTTGACTACAACCGGATGCAGCTTCTGTTGGCGGTGCTGGAAAAACGGGTGGGCTACTTTTTCGGCAGCCTGGACGCCTATATCAACGTGGTAGGCGGCCTGCGGCTGGACGAGCCCGCTTCGGATCTGCCCATTGCCCTTGCCATGGTTTCAGGGCTGCAGGATCGCCCCATTCCGGCGGATTTGCTGGCCATCGGGGAGATTGGCTTAGGCGGGGAGATCCGCAGCGTTATCCGCATCGAAGACCGGGTGATGGAAGCCCAGCGTATGGGGTTCCGGAGGGTTTTGGTCCCCGCCGCCTGCGTGGAAGCGCTGAAAGCGAAGCATCTGCAGATCCAGATCATCGGCGTAGCGACCATCCGGGAAGCATTAAAGGCAGTCGCTGGCTTCTCGCCAAGAGAATCGGCGTCGGAAACACCATCCTCTTGATTTCGAAAGGAAGGAAAACAGGTCATGAAAAAGTTTGCACTGGTGCTCTGTCTGATAAGCACCCTGCTTTTTACAGCTTGCGGACAGGAAGCAGCAGAAAGCTCCGCTTCAATTGAGGAAACAGGATTTTCTCAGATGCAGGAGGTTTCGGAAACGAACGGAAACGCAGAAAATTCCGGCTATCCCGAAACGCCTGAAACAGAGCTGAAGGTGAATGCCCCTCTTGCGGAAGATAACGAGATTGGGGCATCTATAATCTGGTTGTTGGTACCTATGAGGAAGCCTGTGATTTTCTTGCAGATACGCTGAAGAATCTTTTGGAAGCTTCTGTTCAGCTGGAGTATGGAGAGCTTTATCATTCTTTTGTATCCATCAGTGCAGATGGCAGTGTTGCTTCGGGTATGTTAAGGGCGTCCTATGAAGACGGGTATGCCTATGAAACGGTCTTTTCGATTGCAAATGCTTTGGGCATGGATTGCTACATGAGTGTAAAGTATGATAGCGATAGAGAGACTGTCGTCTTTAACAGACAAGCTATGACCTATGGCATGGGTCGTCATGTGGACACTTTTATGTTTACAGGAGATTGTTTTGACCGACATGATTCGGTTGCAGATCTGTTGGATTTTACGGGCGATTTGGATAACACGATGCTGATGATCTCCGGGGAAACGACCTATGCAATGCTTATGGGCAGCTGGGATGCAGAAACCGGAGAGATCAACATGGCTTCTCCTGTAACGCTTAATAGTGAAATTCAAACGGTCGGTCAGCCCATCTTTATCATGCCTTTCAGTGTTGCTGAACAGCTAGCGAACGGTTAAAAAGGGAACAACGGCCTTTCTGCGAGAGAAAGAGCAACTCTCCGCAAAAAGGAAATCTCACTCTTGACAAAACCCAAACCCTTTGCTATAATGAGTGAATAGAAAACGTAAGGACGGGGAGAGTAGGCTTTTCCCCCGCTTCACAGAGAGCTTTCCATTTGCTGGGAGGAAGGCAGGCGGAAAAAGCGGAAGGTAGCCCCTGAACGGCGCACCGAAGCGCACTTGCTGCGTCTGAGACTGCGACAGGATCGCCTGTTACAGCGAAACGGTATGATCTGTACCGGTTAAGGCTTTTTTCGTGAGGGAAAAGCAAATGTGAAGTGGTACCGCGAGATTCTCGCCTTCATAGGGGTCGTCCCCCTGTGAAGGCGTTTTTTATTGACCGAAAGGAGATTGGTATGGCACTGGACGGCGCATTCCTGCGCACCATCAAAAACGAGATTGAAGCAGCCGCCATCGGCAGCCGCATCGATAAAATCCAGCAGCCCTCCCGGGAAGAGCTGATCTTCCAGCTCCGGTCGAAAGGCTGGTCGGGAAAGCTCTTATTGTCGGCGGGAGCGGACAGCCCCCGGATCCATTTTACCGAACGCCCCTTTGAAAACCCGAAGACCCCGCCTATGTTCTGTATGTTCCTGCGCAAGCACCTTTCCGGCGCCAAATTGACGGCGGTGCGGCAGCTGGATATGGATCGGGTGCTGTATCTGGATTTTGAGGCCACCGATGAGCTGGGGGATCAGAAAAATGTGACCGTCGCTGTGGAGATCATGGGGCGGCACTCCAACATCATCGTCATCTGTGACGGGAAGGTGCTGGACTCCATCAAGCGGGTGGACAGCGAAATGTCCAGTGTCCGGCCGGTGCTGCCGGGGCTTCCCTATGTGGTTCCGCCCCAGCAGGGAAAGCTCTCCTTGCTGGAAGCCTCCGATAAGGAGATAAAAGAGGCGATCCTCGCCGCTAAAAGTCCGGATCTTTCCAAGGCAATCCAGAATGCACTGGAGGGCTTTTCCTCCATCCTCGCCCGGGAAGCGGTGGCTTACGCCGTCCGGGGGCAGGATGCGGACAAAAACTCCCTTTCCGCCGACGGGTGGCAGCGGCTCTTCTTTTTCTTTTCAAAGCTCCGCACCGCTTTAAGCGGCGGCGAGTGCCGGTTTACCGTGGTCTTTGATAAGGAGATGAAACCGAAGGATTTCTCCTTTGTAGACATCACCCAGTACGGCGCTTTGATGGTCACCCGCCGGTATGACAGCGCCAGCGCCCTGCTGGACGTATTCTACTACGAACGGGTCCGCTTAGAGCGGATGAAGCAGCGCTCCAACGACCTTTTGCGGATGCTCATCAGCACCACCGAACGCCTGAGCCGGAAGATTGCTCTCCAGAAAGAGGAGCTTTCCCAGTGCGGCGAACGGGACACATTGAAAAAATACGGCGACCTTCTCTCCGCCAATTTCTGGCGGATGAAGAAAGGCGACCCCTCCGTTACACTGGAAGATTTCTACGACGAGGGACGAGAGATCACCATCCCCTTGGATCCCGCCCTGACCCCGGTGGAAAACGCCCAGAAGTATTATAAAGAGTACCGGAAAGCCGCTACGGCGGAAAAAATGCTCCAAAAGCTCATTGCCGACGGCACGGCGGAGCTCACTTATGTGGACAGCGTTTTTGACGCCGTTTCCCGGACGGAAGGGGAGAGCGAGCTTCTGGAGATCCGGCAGGAGCTGTCCGAACAGGGATACCTCAAAAACTACCGGAACAAGAATAAGCTCTTAAAGGCTCAGCCGCCTTTGAAATACCGCACCTCCGACGGGTACCTGCTCTGGTGCGGAAGAAATAACAAGCAAAACGACAAGCTGACCCTCCGGGACGCAAAGCCCTGGGACATCTGGTTCCACACTCAGGGCTTTGCCGGCTCCCATGTGATCCTCGTTACCGATGGAAAAACGCTGGACGAGCTTCCCGACCGGACGGTGGAGGAAGCCGCTATGATCGCTGCTTATAATTCCAAAGCAAGAGGAGCAGCACTGGTCCCGGTAGATTATACTCCCGCACGGAACGTGAAAAAGCCCGGCGGCGCAAAGCCGGGTTTGTTCAGAGCGTGGAAGAAGTCCATGCCGTCGCGGGTGATGTAGCCGACGAGCGCCCCTGCGCCAAGCGTGGCGGCTTCCAGCGCGACGAGTGAGCGCCAAGTGGCCTTTTTGCCTTGCTGCGTCAAAGTTATCGCCTCCTATGACACGGATAGCCTATGTCATCAGGCAGCGCGGCATACAGGAAAGAAGCGGAGGAAACACAGATTATGGGAAGCGTTTTGGTCATCGGCGGCGGCGCAGCGGGATTGGCGGCGGCGATTGCAGCGGCGGAATGCGGCGATACGGTCACGGTGACGGAAAAAATGGATCGCGTTGGCAAAAAAATCCTCGCGACGGGCAACGGCCGCTGCAACCTGATGAACACGGGTACGCCGCGCTATCCGGGAAATGCGGCGTTCGCGGCGGATGTGCTGTCTCACTGCGGCGCAGAGGCACAGAAAGCCTTCTGGGAGCATCTTGGACTGCGGCTTCGGCAGGAAGAGGCGGGGCGCGTGTACCCCGTCAGTTCGCAGGCCTCAAGCGTGCTGGATGCGCTCCGCCTGCAATTGACCGCCCTGCATGTGCGGGTAGTGACGGGCGTATCCATCACGGCACTGCAACGTGAAAATGATGGCTGGACGGCGCTCTCGGCGGACGGGCAGCGCTTTCGGGCGAACCGCGTTATCATCAGCGGCGGCGGATGCGCCCAGCCCAAGCTCGGCAGCGACGGCAGTGCCCTGCGTCTGCTGACGAATCTCGGCTGCCCCGCGACGCCCTTCGCGCCCGCGCTGACGCAGATTATCACAGACAGCACGTCAATCAAGGGGCTGAGCGGTATCCGCGTCAAGGCACAGGTGGCGGTTATCGACCGGAAAAGCGTCCTGCATGAGGAGGGTGGCGAGCTGCTGTTCGCGGATTACGGCGTCAGCGGCGTGTGCGTGATGCAGTGCGCACGGTATGCAAAGGACGGGCGGATGCTTCGCGTGTCGCTGGTGAAGGGCATGGGCTTTGCGGATGCGGGCGATTTCCGCCGCGAACTGCACCGCCGCCGGAGAGACTGGGCGCAGCGCCCGATGGCGGAGATGCTGACCGGGCTGTGCGTGCCGCGATTGTCGGCGGCGCTGATGCGTCAGGCGGATTGGCGCGTAACCGAAAGCAGCCTGTGCGGGCAAATGACAGCGGACATGGCGGAGCGCCTGACGAAAACGGCGGATGCGTGGCTGCTGCCGATTCGCGGCGTGAAGGGCTTCGAGAGTGCACAGGTGGCGTCGGGCGGGGCGTCGGTCGCGGATTTTGACCCGGCGACATTGCAAAATCGCCGCCTGCCGGGACTGTACGCGGCGGGCGAGGTGCTGGATGTGGACGGCGACTGCGGCGGCTTCAACCTGATGTTCGCCTTTGGAAGCGGCATTCTGGCGGGTCTGGACGGACGAAATGTCCCGTGGACCCATGAAAATGCGCAGAAAAGCTGATTTTTCTCGAAAAAAAGTGATTTTCCCTCTTGACAAATCGCTGAATCGCGCTATAATATTATCTGCTGATGCAAACGCCGCTCATAAGGCAGACGGATGCTTCGCAGATGTGCACCATTAGCTCAGTTGGTAGAGCACCTGACTCTTAATCAGGGTGTCTAGGGTTCGAGTCCCTAATGGTGTACCACATGCCGAATCGCAATCGCGGTTCGGTATTTTTGTGTCCGGAAAACGGCACGCGCGACAAATTTTCTTCCCCAAAGGTGGGGAAAACCCTTGTCGGACAGGGCGAAAATATGGTATAATACACTGGTTGTGTCTGTAAAGGACGCTTCATTCGGTATGCCTGTCTTTTTCGGGCATATGAAGGAGGAAATGCCTTTGACCCTGCGCGAAGAAGCGCCGATGACCAAGGATGATGCACGCCGCCTGAATCCACTCCAGCTGGCGTATATCGGGGATACGGTCTATGATTTGCTGACCCGGTCGCGCCTGCTGTACCGGGGGTATAATCTGCATCACTGCCATCAGGCGGCGGTCACGGTCGTCAATGCACACGCACAGGCGGAGGCTTTGACACGCATCGAGGGAGCGCTGACCGAGGAAGAAAACGCCATTGTCCGCCGTGGGCGCAATACTCACGCGCACCACGCTGCCCCCCGAAATCAGACCGCCATGGACTATCAGGCAGCAACGGCGCTGGAAGCCCTCGTCGGGTATTTGTACCTGACTGGGCAGGAGGCACGGTTGCTTGAACTGTTCCGAAAAAGTCAGGAGGTTGCATCATGCCCCGCTCAACCATGAAAGTTGCCCTGATTCGCCATACGCTTTCGCCGGAGGAGGTCGTGGCGCTCGGCGCTCGGCTGTGCTATTCCCGCGCGACAGTGGACAGCTTGCAGCAGCGCGTCAGCCGTGACGACCAGAGCGAGTTCGTCAGCCGGATTTTGTCGATGGGGCATGAATCCGTGCTGGAACATGCCAGCTTCACCTTTGCGATGGAGGGCGTTTCGCGCGTCCTGCTGGCGCAGATTACCCGCCACCGGCTTGCCAGCTTCTCGGTGCAGAGCCAGCGCTACGTCAGCTACGAGAAGGGCTTCGGCTACATCGTTCCGCCGAAAATCGAGGCGCTGGGTGAAGATGCTGTCGCGGAGTTTGAGCGGCAGATGGACACCATGCACCAGTGGTATACTGGGTGGCAGGAGAAGCTCGGCGCGGGTGAGGGCGGCAATGAGGATGCCCGGTTCGTGCTGCCCGGCGCTTGCGAAACGCGCATGATGGTGACGATGAACGTGCGCGAGCTGCGGCACTTCTTCAGCCTGCGCATGTGCAGCCGCGCGCAGTGGGAAATCCGTGCGCTGGCGACGGAAATGCACCGCCTGTGCATGGAAATTGCCCCGGCGCTGTTTGCGGACGCAGGGCCCGGATGTCTGCGCGGCGCGTGTCCGGAAGGGGAAAAATCCTGCGGCAAGGCAGGGGAAATTCGACGGACAAGGCGCGAATGGCTCGATTCGCTGGCAGACGAACAGAAAAAGCAGAATCAATCAACCGACAATGAATAAGAATAGAGGAATTTAAAATATGGCATACTATGACAATGCACCGTCCCACAAGCCGCAGGGCAAGAAGTCCTTTGGGCGCGAAAAGTGGGTGGAAGAAGGCTCGGAGTACCGCGGGGCGCGCCACGGTGGCCGTCCCAGCGGCAAGCGCGACGACAACCGTGCGTATGGCGAAAAGAAGTCGTTCGGCGACCGCAAGCCCTACGGCGAGAAGAAGTCTTTTGGCGACCGCAAGCCTTACGGCGAGAAGAAGTCGTTCGGCGACCGCAAGCCCTATGGCGAGAAGAAGTCCTATGGCGACCGCGAGCCCTACGGCGAGAAGAAGTCTTTTGGCGACCGCAAGCCCTACGAGCGCCGCGACCGCTATGATCGCCGCCCGGAAATGGCCGACGAGCGTCCGGCACCGTCCTATCGCGATTCGGAGTACCGCCCGGTGGCTGTTGCGCCCGTGATGGCGCAGCCCGTGGCGGAAGAAGCAGTGCAGGAGAACCTGCTGGCGGGGCGCAATCCGATTCGTGAGGCGCTCAAGGCGGGTCGTGATATCGAAAAGCTGCTGGTGCAGAAGGGCGAGCTGACCGGCTCTGCGCGCGAAATCGTGCAGATGGCGAAGGAAGCGCACATCCCGGTGCAGGAAGTGGAGCATCAGCGCCTGAACGAGCTGGCGAAGAATCATCAGGGCATGGTGGCGTTCGCGTCGGCGTACCAGTACAGCACGGTCGAGGCGATGCTGGCGGAAGCGGAGGAAAAGGGCGAAGACCCGTTCCTGATTCTGCTGGATGGCATCACCGACCCGCACAATCTGGGCGCGATTATCCGCAGCGCCGAGTGTGTGGGTGCGCACGGTGTGATTGTGCCGGAACGCCGCGCAGTCGGGCTGACCCCGGCAGCAGTCAAGGCATCCGCGGGCGCGATTGAGCACATCAAGGTTGCGCGCGTTGTGAACATGACCCGTGTGATTGAAATGCTCAAGGCGCGCAACATCTGGACATACGCGCTGACGATGGACGGCACGGACTACGAGAAGGTTAACTTCAAGGGCGGCGTGGCGCTGGTTGTCGGCAGCGAGGGCGAGGGCATCAGCCATCTCGTGCTGGAGAACTGCGACCAGAAGGTGTCCCTGCCGATGGCGGGACATCTGGACAGCCTGAATGCGTCCGTTGCGGCGGGCGTGGTGATGTACCGCGTGCTGTCCAGCCGCCGGGCATGAAACCGCTGCTGATTGTCGATGGCTACAACGTCATTGGCGCGTGGAGCGAGGCGGAGAAAAAGGGCTGGTCGCTGGACGAATCGCGCGACCGGCTGATGCGCCAATTGGAGGACTACGCCGGATTTTCGGGCGAGGAAATCCTGCTGGTGTTCGATGGTTACCAGTCCGAGCGCACGACGACGACCGAAGAGAAGCACGGCGATTTGACGCTGATTTTCACCCGCCACGGCGAAACGGCGGACAGCTACATCGAGCGCGCCGCGGCGCAGACCCCGCGCTATCGGGAACTGCGCGTCGCTACGTCGGACGGGCTGGAGCAATCGCAGGTGCTGTCCAGCGGCGCGATTCGCATGACCAGCCGGGAACTGCTGCGCGAACTTCGCGAAATGCGCAAAAGCGGCATGTCGGCGCACCAGAATCAGCCCAACATGAACCGAAACACGATTTTTTCCCGAATGCCGGAGGACATCCGCGCACGGCTGGAAAAGCTGCGGCGCGGAGAGTGAAGCGGGAGACGCGCCCTGCGCCGCCCGAAAAGCAGGTGAACAGTTTGTCAGACGATCGAATGAATGCAATGAATCAGGACAATGACCCGATGGAGCAGGAAGAGCCGATGCTGCCGGAAGACGATGCATTTTTGCTGGATTTTCCGTTGAGACAGGCTGTGCCCGGCGAACCGGAACAGCCTGCTTCCGTGCCGCTGCTGAGCAGCAGTGCCGCCCATTCGGTCTATGAGGGCATGACGGACGAGGACGTGGTGTCGCTGTGCCGCACGGGGGACTCGGTGGCGGTGGAATATCTGCTGAACAAGTACAAGAACTTCGTCCGTTCCAAGGCGCGCAGCTACTTTCTCATCGGCGCGGATCACGAGGACATCGTGCAGGAAGGCATGATTGGGCTCTACAAGGCGATTCGCGACTTCCGGCCGGAGAAACTTGCGTCCTTCCGCGCCTTTGCCGAACTGTGCATCACGCGCCAAATTATCACTGCCATCAAAACCGCGACGCGACAGAAGCATATTCCGCTGAACAGCTATGTGTCGCTCAACAAACCGCTGTACGACGAGGAAAGCGACCGCACGCTGCTGGACGTCTGCGCTGAAGGGCATTCGTCGAATCCGGAAGAGCTGATAATCAGCCAGGAGGATTTGCGCGGTATCCATCAGCGCATTGACGAGGTGCTGTCAGATTTAGAACAGGAAGTGCTGGCGGCGTATCTGGACGGGAAAAGCTATCAGGAAATCGCGGACAACCTGGGTCGCCACGTCAAGAGCATCGACAACGCCCTCCAGCGCGTCAAGCGCAAACTCGAACGCTATCTGGAGGACATGGAAGCGCAGAACAACGACTAATACTATTTCCTGCATTCGCCTGCGCCATCTGCTCGCGCCTTGGCGCATTCTCATTTGGAAATAGTATGAATCCACATAAAAATATGCAGAAAAGCAGGAGAGAAACAATTTTCCTCTTGCTTTTTTGCGCTTTTTGCGCTATGATAGATGCCAAGAACAGACGAAGGGAGCAGAAACGCCATGCTGAACCGTTTCGCGGTTGGTTATTATTACGCGCTGCATCAAGAAAGCAGGGCGTGATTTGGCGTATTCTCCCGGAGATGAGAAAAGCGCCCTGCTGGCCAGAACATTGGCGGCAGGGCGCTTTCGCTGTTTTATACTAATTCTCATCTAAAGCATGTCATTCGCACAGCATCTTTTCCGCCCCGGCT
>OLGA01002445.1_pt1 | contig 13153 bp, 12 predicted proteins | sample 1604881 | NCBI WGS metagenome assembly OLGA01 (sample SAMEA3888896, study PRJEB22519) | human gut metagenome | biome: human gut; feature: human-associated habitat; material: faeces | place: Denmark | collected 2009
CGGAGAAGTACTTCTTGCCCTGCTCGATGCACTCTTTCTTGTAAGTGCCGGCGACGGGGTGCTGGAAGCGGGTCGGGTTGGTGGAGTTGCCGGTGATGGACACATCAACACCCTCAAAGTGCATGATGGCCACGCCCTCGCGCACATCGTCTGCGCCGTAGCAGCGTACGTTGGCGCGCTCACCCTCGCTGTAACGGATCTCGCGCACGATGTTCAGCTTGCTGGTGTAGTAATCGAACTGGGTCTGGACATAGGTGAAGCCGTTGATGCGGGAGATGATCTGAGCAGCGTCCTTGCCGAGGCCGTTCAGAATGACGCGCAGCGGCTCCTTGCGGGCCTTGTTGGCATTCTTGACGATGCCGATCGCACCTTCTGCGGCGGCGAAGGACTCGTGACCGGCGAGGAAAGCAAAGCACTTCGACTCGTCGGAGAGCAGCATCGCACCGAGGTTGCCGTGGCCCAGACCGACCTTGCGGTCTTCGGCAACGGAGCCGTCGATGCAGAAGGACTGAAGACCCACGCCGATGAGCTTGGCAGCCTCGGCAGCGGACTTCACGCCGGACTTGAGCGCGATGGCCGCGCCGACGGTGTACGCCCAGCAGGCGTTTTCAAAGCAGATGGGCTGGATGCCCTTGACGATCTCATACGGGTCAAAGCCCTTGGCCTTGCAGATCTCGCGGCACTCTTCGACGGAAGAAATACCGTACTGAGCGAGGACGCCGTTGATCTTGTCGATTCTTCTCTCGTAGTTTTCAAATAAAGCCATTGTTTCGTCCTCCCTTCCTTATTCCTGACGCGGGTCGATGTACTTGGCAGCGTTGTCCCACTGACCATAGTGACCCTTGGCCTTTTCGAGCGCTTCGTTCGCATCGATACCCTTTTTGATGAAGTCCATCATCTTGCCGAGGTTGATGAACTCGTAGCCGACGATCTCGTTTTCCTTGTTGAGCGCGACGCGGGAGCAGTAGCCCTCGGCCATCTCGAGGTAACGGGGGCCCTTTTCGGCGGTGGCGAACATCGTGCCGACCTGGGAGCGAAGGCCCTTGCCGAGGTCCTCGAGGGACGCGCCGACAGCAAGGCCGTCCTCAGAGAAGGCGGACTGGGTGCGGCCGTAGACGATCTGCAGGAACAGCTCGCGCATGGCGGTGTTGATGGCGTCGCAAACAAGGTCGGTGTTCAGCGCTTCGAGAATGGTCTTGCCGATCAGGATCTCGGAAGCCATGGCAGCAGAATGGGTCATGCCCGAGCAGCCGATGGTCTCGATCAGAGCCTCCTGAATGACGCCCTCCTTGACGTTGAGCGTCAGCTTGCAGGCGCCCTGCTGGGGCGCGCACCAGCCGATGCCGTGGGTGAAGCCGGAAATATCGGCGATCTGCTTGGCCTGGACCCACTTGCCCTCTTCGGGGATCGGGGCCGGACCGTGATATGCGCCCTTCGCAACGGGGCACATATGCTGCACTTCGGTCGTGTAAATCATAACGATCTTCCTTTCTTATCCTCTGTCTCCACAAAAAGCGGAACGTATCCATACGTATTTTTTATCATAGCAAACCCGAACATCTTTTGCAAGGTGAAAAAACGGAAATACGGGCAAAATCCGTATTCCTTTCCCTCATTTTCCGCTATGCCGCACTTTTCGTTACAGCAGGTGGCGGATCGGGCGCTGGACAACGCTCAGAATCGTATACAGCGCGCGCTTTGCCCAAGGCAGCGTCATTTCTTCAAACCGCGCGCCGTATTCCGTGCCGCCGTCGTGCAGGGCGAGGCGGCTCTGGTCGATGTACTGTACGCTCTCCTGCCGCAGCGCGGCATTGACCTCCTCGCTCTCGATGACGAGCATCAGCTCCGTATCGAGATATGCGCTGCGCATGTCGGCGTTGAACGAGCCGACGATGCTCAGATCATCCCCGATCAAAATCGTCTTCGTGTGCAGCGACTGACCGCAGACGACCTCGTACACGTCGACGCCGCGCGATAAAATATTTTGCTTTTCGCGTAAGTAGTCCGAGCAGCCGCTCGGGTTCGCGCCGTTTTCAACGGCATTCGTCAGCACGCGCAGCTGCCGCGTCTCGGCAAGTGCTTCCAAATCGTTATACATTTTGTCGTTGCAGATGATGTACGGCGTTTGCAGCAGGACGTCATCGCCCTGCGCCATCAGGCGGACAAGCGCGTCCCACAGCTCAGGCGCTTTCGCCTCCGCGCGCGGCGAGCCGCTGAGAAGGCTCACATGCGTGACCGCCGCGGTCTCCACCTCCCAGTCGACGGCGGCAAGCTCTTTTCCATGCACCGCGCATAGCGCCGCGTAGCGCTCCTGCAGCGCGTCGGTCTGCGAGGACGTCTTGCCTGTGATGGTCTGATTCTCCGGCTGCGACCAGGCGCTTTCAAAATACGTCAAAAGCTGGGAGACCGAGCTGCCCTCTCCCCCGTCCGACACGACGAGCACGTCGCGGTCGATGTTCTGGTTCTCCTGATATGAGCCGAGGAACAAATCGTTCGAATTTCTTCCGCCGAGGATGTATTTGCTCCCGTCGGCGATCAGATACTTGTCGTGCAGGCGGTAGTTGAGCTTCCACGGGCGCAGCAGGTCAATTGGATCGTAGAACTTCACTTCAACATTTTCTTCCGCCGCGAGGGCGCGGAGAACGCCGCTGTTTTGCAGATGCAGAAAACCGTTCAGCCCGTCGACGATGACGCGCACCCGCACGCCGCGCTGCGCCGCGCCATAGAGCGCGGCCATCAAATCCTGTCCGCTGCCGTCCGCGCGCAGGTCAAAGGTTGAGAAGATGACCTCCCTTTCCGCACTCTCGATGAGCTGCAAGCGCCAGAGCAGCGCACTGTCCGTGTCCTCGATGCTCCTCACGCGCTCCTGCGATGCGTCCTCGCTCAATCGGGCTTCATACTGGCTCCACAGCTCCCCTGTCGCCTCTTTTTGCGACAGCGGGACGAGAATGGCTGTCAGCACCCCATATAAAAGGTACACGCCCAGTGCGATGCCAAGCCATTTCAAGATATGTTTTTGCTTCATTTTTCACCTGCTTATCATAAAACTCATGCCGTCAGTTTATCATAAGGGATGCAAGCTGTCCAGCGGCGCGGCGGCGGTAAGTTTTCCCGACCGAAACGCCGCAACTTTCGCCCAAACGGAAATTTCTCGAAAAGAGGTCTTGACAATCCTCCAATTTCCGACCTATACTGTTGGCAAATTAAAAATACCCCACACGGGTATTGTATTTGTCCCGAAGGAGGAATCAAATTGAAAAAGGAAACCTATGACGTGACCGGCATGAGCTGTGCCGCCTGCTCCAGCCGCGTGGAAAAGGCCGTCGCCAAGCAGCCAGGCGCGCAGCAGGTCGCGGTCAACCTGCTGAAAAACAGCATGGTCGTCGAATACGACGAATCCCAGCTCTCGTCTGCGCAGATCATCGCCGCAGTCGAAAAGGCGGGCTACGGTGCATCCCTGCATGCAAAGCCCGGCAGCGCGCCCGCCGCGAAGGCCGCTGAAACGGGCGGCGTCAGCGCCGCGCAAAAGGCGTACAGCGACATGAAAAAGCGTCTCGTCCTCTCGCTCCTCTTCACCATCCCGCTGTTCTATCTCTCGATGGGCCACATGATGGGCTGGCCGCTGCCCGCGTGCTTCCTCGGCATGGAAAATGCGATGACGTTCGCATTCACGCAGTTTTTGCTGCTGCTGCCCATCGTCTATATCAACCGCCAGTACTATATCGTCGGCTTCAAGACGCTGTGGCAGCGCTCGCCGAACATGGATTCGCTGATCGCACTGGGCTCCAGCGCCGCCATCGTGTACGGCATCTACGCCATCTATAAGATCGGCATCGGCTTTGGCCAGATGGACATGGACACGGTGCACACCTATATGATGGAGCTGTACTTCGAGTCCGCAGGCACGATCCTGACGCTCATCACCATGGGCAAGACGATGGAGGCCCGCGCCAAAGGCAAGACCTCTGACGCCATCACAAAGCTCATGAACCTTGCGCCCAAGACCGCGACGGTCGAGCGCGACGGCGTCGAGAGCGTCATCCCCGTCGAGGAGGTCCAACTCGGCGACGTGCTGATCGTCAAGGCGGGCGAGAGCGTCCCCGTCGACGGCGTCGTGCTCGAGGGAACGTCCTCGGTCGACGAATCCGCGCTGACCGGCGAGAGCATCCCCGTCGAAAAGCAGGCCGGAAACAGCGTCATCGGCGCGACCATCAACAAATCCGGCTATTTCAAGATGCGCGCGACCAAAGTCGGCGACGATACCGCCCTTTCCCAGATCGTACGCCTTGTGGACGAGGCCACGAGCTCCAAGGCTCCCATCGCCAAGCTGGCCGATAAGGTGAGCGGCGTGTTCGTCCCCGTCGTCATCACGATCGCCGTCATTGCGACGGTAGCGTGGCTGCTGACGGGCCACAGCGTGGAATTTGCGCTGTCCATCGGTATTTCCGTTCTCGTCATCAGCTGCCCCTGCGCGCTGGGTCTCGCCACGCCGACGGCCATCATGGTCGGCACGGGCCGCGGCGCGGTGAACGGCATCCTCATCAAGTCCGCCGAAGCACTTGAGACGACGCACAGCGTCAACAGCGTCGTGCTCGACAAGACCGGCACCATCACGCAGGGCAAGCCCGTCGTCACCGACGTCGTCGACGGCGGCATCGGCAGGGACAAACTTCTCTCCGTCGCCGCGTCGCTCGAAAAGCTCTCCGAGCATCCGCTTTCCGAGGCCATCGTGGCCGAGGCGGAGAAGGAATCGCTCACGTTCCTGTCCGTCGACAAATTTGAGCAGATCCCCGGTCAGGGCATCCGCGGCGAGGTCGAGGGCAAGCTCTGCCTTGCCGGCAACCGCCGCATGATGGAGGCCAACCGCATCGAAAAGAGCGACCTGCTCGCGCGCGGCGAAGCGCTGGCCGAGGACGGCAAGACGCCGCTCTACTTCGCTCTCGACGGCAAGCTCATCGGCCTTATTGCCGTGGCCGACATCGTCAAGCCCACGAGCGCGCAGGCCATTGCCGAGCTCTCGAACATGGGCATCGAGGTCGTCATGCTCACGGGCGACAACGCCAAGACCGCTGAGGCCATCCGCCGCCAGGTCGGCGTGGACCGCGTGGTGGCCGAGGTGCTGCCGCAGGATAAGGAGCGCGAGATCCGCCGCCTGCAGGAGGGCGGCAAGAAGGTTGCCATGGTCGGCGACGGCATCAACGACGCGCCCGCCCTTGCGCGCGCAGACGTCGGCATCGCCATCGGTGCGGGCACGGACGTCGCTATCGAGTCGGCGGATATTGTGCTGATGCGCAGCGATCTTCTCGACGTCTCGACCGCCGTGCAGTTGAGCCGCGCGGTCATCCGCAACATCAAACAGAACCTCTTCTGGGCGTTCTTCTACAACGCCATCGGCATTCCCATCGCGGCGGGCATCTTCTACCCCGCCTTCCAGCTCAAGATGAACCCGATGCTCGGCGCGCTCGCGATGAGCTTCAGCTCGGTGTTTGTGGTGAGCAATGCGCTGCGCCTGCGCTGGTTCAAGGCCAAGCACACGGCGGCAGCACCGAAAACGGTTTCTTCTCCGTCGGATAGCGGAGTGGAGATAGCAAACAGCCACACCATGGCAAGTAACAACAAAAAAGGAGAAACGAACATGGAAAAAGTCATCAGCATTGAGGGCATGGCCTGCATGCACTGCGTGAACCACGTCCAGCAGGCGCTTTCCGCCGTCCCCGGCGTGAAGGAGGCCAAGGTCGACCTTGAGAGCAAGTCCGCCACTGTCAGCGTGGACGGCAGCGTGACCGACGCGGCGCTCAAGGCCGCAGTCGATGAGGCGGGCTATCAGGCCGTCTCCATCTGCTAAGGCCATGAGAGCCGATCGTGATTCCGTCCGCCGCAAGCTCAAAATCGCCCGCGGCCAGCTCGACGGCATTTTGCAGATGATCGACGACGACCGCTACTGCGTGGACATCTCCAACCAGCTTCTCGCCACGCAGTCGCTCCTCAAAAGCGCCAACCAGCAGATCATGCGCGCGCACATCGAAGGCTGCGTGCGCGAGGCTTTGCAGACCGACCATATCGACCCCAAGCTCGAAGAGGCCTTCCAGCTTCTCGAGCGCATGGCACAGTCGTGACCGCACGGAAAACGGCACGGCGGGTGTTCACGCGCCGTGCCGTTTCTTATCGGTCACTGAACAAAAACCTCTTGGACAAGGTGCTCTCTTCTGCTATACTAAGGGTGTGATCGAAAGAATTGACCTGAAAACGGAGGTTTGCAAATGAACAGAAGCGCAAACAACCTGACCCTCTGCGAGGATCCGCATGACTTTCTTGTCATGCAGAATCTCTATGACGCGGCGGTTCGGCAGCTCACGTTGAAATTCAATATTCTCAACAGTGAATTCAATGTTCTTTATGCACGCAATCCCATTCATCACATCGACGGGCGCGTCAAATCGCAATCGAGCATTGTCGCCAAGCTCATCAAGCGCGGCCTGCCGCTCTCGATCGAGTCCGCGCGAAAAAACATCAACGACATCGCGGGCGTGCGCGTCGTTTGCAGCTACATCGACGATGTCTACCGCGTGGGCGAAATGCTGGCGCGGCAGACGGACGTGGAGATCGTCAAAAAGCAGGACTACATCCAGACGCCGAACTACAACGGCTACCGCTCGCTGCACATGGACATCAAGGTGCCCGTCTACCTCTCCGACCGGACGGAATACGTCGTGGCGGAGATCCAGCTGCGCACGATCGCCATGGACTTCTGGGCGAGCCTTGAGCACGATATCCGCTACAAGGTCGACAAAACGAAGCTGCCCGAGGGCATCAACGAGGAGATGTTCGAATGCGCGGGCAAGATCGCTGAGATCGACCGCCAGATGCAGGATATGTACCAGCGTATCAAGGCCTCGGATGCCTACAACGAAGATTGAGTCCCCTACATAAAGGAAAAAGGATGCATCGAAAGACGCATTCTTTTTGTTTTTTCACTGCTTTTTGTGATACCCGCAGTCGCAGTAGGGGCCGCCGGAGGCGAGCGTGTACTCGCGCACGAAATCCGACGCGCCGCCCGCGTCGCTCATCGTGTAGTCGAGATGGCACAGCGCGGGCGTCAGATCGTAGAGCCCCAACGCCTGCATCAGCGTGCAGATGCCGCATTGGTAAAACCGTGCTTCGTAGCCGCTGTCGTCGGGGTACTCAAAAAAGTCCATGTTCCAGGAGTAGGGGTTTCGGTCGGAGGCCTTGAGCCGAGCGGTGACCTTCATGCCGGCAATGTCCTTTTCCGTGAACTTTTTCTTTCCGCTCTTACGACAGAACCACGCCATGGGCTTGGTCATCATAACCTTGGCGTAGTAATCCGTCAGTGGTTCCACCTTCGGGCGCTCCAGACAGGACAACGCAAAGACGCCTAATAGGGCGCAGTTTACAACGTTCATCTGAAAGCGGTCGTCTTTTTCAAATTCCGGAAGATCGGCGATGATTGCCTGATACCGGGGCTTTGCTTTTTTGCGATCTGGCGGGCTGCGGCGGGGTCGCAGCCCAGTGTTTCCACAAGCTGTTTTTGAAAAGAGCCGGAAAACAGCATCCACATTCCGGCAGACATTCCAAGGCATTTCATTTGTTTATCCTCCATTCGGAAACGGCGTCCTTTATCCGGGGTTCGATAGCAAGACGGATCTCTCTGTATTTTTTGAGGCAGCACCCTGCCGCAGCAAGATGCTTCACCGTGCCGCTTCTTTTGAAAAATCCAGCCGGACAATCTGCATCTTCATGTTCCGGTCGCCCAATTTTGCTAAAAATCGAAAGAATCCGCTGACGGAAGGGTAGTCTAAGCTCTGATACCCCAGCATATATCCCCGGCTGGAAATCTGCAGGTTCCTGCTCTGCGGGGAAAGCTCGTTTTTGGCATCGGATATGGAGAAATAGGAGCCTACGTCCTGGATGGCGGCGGTATCGAAGATCAGCCTTCCATCGGGGAAGGCTTTTACCATGGCCTGCACCAGTGCTTTTACCTGCTCTGTCAGGAAGTAGTAGAACTCGCAGGCTGCGAAGAAAACGGCACCGTCGGAGGCGTCTATTTTTTCAAACCACGAGCAGTCATTTAAGTCGCAGGGAATGTTTTCCTCCCGCTCTCCGGCGGGGAGAAGCTGATCTTGCACCGCAATAACATCGGAAAAATCCAGATTGCAGATCCGGCAGGAGCCGCTGTCGCAGCTGCGGCCGGTGTTGTCCAGTCCGCAGCCCAGATTGACGATGGCAGTGTTAGGATGAGCTTTTAGGTAGTCCCGAACCTCAAAGGCCAGGCCATTTTGTCACATGGCTACTTCCAGAAAGCCGAAGCGCTGTATCAGACTCCGGGAGCGCTTTTCTAAAAGCGAAAAGTCATAGGTCAGGGAGAAGGACGCTTTTAAAACGGCGCTTTTTTCCACGTTCCAGCCGTTTTCTGCGAGGAGGCAGAGATATTCTTTGCTGGACCAGCGGCTGTGAAGGGAAAAGCCGACAAGATCCATGAAAAACGCCCGGGGCCTTCCGGGAAGCGTATTTTCCCCATGGGTGAAGGTGGGGGCGATAAAGACACCATCGTCCTTCAGCGCCCGGCGGATCTCGGCTAAGGCTTTTTCCGGAGTGGATAGGATGCGCAGGGCGTTGACAAGGATGATAACGTCAAAGGAACCGGCTTCATAGGGGAGGGAAAAACGTCCTGCACGGAAAAAGGAAGGTTTTGGGGGGAACGCCCTTTTCGGCTTTGGTGATCATTTCCGGAAATGCGTCGGTGACTTCGATGAAAGAAGCGGAATCGGCAATGTGACGGGAGATCAGACCGGTTCCGGCAGCCAACTCCAACACCTGTTTTCCCTTGACAGCTGGGCGAATCTTGGCACACATCTGCTCATAGGTGGTTTCGTCTTTCTTCATAAAACAGTCGCAGCGGTGGGCATTTCGATCCCGGAATTTTGTTTCCATGGCGCCTTCTTTTAGTTAGTATAAACTAACTTATTAGGCCTTGAAAAGCTGCCGAAAGGGCAGCTTAGGGGTTCAGACAAACAACTCCTTCATGGCGCTGCGGATCAGCAGCTGGAGCACCTGAGGGTAAAGCGGGCCGATCTTCCGCTGATAGGAAACGGTGAGGATCAGCCCACGGATGGTGGCGGTAGCCAGCGCCATGCCTCCGGCGGGGAAAAGCCCGCTTTCTTCCAGCAGGGCACGAATGTGGGTCTCATCGTCGTGACAATGTTCTGCCTTCACTTCCTGCGGAAGCCGCCCGGGAGAAATTCAGCATCGTTTTCGATAAAGCGCATGGAGCCGGTATCCGAAAGCTGCTTGCAGGCGGCGAGCAGAGTTTTGACGACCCGCTCGTCCGGGGGAAGGGTAGCATTTTCCGCCAGCGTTTTTCGGGTGAGGTCGTAAATTTCCGTGTGGATGCCTTCGAGGACGGAAAAAACAAAAGCTTCTTGGAGTCAAAAAAGCAGTAAAAGGAGCCTTTGGAGATCCCTGCCGCTTCGGTGAGCTGTTCCACGGAGGTTTTGCGCACCCCGATGTCGATGCCGCAGTGTCTTACTTCCCAGAGAAGTGCTTCCCGGATCTGTTTGCTTTCGTAGTCGGAAAAGCCAAAAGAATAGCCTTCTGAATTTATGACTCAAATCGTTTATCTGGTCATAACATAATCGGATTGATTTTGCAAGAAAAACTTGGGAAGAAAAGGGGAGCGCAGGGGATATTTTGGGGTCATAAAAGGACATTTCAAAAGGGGAAAGAGGTGCAGCGAAACGATCGAAAATAGGGAAAGAAAAATTTAAAACCGATTTACGATATGCGGGAAATTTTTTATATCGGCAGGAGGTTGCAATTTGGTTCCGGCTTGCGGCGAGATGTAGATCCGCTTTCGACTGCTCGTACAACTTTCCATTTATGTGATTCCGTTTCGTTCAAAAAACTTTTTGCAAGAACTGACGGAAAGAACAGCAAAATATTTAATTTCGATTCGATGCAGTGTTTACGGGAGAATCAAGCAGAGCAATCTGCCAATCTCTCGAAAAATTTCGAGTCTTTTCAACCATTATGACTTTTGTGGTTTTTTCGTATCGCTTTCAGGCTGTTTTGTCCGCCCAAAACCATAGCTGTATCAAGGTATTTTGGCAGTTTTGTTAGAATTCGCATTAGAAATCTTAGAACGATATTTGAACAGCATAGCATACACAGGTGTCTTCCACCGAACAAATGACAGAGGTGTATGTTATGAAAATCAATGACATTGATTGGTCGAAAGTGCCGGATATTCTTGCTAAGGAACAGGTGCGCTTGCTTTGCCATATACGACCATATGCGGAGTCCGGACGATCCTTCCCATTCAGCCGTCTATCGGGCAGATGTACCCGTTATGGAACGCTTCCGGATTTCAGGTGTTGGACGGGAAGCGGATCGGATTTTTGAAGGGAATGGTCATGGAGCGGGAAAAAGATCCCGTTTCCGAAAGTGCAGCGGGCAAATCCGGAATTCGGTAGGCAGCCGTGCATTTCAGCAAGAAATTCCGTGAAAAAGCGCAAAATCTGTTACGGAAACAGGCTCCCTTTGGGCAGAGTGTGCATAGACCACCCGGTCAACGGTGTGGTATAATAACCTCAATGGCATTTGCTAGAGGCAAATGCGTTCTGCGTAGGGCGCAGAAGCGGACGGTAAACCGTCCGTATCGAGAACATTGCGTCTGATCCGGCTTTGCCGGTGCAAAGCAGCGGCGGCGTTTGCCACCTTCCAAAGCCATTCGGCTTTGACGGCTCCGACAAAATTACCTTAATCTGCGCAGGACGGATGGACGTCATCCGGCTGGCGGCGGAATGAGATGCAAAAGTGATGCTTTTAAGGAGGCATTCATGAATCAGCAGGAAGAACGACATCCGGACAGCCGGGAGCGGATCTTAGATGCCGCTTTGGAGGAGTTCGGGGTTTGGGGCTTCGAGGGGGCGTCCACCAACCGGGTCTGCCGGCAGGCGGAGATCTCCAAGGGGCTGCTCTTTCACTATTATCGGACGAAGCTCCAGCTGTTTTCCGAGGTGCTGGATCGCTGTATCTGCGATCTGGAGGCAGCGGAAGCGATGCAGGGGCCGTTTGACGAGAGCTGCCGAAAGCAGCTGCTCTTTTTTATTGCCCATCCCTTTCACCATCGGATCCTCACCGATCTGATCCGGGGGGAAGCGACGGACGAGCGGGTGGCAGCCTTGCGGGAGCGGGTGCTGCAGTTAAAGCGCCGGCAGATGGAGACGTTTCTGGCGGGGCGGGTGCTCCGGTCTGACACCGATCCGAAGATTGCCGAGGAGCTGCTTTTAGCGGCGGCAGACCATCTGCAGGAAAAATATCTGAATGTGATCCGTCGGAGATCCGACGAAAAGGCGGAACTGGCTGCTTCTTTTTGCCGGGAGAACCGCCAGGTGCTGGCCATGCTGTTAAATGGCATAGCGGTACCCGTTTGCAGCGTGAATGGAGGAACGGAATGTTAAGCGTTGGAATTGATATTGGCTCCACTACCGTAAAGGTTGTCGTGACCCGAGGCGAGGAGCTTCTTTTCAAGCACTATGAGCGCCATTTTTCCCAGGTTCGACAGAAGACAGCCGAGGTGCTTCGGAGTGCGGTTCCGGTGGTAGGGGACGAGGAATTTACCGTTTCTCTTTCCGGATCCGCAGGTTTCGGCCTTGCGAAAGCGGCGGGGATCGAGTTCGTGCAGGAGGTTTTTGCCACCAGCAAGGCGGTGGACCGCTTCGATAAAGGCATCGACATCGTCATCGAATTAGGCGGCGAGGACGCAAAGATTCTCTTTCTCACCGGCGGCGTGGAGGAGCGGATGAACGGCACCTGCGCCGGAGGGACCGGAGCCTTCATCGACCAGATGGCATCCCTTCTGAACGTGACCCCGGAGGAGCTTGACGAGCTTTCCTCCCGGCACGAGAAGATTTATCCCATTGCCTCCCGATGCGGCGTCTTTGCAAAGTCCGACATCCAGCCCCTTCTGAATCAGGGCGCCCGGAAGGAGGACATTGCCGCCAGCATTTTTCAGGCGGTCGTGGATCAGACCATTACGGGTCTGGCACAGGGTCGCCCCATTCAGGGGAAGGTGGCCTTTTTGGGCGGGCCGCTGTTCTTCTTTAAGGAACTGCAGAAGCGGTTTGTGGAGACGCTGGAATTAACGCCGGAAAATGCGGTTTTTCCGGAGCTGGGGCAGTTCTCCGTGGCGCTGGGCACGGCCATTTACGCCGAGGACAGCGGGAATCACTGCCATATGGAGGAGCTGATCTCCCGGATTGAGAACGCTCCCAACGATCTGTCCAACAACCGGTATCTGGCGCCGCTTTTTGCAAACGACGAGGAGTACCGGGCTTTCAAAGAGCGTCACGCCAAGGCTCAGGTGCCCTTCCGGGACATCCGGAGCTATGAGGGCGACGCATATTTAGGCATCGACTGCGGCTCCACCACCACGAAGGTGGTGCTGATCGGTGACGACGACTCCATCCTTTATCAGTACTATTCCTCCAACCGAGGCAACCCGGTGGAGGTGGTGCGGGAAGAGCTGAAAAAGATCCGCAGCCTTTGCGGCGAACGGATCGAGATTAAGGCCAGTGTTTCCACCGGCTACGGCGAGGATCTGATTAAGAATGCCTTCGGCACCGACGCCGGCATCGTGGAGACCATGGCTCACTTCAAGGCAGCCCGGCACTTCAATCCTCAGGTGGATTTCATTCTGGATATCGGCGGGCAGGACATCAAGTGCTTCAAGATCCGCGGCGGCGTGATCGACAATATCTTCCTGAACGAGGCCTGTTCCTCCGGCTGCGGCTCGTTCCTTCAGACCTTTGCGGGCGCGCTGGGCTATTCCATCGCGGACTTTGCCAAGGCGGGGCTCTTTGCCGACAAGCCCGTGGATCTGGGCTCGCGCTGCACGGTATTTATGAACTCCTCCGTCAAGCAGGCGCAGAAGGACGGCGCGTCGATCGAGAACATCTCCGCCGGTCTTTCCATCAGCGTGGTCAAAAACGCGCTCTACAAGGTCATCCGCGTGGGCAATGCCTCGGAATTGGGGCAGCACATCGTGGTGCAGGGCGGCACCTTCCTAAACGACGCGGTGCTGCGCGCCTTCGAGCAGGAGATCGGCCACGACGTCATCCGCCCCTCGCTCTCCGGC
>OLGA01002448.1_pt1 | contig 13142 bp, 6 predicted proteins | sample 1604881 | NCBI WGS metagenome assembly OLGA01 (sample SAMEA3888896, study PRJEB22519) | human gut metagenome | biome: human gut; feature: human-associated habitat; material: faeces | place: Denmark | collected 2009
CAGACAATTGCCAGTCTATCTCGACCAGACCAAGCCGGTAGAGCAGCGCATCGATGATGCCATCTCCCGCATGACGCTGGCAGAGAAGATACGCATCATCCATGCTCAGAGCAAGTTTTCATCAGCCGGTGTACCACGCTTGGGATTTCCTGACTTCTGGACGGATGACGGACCTCACGGAGTGCGTCCTGACGTATTGTGGGATGAGTGGGAACAGGCTGGTCAGACCAACGACTCCTGTGTAGCCTTCCCTGCCCTCACCTGTCTTGCCGCATCATGGAATCCGCAGATGAGCCGCATCTATGGCGAAGCATTGGGCGAAGAAGCCCTGTATCGCGGCAAGGACATGATTCTGGGTCCTGGCGTCAACATCTACCGCACGCCTCTCAACGGCCGCAACTTCGAGTATATGGGCGAAGATCCGTTCCTGGCAAGCATCATGGTAGTGCCGTATATCCAGGGATTGCAGTCTAAGGGCGTATCAGCCTGCGTAAAGCACTATTGCCTGAACAACGATGAGGAATACCGCCATCAGGTCAACGTAATCGTCAGCGACCGTGCTCTCCACGAAATCTATCTCCCTGCCTTCAAGGCGGCTGTTGAGAAGGGTAAGACATGGGGTATCATGGGAGCCTACAACCTATATAAGAATGAGCACAACTGCCACAACCAGTGGACCCTGAACAAGATTCTGAAGGGCGACTGGAAGTATGATGGTGTCGTGGTAAGCGACTGGGGCGGTGCCCACGACCTGGAGCAGTCGGTAAAGAACGGGCTGGATATGGAGTTCGGCACCTGGACAGACGGTCTTACGATGGGCGCTACCAATGCCTACGACAACTATTATCTCTCCATGCCTTACATGAAGGCCATACAGGAAGGCAAGTTCACCCAGAAGGAGCTGGACGATAAGGTGCGCCGCGTATTGCGCCTCTTCTATCGCACCACGATGAATCCGAACCGCCCTCATGGTTTCCTCTGCTCAGAGAGCCATTATGCAGCAGCCAGACAGATTGCTGAGGAAGGCATCGTATTGCTCCAGAACAGGAACAATGTGCTCCCTATCAACACCCAGAAGGCTAAGCGCATACTGGTAGTAGGCGAGAATGCCATCAAGATGATGACCGTAGGCGGAGGCTCTTCTTCGCTCAAGGTACAGCGCGAGATTTCGCCTCTCGATGGTCTGAAGACGCGCTTGGGCAAGGACGGCATCGAGGTAGATTATGCCCGCGGATATGTGGGCGATGTAACGGGCAACTACAATGGCGTTACAACCGGCCAGAACCTGGAAGACAAGCGCAGCGAGGCTAAACTGATAGCCGAAGCCGTAGAGAAAGCCAAGACTGCCGACTATGTCATCATGTTTGGTGGTCTGAACAAGAGCGATTTCCAGGACTGTGAGGGTCACGACCGCAAGCATTATGAGTTGCCATACCATCAGGATAAGCTGATCGAGGCTTTGGCTAAGGCAAACAGAAACTTCGTTTATGTCAACATCTCGGGCAATGCGGTAGCTATGCCTTGGAAGGCTAAGGTTGCCGGCATCGTACAGGGCTGGTTCATCGGTTCGGAGAGCGGCGAAGCCCTTGCAAGCATCCTTACAGGCGATGCAAACCCTAGCGGCAAGTTGCCGTTTACATGGGTCAACTCGCTGAAGGAAACAGGTGCTCATGCGCTCAATACCTATCCGGGAACCTGGCGCCAGGAAGGTGGAGCCAGCACGAAGGGCAACATCATTGATGAGGAATATAAGGAAGGCATCTATGTAGGTTACCGCTGGACCGATAAGGAGCGCATCAAGCCTACCTTTGCATTCGGTCACGGCTTGAGCTACACCCAGTTTGCCATCTCTAATCTCCGCAGCGACAAGGTGCAGATGAAGCAGGACGGCACAATCACCTTTACCGTAAACGTAAAGAATACAGGTAAGCGTGCCGGAGCCGAGACGGTTCAGCTCTATATCCACGACGTCAAGGCATCGGTAGACCGCCCTCAGAAGGAACTGAAGGGATTCCAGAAGGTTTATCTCCAGCCAGGTGAGAGCAAGGATATCAGCATCACCATCAGCAAAGAGGCCCTCAGTTTCTACGATGAGGCATCTTCATCCTGGAAGGCTGAAGCCGGAAAGTTTGAGGCTCTTGTTGGTAATGCAGCCGATAACCTGAAGCTCAAGAAAGCCTTCGAGCTCTTTTAAAAGAATGATTCGATTCTGAGAAATTGAACGGAGGGAAGAAATAAATATAACGCATAAAAGTTTGTTACGGTGAAACGCCGTAACAAGCTTTTATTGTTTTCCCCTGCTTTTCATCCTATCGACAAACTCGTAGAAACGGGGACTTTCAAAAATATCAATATCTTGATTATCAGACGATTAACACACTTGACGTTGTAAAACACAACGTATGGGTACCTGAAGCATTTACTCCTAAGCTTTCACAAGTTTTCGCCATACGCCCTGAAAGGCTTATTTCATGCCAATCTGCTTCACACGCTGCTCGAACTCTTCCCTGTCACAGATGGCACTATTCTTGATTTTGGCGCGATAATTATAGATAGTGTTCACAGAATAGTGAAGGAACTCGGCAATCTTAGAACTGTCCTCGATGCCCAGACGGATAAGGGCAAAGATACGGAGGGTGGTAGAAAGACGGCTGTCATCTTCGAGCACGATACGCTCTTCAGGTCTCAAGAGGGCATTGAACTCCTCAACAAAGTCAGGGAAGAGCTTCAGGAAGGCGGAATCGAAATACTCATACAGCTCGCCCATGTAGGCCTCGCCAGCCTGCATCTGCTCCAGCAGCTTGTTGAGTTCTCTTGCCTTCACCAGTTTCACTACTCGCTTGCGCATGGTCTCTATCTTGTCGACATAGATGGCACAAAGGCGCAGGAATCGACCAATATATACTTCCTTCATCTTGTTACTCTCGTTGAGTGACTGGTTCATCTCATTGAGCGACTGGTTCATCTCGTTAAGACGCTCATTTGCCAACTGCAAGGCATGGTTGGTTTCCTTCAGCTTATGATGGGCCGCAGCAATGCGCTTGCGCTGCTTGTTGGCATAGTAGAGCAAGACCATAACCACAAAGAGAAGCAGGACAGAAAACGCTACCATGAGCCGCAGATGCTGGTTGCTCGAAGAAAGTTCTTTCTGATATCCCTCCTCAATCTGCGTGAGCACAGGCATGATCTGGCGGCTGCGGATAGGCGTATTGAAAACGGTAGCCGACTTCCAGGCAAACTTGATATACTCGTGAGAGCGCTTCTGCTCGCCCGGGTCGGCGTTGAGAAGATTGGCAACTTCCCAGAGAGACCCCTGGTCCATCACAGCCAACTGGACATCGCAGATAGCAGAACGCAAGAGGCAGCGGAGGAACTGTTCTTTATCACCAAACTGATTGTAGGTCAAGCCGCGATAAAACTGAACGATGGCATACTGATGGGTGCCCGGTTTCGTCATCGCCAGCCGCTTATCGCTCAATCGCAAAGCCTCCTTCATATTGCCTGCATCGCGTGCCCTCACCTCCTGCATCTGCAGATAAAGGTCATCATCATGGCTGAATGTGCTGTCTATTGCAGCCTGATAGGCATTATGCTTGCCGGCATAATATTTCTTCAAGGAAGGAACGTTGGAATAATATGCCATCTCGCCATACAGGTGCTGGCAAGCCCAGAGGTAGTTGCGTTTGCCCTCAGCATCAAGATCAGCGATATTGACAGACTTCAGCAGGTCGTACGATTCGGCATAATCGCCCGTGGTGGATTCCTGGAAAGCAAGCAGCGCCTTGACATTTCCCACCTTCTTTTTATCGCCCATTCTGAAGGCAAGTTCCATACACTGGTTGATGTATTTCAGCGCCATGTCGTTCTTGTAGGAGCGGTATTCCTCAAAGAGCGCAAAACAGGCATCATACTTACTGCTTAGGCGCCTGGCGGTCTTCAGTTTCTGCTCCCAATCGCGAATTCGGGCTTCACGTACCTTCACATAATCAGCCGAATGGGCAATGGCGTTGTCCAGACTCTGAAAAAGCTGCTCTATATTATCTGTTGTTTTTGCTGCAAGAGAAAGAGGCATCAAGACAAAGAGCAGGAAGAAGAATGCCTTTCCCCATAATTCATTTACGCGATACATCAACTTGATTCCGTTTAAGATTGATTTATTTTCATGAGGTTTCATGTGCAAAAGTAATAAAAAAATCGGAAACGACAAATCAAATATAGAAGAAATGTAGATTTCTTCGCATTTTTCGTCTATACCGCATCCACTTTTTATATATTCTTCATTTTTCTTATCCATCTCATTATCAGACACTTTTTTATCTAAAAAAGAAAGATTCATCCACATTTTAACATTCGTATCGCGCATCGTATCATCTTTTTTATTATCTTTGCAGAAGATAAACATAAAAATAACAATTAACATAATAAACAATGAGAACAGCACTTTTATCACTCACATTTCTTTTGGCTGGTTCTATGGCAGCACCTGCTTTCGCCCATACCGCAGCCCCTAAGAAAAAAGTAACTGCCACAACCAAGAAAGGCAAGATTCTACCCATGAAGGAGTATATCGACCAACTGATGGCAAAGATGACGCTACAGGAGAAGATAGGTCAGCTGAACCTGATGGTAGCTGGCGACATCACCACCGGCGGCGCACTTGATACTCAGGTAGGCAGCGATATCGCCCAGGGCAACATGGGCGGAGTTTTCAATATCAAAGGGCTCGACAAGATCAAGGCTCTGCAGGAAATCGCCATCAAGAACAGCCGTCTGGGCATCCCGCTGCTCGTAGGTATGGACGTGATTCATGGTTACGAAACGATGTTCCCTATCCCTCTCGCCCTCTCCTGCTCATGGGATACCGAGGCGATGAAGAAGGTAGGCGAAGTATCGGCCAAGGAAGCAAGTGCCGACGGCATCAACTGGACATTCTCTCCTATGGTAGACATTGCACTCGATGCCCGCTGGGGACGAATAAGCGAAGGAAATGGCGAGGATCCTTATCTGAGCGGCGTGATGGGAGCAGCGATGACTCAGGGCTACCAGGGCGTGGATATGCGCACAGAAGAGATTCTGAGAGCCAACCGCATCATGGCCTGTCTGAAGCATTTTGCCCTGTACGGAGGCGTTGAAAGCGGTAAGGAATATAACACGGTAGATATGAGCCGCGTGCGCATGATGAACCAGTATCTGCCACCTTACGAGGCAGTGGTGAAGGCTGGCGTAGGCAGCGTGATGTCTTCATTCAATCTCATCGACTACATACCTGCTACAACCAACAAATGGATGATGACCGATGTCTTGAGAAAGCAGTGGGGATTCACCGGTTTCGTAGTTACCGATTACGCTTCTATCGCCGAGATTCTGCAGCACGGAACGGCAAAAGACATCAAGGAGGCTTCAGAACAGGCGCTGAAGGCTGGTACCGATATGGACATGTGTTCCAACGCCTTCGTAAAGCATCTGGCTAAGAGCATAGCAGAAGGAAAGGTGAGCGAGGAGGATGTGAACATCGCCTGCCGCCGCATCCTGGAAGCGAAATATAAACTGGGCCTGTTCAGCGACCCTTACCGCTACTGCAACACCAAGCGCAGCAAGAGCGAGATTTATACCGCAGAGAACCGTCAGGCAGCCCGCGATGTAGCAGCAGAGACCTTCGTGCTTCTGAAGAACGAAGGCAATATCCTGCCACTGAAGAAGGAAGGAAAGATAGCCCTGATAGGTCCGCTTGCCGACACCCGAAACAACATAGCCGGTACATGGAGCGTGGCACAGGTACCATCTAAATATACCACCATCAAGGAGGCAATGGAGCATGCACTTGCCGGAAAAGCCACCTTATTATATGCCCAGGGAAGCAATATCTGGCGCAATCAGGAACTGCAGAAAAACGGCGAATCCGGCAAGCCGATCAACTGGGGCAACGAGGCTGAGATGAAGGCTGAAGCGCTGAAGATTGCGAAAGAGGCCGACGTGATAGTATGTGCTATGGGCGAAAGTGCCGAGATGAGCGGCGAATGCGGTAGCCGTACCAACCTGGAGATGCCGGACGTACAGCGCGAACTGCTTGCCGAACTCCTGAAGACGGGCAAGCCTGTAGTGCTCCTCAACTTTGCGGGCCGTCCTACGGTTCTTACTTGGGAGAAAGCCCATGTACCAGCCATCATGAATGTATGGTTTGGAGGTTCAGAGATGGGCGATGCACTCTGCGATGTCATCTTTGGCGACAAATCGCCATCGGGTAAGCTCACCACTTCGATGCCTAAGACTACCGGTCAGGAGCCTCTCTACTACAACCATCAGAACACCGGCCGCCCTGTAGCAGACGATAATGAGAAGTTTGCCAAGTTTGCCAGCAACTGTCTGGATGTAAGCAATGGTCCGCTCTATCCTTTCGGTTACGGCTTGAGCTATACCTACTTTTCATACAGCAACTTCCGCCTGAGCAGCCAGGAGGCCGGCATCAGCAATGAGGAGGCTACCGAATGGCAGGATGGCAAGAAGATTACAGCTAGCGTCACCATTAAGAACAACGGCTCCCGCGATGCCGACGAGATTGTGCAGCTCTACATCCGTGACATGGTAGCCAGCATCTCCCGCCCTGTAAAGGAACTGAAAGGTTTCCAGCGCATCCATCTGGCAGTAGGTGAAAGCAAGGAGGTAAGCTTTGATATCACCCCAGATATGCTCAAGTTCTACAACGCAGATCTGAAGCACGTGATAGAACCAGGCGACTTCCAGATTATGATAGGAACCAACAGCAAGGATGTAAAGACATTGAAACTGAACGTGAAATAAACAAGAAAAATCGCCCTGTAAAGAGCAAAGCATAGCTTGAAAGATGCTTTACTTCTTACAGGGCGATTCCTATTGACTGAGCCCACTCCAACAGAAGGCTCAGTTATGGATTCTATCCTTCAGGATTACTTAGTCATCTCGAAACCTACACGCATACCATCGTAATTATTGGCGATAGTACCGATAGCGCTGAGGGTAGAACTGCCCTTGAGGGCACCCATGGTCTTGATGAGGTTGAGCAACTTTGTCTGGTCGAAAAGCAGGCTGATGCCGTTGGTAGTCTTCGTAGCATAGCCCGACATACTCAAGAGCAAGCCCTTCATCTGAATGGCATGAGTCTTCTCATCAAAAGTATAATTGCCCTGCCATGACTTGCCATCTATCTTGGCAGCGAAAGTTCCATCAGTTTTGAAGGTGAAATAGGTATTTGAGCCGCTGAAGCCAAACTTGCTGTAATACTCACCCAACTTCTCCTCTACCTTGTTGGCAGCAATCTCACCGCCAGCCTTTGCCAGGAGATTCTCAGAGGTAAAGGCGCATCCCGGCTTGCTGTACTTCCAGGTATGGGCACAGAGATCCTGCTTGCTGAAGGTACCTGAACCGATTACATTATTCAGAATGCCATTGATAATGCTGCTACCTGCAGAACTGCTGCTGTTAGAGTTTCCGCCCAGTACAGCACCCAAGATACCTGCAACGGCTGAGCCTGCATTGCTGGTTGTACTGCTAGATGTAGCGGCATTGCTGGTTGTTGCTGCAGTTGTTGTTGCAGTCGCAGCTGTTGTGTTAGATGCAGCAGAAGTTGTTTTCTTTGTAGAAGTCTTCTTGACCGTAGTCTTCTTAGAAGTCTTCTTTGTTGTCTTCTTAGTCGTTTTCTTAACCGGCATCATCTCAGACATTGAGGCATTGAGCGCTGCCTCGTTCATAGCGCTTGCGTTGCTGCCAGCTGTGCATGCGAGCACGAGGGCAGCCAAAAGAAATACCTTTTTCATTGCTTTCTATATATTTATTTTTATCACTCTTATTTATATATACCCAATACTTCCTATTGTTCTTTCGGGTGCAAAGTTCGCAAGAAAATCGGAAATACGATAAGAAAAATCCCTATTTCGCGGTATGAATCTCCCTAAAAACTCAGCATTTCTGCTCTTTCTACGTTATTATAGACGAATACTATGACAATTCGTTTAAAAGACTATGAAAAAATCGTTCCGGAAATGATAATTATCGGTCTAAAGGAGGGGAAACTGTTCAATCGTTTGCACTTTTTTTTGACATACATCAAAAAATAACGAATAAAACACGTATTTTCATGCATTTTGTACCTAGAAATAGGTAGAAAACCCCTATCTTTGCAAGCGGTTAACAAATATCAATAGGTTATGAATGATTTAATTAAGGTAAATTCAGAAAATCAGAATCAGGCTATCGATAGATGCCAACAGATTCTTCAGGATCGCCGCGAGGCTCTTGCCTCTAAGGCAAAGAGAAGAGGTTAATACTCTTCAGAAACAAGAAGTAAAGGAGGAAAGATGATGCTCTTATACATATATAGTTAAGGACGCATCCTTTCTTTTTAAAGAGAGATTTTTCGAAACGACTCTTAAATGATGAGTTTCAAAAATTTTGGGAAAAGAAAAAAACGTAAAAATCCCGTTGTCAGCCATCTGGCTTGTACAACGGGATTTTTTCGTTTATTATTCAAGTTTATTATATCAAGTCCGAGATTTACTTCTCGTTCTTCACTGCCTTCATGATAATCTCGAAGTGATTACCACTCTTCAAGATGACATTCTTCAGGAAGTCTGAAATCTCAGATGCCTTCAGATTCTTCACCATCTCCTTGTAATCGCTATGAGTATCAACACCCATACGCTCGTATGTGCTCAACGCACCAAGCCAATAACCATTAGACTTCTCGCTAACAGCAGCCTGCTTCAGGAGAATCTCCTTTACCTTCTGAAGGTCTTCTGCATTTGGCTGGGCTACGGTCTCGTCCATACCCTTGAAGAAGTAAGGAATAGCGATATCCGACTTCTCTGGGTTCAACTGAGCCACGGCTGAAATAGAGATGGCAGCCTTGTTATCATAATCGCGAAGCAAACCATAGTTTGCACCTGCATGATAAGCAGCACTGAGTTCCTCACGGATAGTACGCAAATACTTCATCTCCAAAAGACGGGCTGAAACATCAGCAAGAACCATATACTGCAAGGTGAATGGAGCCTTGGTATACCAGATCTCTGTTGCCTGGTTCTGTGGGTTCTCCATTGCCTTGGTAAAGATATTGCTTACCTTACCCTTAGCATAAGGAATCTGCTTGTTCTTCAGCTTGAAGCCATTGTTTGGCAGACTGGCGATATACTGCTCGATGAGTGGGAGGAGAGTCTTCTCATCATAGTTACCTACGAAATAGAAGGTGAAGTCCTTGGCATTGCCGTAGAACTGCTTACCAATCTCCAGGATACGGTCGTAGTTGATATCCTTGATATCGCTTGCCTCTGGCACACGGGCAAGTTTGCTACCCAAATAGAGAGTGCTCTGAACAGAATCCTGATATACGAGGCTTGGGTTGTTGCTCTTGTTGGCAAGAACAGTAGCCATCATACTCTTCATATTGTCGAAGCTCTTCTGGTCCTTGCTTACTGCGGTCATCTTGAGATAGATGAGCTGCATCAGGGTTTCGATGTCCTTAGGAGTAGAATTACCCTTCAAACCATGATTGAAAGGACTCAAGCTGAACGAAACGCCAGCCTGCTTACCTGCCAAAGCCTTATCAAGCTCATTGCTTGAGAAATCACCAAGACCACTAGCATCGAGCACATCTGCTGCAAATGCAGCATTCAGGAAGTCTTCCTTGCCGAAAGTAGAATAGCCCACATTGGCTGAAGCTGCGAAAGCAATCTCATTGTCCTTGAAATCGGTCTTCTTCAATACCACCTTAGCGCCATTAGAAAGAGTCAACTCCTTGAAGCCCAACTTCTTGTTCTCAACAGTCTTCTTAATCTTACCAGCCTTAGGAGCCTGAGCGATGAGAGGTTCCTGCTTAACATTATCCACATAAGCCTCGAGTTTCTCAGCACGTACCTGCTTTACGATGGCAGCAAGTTCCTGCTCTGTAGGATAAACGGCACCAGCCTGCTCGCGCATCATTACCAATGATACAAGGTTGGTATCGCTCTGGCAAACCAACTGCTTGGCATAGCTGTTGATAACCTCAAGAGGCAAGTTTGGAACTACCATCTTCCAGATCTGGCTCTCCTCTTCTACTGATGGGATAGGCTCGTTAGAAGTGAAGTTATCCACATACTGGGTGGTAAACTGCTCGTTCTTCATCTTATCCTTGTTGGCAAGCGCCTTGTCAACCTGGCTCATGAATTCATCCTTGGCACGCTGATACTCAGTAGCTGTGAAACCGAACTCATGCATACGCTGTGCCTCGCGGAGAACAGCAGCATAAGCCTCCTTGATCTTTCCTGGCTTAGCTACACCGGTAAGGGTGAAAGCATCCTTAGTGCTTGAAATCAGGTATGAACCATCACCGGCACTTGCCTGGAGATATGGACAGTCTGGCTCCAATGCCTTCTCAGCATAACGGGCAGCAATCATAGAAGAAATCACGTTATCCATGTATCCCTTCAGGAGATAGCTCATGTTGCTCTTCAGAGAATCTGGCACAGCATTGTGCTTCATATAAACCTGGAAGAGATCAACCTGCTGCTCCTTATCCTTGTCGATAACATAGATGGCAGAATCATTATCAGATACTTCTACCTTCTCAACCTTAGCGGCATTCTTAGGTACCTTGATACCGGAGAAGAGTTCCTTGATCTTAGCTTCGATATGATTTACATCTACATCACCCACGATGATAATAGCCTGATTGTCTGGGCGATACCATTTACGGTAGTAAGCACGGAGAGTTTCTGGCTTACAGCCATCGATAACGCTCATCAAACCGATAGGGAAACGGTAGCCATACTTTTCGCCCTGATAGAGCTTAGGAAGTGAACGCTCTATCATGCGCTGCTGACCTACGATACGCATACGGTACTCATTGTGTACCACATCGCGCTCGTCATTGATGGCTTCCTTGGTAAGAGAGATACCGTTGCTCCAATCCTTGAGGATGAGCATGCATGAATCTACGGCTGTAGGGCGGGTAGTAGGTACATCGGTGAAGTAATATACGGTTTTCTCTACGCTGGTATAGGCATTGAGATTTCTACCATACTCCACGCCGATGCTCTGCAGGTAATCCTGGAGGGAATTACCTTTGAAGTGATCAGTACCGTTGAAGGCGAGGTGCTCGAGGAGGTGAGCCAAACCGCGCTGGTCATCATTCTCATTGATAGAACCCACTTTCTGTGCGATGTAGAAACTGGCTACATGCTCAGGATAACTGTTGTGACGAATGTAGTAAGTCAATCCATTATCAAGACGACCTATCTTCACATTCTTGTCTACCGGAATAGCTGGCATCTGCTGTGCCATCGCTGTACCTGCAGAAAGGAACAGCACAACTGCTGCAAAAATCTTTCTTAGTTTCATCTGATTTTAATTATTTATATATTTATTGTTTTCTATATCATTCTTTCTATATACCTTATTATATATATCATGCTTCTTAACAAGTTCACCTATATATAACGGCAAAACCAGTAACATGGTTACTGTCTGCGATGCAAAATTAAGAAAAATAAAAAAGATTTGCAAACATTTTAGAGAATATCTTCCCGATGTATGCAAATCTTAACCTAAAACTAACATTGGAGGCAGAAAACCAATCCTAACCTACATGAAAACTCTTCATCCATGAACCTCTGAAGAGGCGGATAAGGAAGAGGATTCCCCTGAATGTGAGTTCGGTAGCCATCGCTATCCATACTCCCTCCAAGCCATAGCTCTTGGAAAGCGCATAAGCCAGAGTGAGGCGCACCAGCCACATGGTACCGAGATTGATCATCGCCGGTTTCCTGGTATCGCCCGCTCCTACACAAACACAGTAGGTCACGATGCTGGCTGCAAAGAATGGTTCAGCAAAAGCCTCGATGCGCAAACAGATGGTACCCATCTCACGGATACTTTCTACCGGAGAAAGAACGCCAATCATCTCAGGAGCAAAGACATACATCACCACTCCCATCACAGCCATCACAGCCATTCCCAGTCCTACTGTCATATAAGCAAAATTCTTGCACAAACCTACTCGCCCTGCTCCATGCGTCTGTCCCACCAGAGTAGTAGCCGCATCACCAATACCATAGCCCGGCATATAGCAAAGACTCTCTGCCGTAATAGCAAAAGAATGGGAAGCAATGGCTATATTGCCAAGAGGTGCCACAATCATGGTACTCACTATCTGCGCCCCGCTCATCAATATGTTCTGTATGGCTATCGGAATGCTGATTTTACAGGCATTATGAACATACGACCTGACCCAACGGAAACGGACATGGTCCTGACGGAGATTCAGAATCTTATTCTTGAAACCTGCAAGATAAAGATTAGGCAGAGAGATGCAGACATAAGCCATCGCCGTTCCTAAGGCAGCCCCCACAACACCCAACTTCAGGATATAGATAAACAGGTAATTGAATATCACATCGCAGATGCAGATCAATACTGCCATCACACTAGGCGTATGCATATTGCCCGCCGATTTCAGCATCATTTCGGATATATGATAAAGGAAAACGAATGGAAGTACCAGACCATATATCAGAAAATAGCGAGAGGAATTGGTGGCTATATCAGCACCTCCACCCAGCCAATAAGGCAGATAAGCATGAATGCCAACACAGAGAAGAGAAACAAAAATGCTGAACGCCACACCGCAAATCAGCGCATGACGAAACACCTGACGGGCATTTGCAAAATCATTAGCTCCAATAAAATGAGCTACCTGTACTGAAAAGCCAGTAGCCGCCGCACTGAGCAAGCTACCTATAAGCCAGGTAGTTGACTCAATCAATCCGATACTGGCAGAAGCCTCTGCTCCCAGATGCCCCACCATAGAAGCATCGATGAAGAACATCATCACCGTAGAAATCTGAGCCAGCATAGAAGGTATACTCAACCCTACAATAAGATTGAGTTTCTCGCGCCGATCCATCTCCCTACCCAGGCGAATCGACTCCATCAAATAATCTGTCTTCTTGCTATAAAGCATAAATTAATTTCTCGTATATCGCTCATACAAAAAAATATGTGCATATATCATTTCAAACATATGCACATACTTTTTTCTAAATCTTTATTCTTATTATTTAGTAATCCACTTCTTGCCAGAAGCTCTCTTATAACTCTTGAGCACCATCTCAAAACGGAGCATTGAATAGCCT
>OLGA01002453.1_pt1 | contig 13130 bp, 10 predicted proteins | sample 1604881 | NCBI WGS metagenome assembly OLGA01 (sample SAMEA3888896, study PRJEB22519) | human gut metagenome | biome: human gut; feature: human-associated habitat; material: faeces | place: Denmark | collected 2009
TCGTTTTGGTCATGCTGCTGGGCCTCCTGCCGACCGTCGCGCTGGCGGCGGACGCCGACGACTACCGGCTGACGATCGAGCTCGATCTGGAAGACTATCCGCTCCCTGTAGAGAGAAACAACTATTATCTGGCCGGAATGCTGCACATCAGCGGTACCCCGGAGCTTCCGCGTCTGGTGGTTACCCGTTCCAACCGTCACATGGTCGCCCAGATTGTGGACGACACCAAGGGCATTACCCTGGTGTCCGCTTCCACTCTGACCGCTGAATTCGCTGGTTTTGAAGGCACCAAGGTCGAGGCCGCCAAGAAGGTCGGCGAGCTGGTTGCCGAAAAGGCCAAGGCCGCTGGCATCGACAGCGTCGTGTTCGACCGTGGTGGCAACAAGTACACCGGTCGTGTCGCAGCTGTTGCTGAAGGCGCCCGTGAGGGAGGTCTGGCACTGTGAGCGAAGAAGTGAAGGAAACTCAAGTGGCTGAAGAGACTCAGAACACTCAGGCCGCTCCGGCTGAAGAGAAGTCCAACGACGATCGTCGTGGTGGCCGTCGCGGCCAGCGTGGCGAAGGCCGTCGTGGTGAGCGTCGCAACCGTCGCGAAGAGAACAAGGGCGACGAGCTCCTTGATCGCGTTGTGACCATCAACCGCGTGTCCAAGACCCACAAGGGTGGTCGTACGTTCAGCTTCGCCGCCCTCGTGGTGGTCGGCGACGGCAACGGCACCGTGGGTGTCGGCTACGGCAAGTCCCGTGAGGTCCCGGCTGCTATCGCCAAGGGTCAGCTGGACGCCAAGAAGCACATGTTCAACGTGCCGCGCGTGCGTGGCACCATCACCCACCCGGTCATCGGTCATGATGCCGCAGGCACCGTTCTGCTGCGTCCGGCCGCTCCCGGTACTGGTGTAATCGCCGGTGGTCCGGTGCGCGCCGTCATGGAGTGCGCTGGCATCTCCGACGTTCTGACCAAGTCCATGGGTTCGCCCACCGCGATCAACATGGTGCGTGCGGTCGTCGACGCCCTCAAGCAGCTCGAAGAGCCCGAGGAGATCGCCGCCCGTCGTGGCCTGGCGCTCGACGAGGTCGCTCCCGATGCTCTGCTGCGCGCCCGCGCCGCCGGCATTGCCGAGGCTCGCAAGGCTCGCGAAGAGGCTGCCGCTGAAGCGAAGGATGGTGAGTGATTCACATGGCTAAGAACCTGAAGATTACCCTGCACCACGGCATCGTGAACCGTACCCCGGCTCAGCGCGCCACCGTCAAGACCCTCGGCCTCAACAAGATCGGTAAGACCGTTGTCCGCGAGGACACCCCGGCCAACCGTGGTCTGGTGAACGCCGTGCGTCACCTGGTCACCGTTGAGGAGGTTGACTGATTATGGCAGATAACGAAATCCTGCAGATGCACGACCTGAAGCCCGCCCCGGGTGCCAAGAAGGACCGCACCCGTGTGGGCCGCGGTGAAGGCTCCAAGGGTAAGACCTCCGGTCGTGGCGCCAAGGGCCAGACGAAGCGCAACCACGTGCGTCCGGGCTTTGAAGGCGGCCAGCTGCCGCTGTACATGCGCCTGCCGAAGCTCCGTGGCTTCAAGAACCCGTTCAAGGTCGAGTTCCAGGTCATCAACATCGCTCGTCTCGTGGAGCTCTTCCCCGAGGGCGGCGAGGTTGCTGTGGCCGACCTGATCGCCAAGGGCGCTGTTCGTGACAACGCTCCGGTGAAGGTTCTGGGCGACGGCGAGACCACCGTGGCTTTCACCCTCAAGGGTGTTAAGGCTTCGGCTTCCGCCAAGTCCAAGATCGAGGCCGCCGGCGGTTCCGTTTCCGAGGACTGATTAGTCCTACGGGGAGCGCAATAGGCTGTACAACCCCCCGCCCGCCAATAGGTGGACGGGGGTTCCCTTTTCTAAAAAATTGTTGTTCTGAGTGCAGAGAAGCAGTCTCAACACAATGATCGTTTTGAGTATGCTTCCCCCGTTCAGTACGACGGAGCATAATTCAGGTAACATTCGCGAGACATGAAGTGGCCGAAGTAGGCACTTTAGACTATGCTCATTCGTTAGTTTGTGTATTTCGCGCGATTGGCGCGCTATTGGGAGGAAATCTAGGTGAGGACACTAATCCAGGCCCTGAAAACCAAAGAGTTGAGGAAGAAGATTCTCTTCGTCCTGTTCATCATCATCGTCTACCGCATCGGTTCGTTCATTCCGACCCCTGGCGTGGACTACAACGTGGTGAACAAGTGCATGGCCACCATCGGCAGCGCCTCCCAGGAGAACTTCATCGGACTGGTGAACCTCTTCTCGGGTGGCGCCATGCTCCAGCTGTCTATCTTCGCGCTGGGCGTCATGCCGTACATCACCGCGTCCATCGTCATCCAGCTGTTGCGTGTGGTGATTCCTCGCTTCGAGGCGCTGCACAAGGAAGGCCAGTCCGGTGAGACCAAGCTGACCCAGTACACGCGTTATCTGACCATCGGACTTGCAGTGCTGCAGTCCACCACCATTCTCGTCACCGCTCGCTCCGGCGCACTGTTCAACTACCAGTGCTCCCAGGTGATCCCCGATGGCTCTGTATGGAATCTTGTGGTCATGGTCATGATCATGACCGGCGGCACCGGCCTTATCATGTGGATGGCCGAGCTCATCACCGATAAGGGCATCGGCCAGGGCATGTCCGTCCTGATCTTCATGTCCATCTGCTCCGGCTTCCTGCCCCAGCTGTGGGAGATCGGCTACGGCACCAACGGCACCGACGGCGACTGGCTCAAGTTCGGCATCGTCGTGGGCGTGCTCGTGGTCATCCTCATCTTCGTCGACTTCGTCGAACTGTGCCAGCGCCGCGTGCCGGTCCAGTACACGCGCCGCATGATCGGCCGTAAGATGTACGGCGGCTCCTCCACCTACCTGCCGCTGAAGATCAACATGTCCGGCGTCATCCCGCCGATCTTCGCCTCCTCGATCCTCGCCATCCCGACCCTGATCGCCCAGTTCGGCAAGTCCGACCAGTCGTGGGTCAAGTGGATCAACGCCAACTTGGCGAACACCACATCCGTGTGGTACATCGCCCTGTACGCGCTGATGATCGTGTTCTTCTGCTTCTTCTACACGTCGATCACGTTCAACCCGGACGAGACCGCGGACAACATGAAGCAGTACGGCGGCTTCATCCCCGGCATCCGCGCCGGCAACGCCACCAGCCGCTACCTGACCTACGTGATGAACCGACTCAACACCGTCGGCGCCGTCTACCTGCTGTTCGTGGCCCTGATCCCGACCGTGCTGATCATGGCCCTCGGCCTCAACGCCAAGCTGCCGTTCGGTGGCACCACGATCCTGATTATCGCGGGCGTGGGCCTCGACACCCTGCGCCAGGCCAAGGCCCAGACCGAACAGTTCCAGTACACCGGCTTCCTGTTCGAAAACGTGGACCACAAAGAGGGCTGACGCCCGCTTGACAGCGGCCGCCCGCAATGGGCAGGCGGCCGCGCGAGGAGTGGAACAGTCCAGTGGACTGTTCATTAGTCCGTGGGTGTTGGGCCCCTGGATGGCCCACCAAAGAAATGCTTCTGCCGTAAGGTGGAAGCTTTTTTATAGAATGGCAGACAGGGATATAAAAGCAACGACTTTGCCCCTCCCTATGAAAGCGATTGTTTGTGGCGTAGATTGCAGTTTTTTGGCGGTTATGTTACACTAAAATAATAGTGTGAAAATGGTAAGGAGAAAAAATAAATGGAAAAACAACACAGCGGCCGGAGCTCATTTTCCGGCAAACTTGGCTTTGTCCTGTCGGCAGCCGGCGCCTCGGTTGGCTTGGGCAATATCTGGCGGTTCCCATACCTGGCGGCAAAATATGGCGGTGGAATTTTTCTGCTGATTTACATTCTGCTGGCGGTCACCTTTGGCTATACAATGATTATGGCAGAGACAGCGCTGGGACGGATGACCCGGAAAAGTCCGGTTGGGGCCTTTGCAGCTTCTGGAAAGGGACGCTGGCGTGCATTTGGAGGATGGATCAACGCGGTAATTCCCATTTTGATTGTGCCGTATTATTCGGTTATTGGCGGTTGGGTTATCAAGTATCTGGTGGGGTATATTACCGGTCATGGCAGTGAGCTGGCACAGGATGGGTATTTTTCCTCTTTCATCGCCAATGGCGCTTCGGTGGAAATCGTATTCCTGCTCTTTACCCTGCTTACACTGGGCATCATTTTTGCCGGTGTCCGCAATGGTGTGGAGCGTGTTTCCCGGATGATGATGCCGGTACTGGTGGTGTTATCAGTAATTATTGCAGCTTATTCAGTAACACGGCCCGGTGCGCTGGAAGGAGTGAAGTACTTTTTGGTACCGAATCCGGCCAATTTTTCATGGATGACAGTGGTTACAGCTATGGGCCAGATGTTCTATTCTTTGTCCATCGCAATGGGTATTTTAGTAACATTCGGCTCTTACATGAAAAAAGATGTGTCCATTGAGGGATCTACCAAGAACGTTGAGATTTTTGATACGCTGATTGCAATGATGGCCGGGTTGATGATCATTCCGGCGGTGTTTTCGTTCTCTGGTGGTGACCCGGACACCCTGCAGGCCGGTCCCGCACTGATGTTTATTACGATCCCGAAAGTTTTTGAAAGCATGGAACTTGGTTCGCTGGTGGGCGTGCTGTTCTTTGTGCTGGTGCTGTTTGCAGCGGTGACAAGCTCTATTGCATTGACAGAAAGCGCAGTATCGACTTTTGAGGATGAACTGGGATGGAGCCGCAAAAAGGCCGCGGCAGTGATTGGGATTATTATGGTGCTGCTTGGAAGCTTGTCGGCGCTTGGCTATGGCCCGCTGTCGGGCGTGACCGTTATCGGGATGCAGTTCCTTGACTTTTTCGACTTCCTGACAAACTCAGTTATGATGCCCATTGCGGCCATTGCAACCTGCCTGCTGGTGACCAGCGTGATCGGCGTGGAAAAGATTGAGGAAGAGGTGACCCAGAATGGTCAACCTTTCCGCCGAAAAAAGGTTTTCAATTTTATGATCCGCACCCTTTGCCCGGTGTTTGCTGCCATCATTCTGGTAAGTTCTGTGGCGAATGCCCTCGGGTGGATCTCGATGTAAAAGAATTTGATATTATCATACCATATGGGGAAATGGATTTACACCCCCTCAATATGATTTACAGGCGAAACCTTTGGCGGCCAGCGGTTGAAAAATGGTTTGAATAAAATCTCCGTGGGATCTGATATGCTCCCTATATAGCGAACAGTGAAATAAAAACACTGAAAGCTATATAGAGAGCATTTATGTGTTTTTGACCAGGGTGGATCTGAAAAGTCGAAAATATCTTCTATTTCTACAAACATAGCCGGATTATGCGTTAAAAAGTCTTGGAATCCACAAAGGATTCCTGCGGCTCTTTGCCTTACATCCTGCTTGTGTTTGCGAAATGTCCGTCATTTTCCTTGTTTTCAGATACACCTTGAAAATCAGAGAACCATGAACAAAGAAGGTATATTGTAATGAAAAAAGCATTGTCTTTGATGACTGCCGCTGCCTTGGTCCTGAGCCTGGCTGCCTGCGGTTCCACCGCTTCTTCTGCTGCATCTTCCGAAGCCGCTTCCTCCGAGACCGCTTCCAGCGATGCTGCATCTTCCGAGGCTGCTTCCTCTGAAGCAGCCAGCGAGACTGAAACTGCTGAGCTGTCCACCGTTGAGCCGGGCAAGCTGATCATGTCCACCAACGCAGCCTTCCCCCCGTACGAGATGACCACTGATTCCGGCGAATTTGAGGGCATCGACATTGAGACCGCACAGGCTATTGCTGACAAGCTGGGCCTGGAGCTGCAGATCGATGATATGGACTTTGACGCTGCACTGCTGGCTGTACAGCAGGGCAAGGCCGATATGGTTATGGCTGGCGTTACCGTTACCGACGAGCGCCAGAACGTGATGGACTTCACCGATTCTTACGCAACCGGCATCCAGTCCATCATCGTCAAGGAAGATTCCGATATTGCCAGCGTGGATGACCTGGCTGGCAAGAAAATCGGCACTCAGCGCGGTACCACCGGCTACCTGTACTGCTCTGACGACTTTGGCGATGAGAACGTTGTTGCTTACGACGACGGCCTGACTGCCGTGCAGATGCTGAACAACGGCCAGGTTGACTGCGTTGTTATTGATAACGCTCCCGCTAAGGAATTTATTGCTGCCAACCCCGGCCTGAAGCTGCTGGACACCGCTTACGTGGAAGAAAGCTACGCAATCGGCATTGGTAAGGGCAACACCGAACTGAAGGATGCCATCAACACCGCTCTGGAAGAGCTGAAGGCCGACGGCACCCTGCAGGCTATCGTGGACAAGTACATCACTGCTGAATAAAGCAGCTTTTTCACAAGTGCCACAGGGAGGTGGCCCACAGGGGCGCCTCCCTTTTGTTGGTAAGACCGTAAAATAAACGCCCGGCGCCCTGGTGCCGGAACACAGGAAAGGTGTGGAATGCGGATGGCCGCACAATACGAAATGCTGACCCAGCTGGCGAAAGCTGGTACAAAGCTGGATTTCGGGCAGGATCTGTTCGTCAAATTCTACCAGGCATTTATTGCCTCAAACCGCTGGCAGCAATACCTCAAAGGGGTCATCCCCACGCTGTATGTAACGGCAATTGCTTTGACGATCGGCGTGGTGCTGGGCAGCGTGGTTGCCCTGGTGCGTGTTGCGCATGACCAGCAGCGCCGCGGCCACCACGACCCGGCTCTTGCCGTTGCCAACGCTGTATGCAAGCTATACGCCACTGTGATCCGCGGCACCCCCATGATGGTGCAGATGCTGATTATGAGCATGGTTATCTTTGCCAACAGCCGCAACTTTACCATGGTCGGCGCGCTGGCACTGGGCATTAACTCCGGTGCGTATGTTTCGGAGATCATCCGCGGCGGTCTGATGGCCGTTGACCCCGGCCAGATGGAAGCCGGCCGCAGCCTGGGCCTGAACTACATGACAACCATGGTGCTGATCGTGATTCCGCAGGCCATCCGCTCGGTGCTGCCTGCCCTGGGCAATGAGTTCATCGTCCTTCTCAAGGATACCTCGCTCATCACCGTTATTGGCGGCAAGGAGCTGCTGTACGCTGCACAGGGCATCATGAACCGTACTTACGAGCCGATGTTCCCGTTGTTCGGCGTGGCGCTGATGTATCTGATTCTGGTTATGATCTTTACCTGGCTGCTTGGCAAACTGGAAGGGAGGCTGGCGAAGAGTGATCGTCGTTAAGGACTTAAAAAAGAACTATAACGGTCTGGATGTGCTCAAGGGCATTGACCTGACCATCAATAAGGGCGATGTTGTCTGCCTGGTTGGGCCTTCCGGCTGCGGCAAGTCCACTTTTCTGCGCTGCCTGACCCGCCTGGAAGAACCGGACGGCGGCACGGTTATGCTGGACGGCAAAGAGATCACCGAACGCGACATTGATGCCACCCGCGCCCAGATGGGCATGGTGTTCCAGCATTTTAACCTGTTCCCCCACCTGACGGTGAAAAAGAACATCACGCTGGCTCCGGTGCGCCTGGGCCGTATGAGCCAGGCTGCTGCTGACAAGCAGGCCATGGAGCTGCTGGAGCGCATTGGCCTGGCCGATAAGGCGGATGTTTACCCCAACATGCTTTCCGGCGGCCAGAAACAGCGCATTGCCATTGTGCGTGCACTGGCCATGAACCCTGAAGTGCTGTTGTTTGACGAGCCCACCAGCGCGCTGGACCCCGAAATGGTAGGCGAAGTTCTGGAACTGATGAAAGAACTGGCCCGCGATGGCATGACCATGGTGGTGGTGACCCACGAAATGGGTTTTGCCCGCGAGGTTGCCAACCGTGTGATCTTTATTGATGAGGGTGTTATCAAGGTCGATAAGCCCCCGCAGGAGTTCTTTGAGAACCCCGACAATCCGCGCCTGAAAGCGTTTTTGTCCAAGGTACTGTAAATCAAACTTTTGTCCGCCCCGTTTAGAATGGTGAGAGCTGTTCTGGATGGGGCGGATTTTTTTAGTTAGGAGGGAGGAGTTTTCGGCGGCAATTAGAAATATGCGGTATTGCCCTAAAAACATTTGTAGGGGACGATGCTTGCATCATCCCACGGAACCCTGCCGCACTGCGAACTTTTGCACCAAAATCCCAGACTCCAAACCGATCCCCCGCAAAACCAAAGGCATGCGGACCCTCGTATCTACCGAGAATCCGCATGCCTATTTTCTGAAAAGTCGAAAATTTAGTCTATTTCTACAAACACAGCGGGATTTTGCGAAATATCCGTTATTTTCTTTGTTTTCAGATACACCTTAGCTTATGTGATTTATGCGATACCCATTAAAGTTTTTCGCCAAGGCCTTTTTCAAAAAGGCCGAAAAACTCCCGTAAGGAATCACTCCAGTTCGAAATCCCCCGGCAGCAGCAGGTCCAGCGCGGCATCAGCATCCGCGACCAGGCGCTTGGACTGGTTCAGGATGGCTTTTTCCAGCGTGTTACGGGCCATGCGTCCGTTGCCATTTTCGGCGGCGTTCTCTGACTGGCGGCGGTCGAAGAATGCCACCAACGGCATCGCACAGGCATCGTCCAGGCGGTACCCCTTGCTTTTGGCAATGCTCTGGGTGATCGCCAAAAGCTCAGCGCCTGTGTAATCCGGGAATTCAATCTGGTTCGGAAAGCGGCTGGCCAGGCCGGAGTTCGCCGTCAGGAACAGCGCCATCTCCTTGCTGTACCCGGCCAGGATCACCACCAGGTCATCGCGGTGGTCCTCAATGCCCTTTACCAGGGTGTCAATGGCTTCCAGCCCAAAGCTGTCCTCGCCGCCGCGGTACAGGCTGTATGCTTCATCAATGAACAGCACGCCGCCCAAAGCGCTCTGGATCACCTGGTTGGTCAGCGGGGCCGTGTGGCCGACATAGCGGCCCACCAGGTCGGCACGGGTCACTTCCACCAGCTGGCCGCCGCGCAGTGCGCCGATGGCTTTCAGATACTTGGCCAGAATGCGGGCAATCGTGGTTTTGCCGGTGCCGGGGTTGCCGGTAAAAATCATGTGCATGTTCACATCGGCAACTTTCAGGCCCTGGGCCTTGCGCTTTTGCTGGGCCTGCACGTTCTGGGCAATGCCGCGCACAAAATCCTTTACTTCGTCAAGGCCCACAATGGCATCTAGCTCCGCTTCCACGGCATCCACATCGCCGCGGTACTGGCGGGGCAGCAGGGCCAGCAGGTCAAACGGTTCACCGCTGCCAATGGCAGCCATCAGGCGGCTGCCGTCCGCCGTCAATTTGGCGGGCGTTCCGGCGGTAGGAATGTCGTCCGCATCCAGAACGTACTCTGCAAAGGCGCGGTAGATGCTGTCGACATAATCGCGCATGGCGGTCATGCCGCTGGTTTTGCCGTACTGCGCGGCAACCAGGTCCCGCACATCGCTGCCCATGGCAAGCACAAGGCCGCACTGCGCCTTGACCCGCTGGGCCAGGTGGTTCAGCTCCCGCGCGGCAATGGCGGCCAGGCTTTCGGGGGTGAACGCCTGGGTGCGGCAGATGTCCCCCTCCAGCGCGTCCACGAACCGCGCGCCGAACTTGTCCGCCAGGGCGGTTTCGTCCCGGTTGGAGAAAAATACAAAATACTTGCCGGCAGCCTGCAATTCGCCGATCGCGCCGGGGGCCAGGGCAGTGCCCACATCCACCAGAATGCCGCGCTGCAATACATAGCGGCTGGTCAGCGGCAGAGTGCCGTCAATGGCCAGCGTTGCCAGCATGTTCAGGTAATTGGATGCACAGCTTTCGTAATGGTCAAAGGCTAGAACCTCGGCGTCAGACTGCAAGGCGGCATACAGGTCTTGCAAAAACAGCTTTTCCTGTGCGGGGCCGGGGTACAGGGCCAGATCCATCGTTTCAATCAGGGCGCTGTGCAAAAGTCCGCGGCCTGCCATCTCGTCCACAATGCAGGTCAGGGCATAGTGCCGCCCGGTACCGGTGGGGCCGCACAGCAGCATGCTGCCGCGGGCATGGGCGGTATCGGCGGTGCCCATCACAAAGGGGCGGCGGAACGCCTTGACCACCTGCCCCACAAAGGCATCCTGCCCCAGCACCTGCTGGCGCACCCGGTCGGCCAGGCCATTAAAGTTTTCCGGGCCGGCTTTTACCGGTTCTGCTGCGGGGGCAGGCTGTGCGGTTTTGCCGCCCAGCAGGCCATCCTGGCGCAGGCTTTGGGTCAGCTCGCTGCTCATGCGGCGCACACTGTCCGCGGTGGCGGCGCCGGCGCGCTGCACGGCGTTCAGGGCGTCCGCGGCAGATTTCTGGCGTTTTTGGCTTTCGGCCAAAGCGTCCAGCTGGGCCTGCATGGCGTTCAGGCTGTTTTGCGCGGCATCGCGGTCCTGTTTGGTAGCGCTGTGGCGGCCTGTACCGGTCACACTGCGCACCCAGGCATCGTATTGATCTTCCAGGCTCATGGCTTTGCCCTCCGTTATATCAGTCGGCTTTTTTCACGGTAATTTTATAAAAGTTTTTGGTACTGCACCCGGCGCGGCCGCCGCCCGCACACGCGCAGGCGCATGCACAGCTGGAAACACAGGCACAGGCACACGCGCAGCTGGAATGGTTGGAGTGATCCGAACCGCCGCTGCGCCGCCCGGCACCACCGCCGCGGGTCTTTCCGCCCCCGGCCTTGAAGTTTGCGGGTGGGGGAACGCGATGGTAGCCTTCTGGCGGGGGCAGATTACGGGCAACATGGATATGGGTGTGCCCGTTGGAATACCAGTACCAGTCGTCGGGGTCATCCTCGCCAAAACCACCGTTCCAGATCCCGTTTGTGCGGGAAACGGAAACCGTGATCAGAGCAATCACGATAATGACCAGAAGGAGCACGAAGAAGAAAACCAGTACCTGATCACTGTCGTCATAATACATTTCGCTGTCCGTTGCGGCAGCATCGGGGGAGTAGTTTTGTGCTGTATGGGCGGGAACGCTGACATGCACCGTGGCGCTTTCGCCATGGTCCAGCGGGCCAAAGTTCCACACAAGATAGTTGCCGTCCTGGCTGTCGTTATCGGCCTGGATACCGTCCAGCGCCACCCAGCGGATGGTCAGCTCATCCACACACAAATCATCGAACCAGCCGGGGGTAAAGCTGTAGTCGGCGTTGCCGTCCTCGTTCAGCAAAAACAGATGGGACTGGTGTACCTGGAACGCAAAGTGTACGCTGCTCTGTGCGCCGATGGTGGCGGCAATATCCGGCGGGAAGTAGGCGTTGATAAAATCAACCTTGGCAAAGGAACCGCCGTCATCCACGGAACTTACGTTAAGAACTGTATCCGGCGTCAGGTTGACCAGGCTGTCGTTGTGGCTGTTGGGCAGGCCGATGCGCACCCAGGTCAGCGGTTCATCCAGGCTGCCGCCGATCACGTTCCAGTCCAGCTCATAGGTGATATCGGCGGAGCCATCGGCGCGGGTGTCCACTGTTACGGTATAGTGGGTGATCTCATCCATGTCGCCGTCATCCGCATGGGCGGGCAGGGCGGCGGCAACAAACAGCAGCAGAACGGCCAGCATAGCCCACAGCTGCGCGGCAAAGCGTAAAACGGATTGTTTCATCACAAACCTCCCTGTGCGGGAACGGTTGTGCCAAGCTGGCAGATGTGTTCCATTTTCGCACTTTCTTCCCGCACACGGCGGCAGGCGGGGGCATTCCAAATCTTGTGCCAGGGGTCATGCAGGATGTTGCCCAGGCCAGCGCCCTCCCGCAGCCAGCTCTGGCAGGGCAGAACGGTGCCGTCCGGCGCAACGGCCATGTTGGAAAGGCAGGCCCCGCAGCTGGGCACCTGGGTAAAGCCAAGGTCCAACAGTACCGCATCCGGCAGCCAGCCGGGGCTGGTAAAGTTGATCTCCATGTGGTTTTGTTTAGCATAGGCCATCGCGGGGCGCAGCACGGCGGTCAGTGCTTCCGGCGTTAAGCGGGTGGCCTTGCTGGGGTCGGTTTCGGCCCCGCCGGTGGGAATTAGCCCGCTGCAGGTGGCATAGCGCACGCCAAGAGAGTTGGCCAGCGCCAGCGTTGCGGTGTAATCCTGGTTCAGGCTGCACAGCGGGGTGTTGATGCTGACATTCAGCCCCGCCTCCACCGCATTGCGGATGCCGCTGATGGTGTCCGCATAGCCGGGGGCACCCACCAGCGTGTTATGGATCGCTTCATCCGCCGAATATAGGGTGACCTGCACGCTGTCCAGGCTAGCGTCCGCCAGTTCCCGACAAAGGGCGCTGGTCAGCATGCGGCCGTTGGTGTTCAGCCGGGTAACAAACCACTGTGCGGCATGCACCAGGCTGACCAGGTCATTGCGCATGGTGGGTTCGCCGCCGGTAAAGGTCAGCTGCGGAATGCCCGCCGCGCGGCATTTTTGGATAACAGCCAGCCATTGGTCGGTATCCAGCTCTTTCACCGCGCCAAGGGGCTGGTTGGCGGCGTAACAGTGCAGGCATTTCTGGTTGCAGTGCCAGGTACCGTCCTTTTCCATGGAGCTTACCATCAGGTCCATACGGTGGGGGGCTGTCATATAGCGGGCGTAAGCGCCCAGGTCCATCGGTTGCACATGCACGGGCGGTTCCTGCCCGGCGGTCAGCGCGCGGAAGGAGGTCAGCATGGCATTCAAATCCGCGCGGATCTGGTCGGGAGCCGTTTTCGGGTAAACAGCAGCGGCGGTTTCCACAGCCTGGGCGGCAATGCCGGCCCACTGGTCCTCGGTGATCTCCTTGCCCTCAAAAGGCTGCAGGGCGTCCATCAGCCCTGCCAGCAGAATGGCCCAGGAAACGCTAAGCGGCAAAATATCCTGCCCGTTCAAAAGTGCAACAAACGGCACATTGCGCCGTGCTTTTTTGCAAGGGAGCAGGTGAATGCGCAGCACACCGGGGCCCTCCGGGTCCAGGGTGACATGGCGCACAACGCTTAGGTGCTGGTGCAGATAAGAGGACTCTGCACGCGATAAAAACATCATCTAAAACACTCCAAAACAGATTTAGCGGCCAAACACATAAAAGCAGCGCCGCTGCAGTGGTTGACTATTAAGGCAATACCGCATAATTCTAAGTGCCGATACGGTGAGCGAGGTGCGACAGCTGCTAAGCCAAAAGCGCAGATAATACTGGATGCTGCAA